>FWWL01005018.1_pt1 | contig 21370 bp, 27 predicted proteins | sample 2228331 | NCBI WGS metagenome assembly FWWL01 (sample SAMEA103939775, study PRJEB20133) | metagenome | reverse complement strand
CGGCCGCCCAGCCTGCCCGCCCGGCTGCTCCCGCCGCCGCCCAGCCCGCGGCGGTCGTCAAAAAGGTCAACATCAACACCGCCACCGCCGCCGAACTCGACACGCTGAAGGGTATAGGCGACGCCCGCGCCAAAAAGATCATCGAGGAGCGCGCCAAGGCGAAGTTCAGGAACTTCGACGACCTGGTGAAGCGCAACATCCTTCCGGCCAATGTCGAGACCGAGATCAAGGACAAGATCAGCTTCTGACGCGCGCGTCGCCGGACGGCGGCTTTCGCCAAGCAAAGGCCCGGCGGATCGCTCCGCCGGGCCTTACGTGTTACCGGCGCGCTTTGCCGTGATCGGCGACGCGTCAGATGTGGACCAGTCCAAAAACCACGGCTGACGTCAGTGCGAAGGACGCGCCCATGGCGAGCCAGGCGACGGCCTGCGGGTCGAGCTGTTTGAGATGTGGCATGCCACCCTCCTCAAGTTGCAAACTGGAAATCCGTCGCGTCAGAGCAGGATGATTCCGACCAGTATTCCGGCCAGCACCGCAAGCACGAGGCTGACACCCAGCACGAGTGCCACCGGCTTTCCGAGGAAACCGCCACGAGCCTCGACAGGCGTCTCGACGGTCGGGCCGTCATCGACCTGATTGAGCTGGCTCGGCTCGACACGGGGCCGCTGCGTCGAGGGTGCGTGGCCCGCCTGGCCGCCTTGCGCACTGTCGATGGGACGTTGCTGTTGATCGATCATGATCGGTACTCCCTGTTTCCTTCCGCCGCAGGCACGGTCGCTGCTCTTTGCCGGCATGCGCCTCGAGCTGTGGAGGGGCGCGTCAGCCGGTCAGACCGAAGAAAGTGTTGGCCATCAACGCCAGAGCGAGCCCGCCGAGCAGGAAGGTCAGGAGTGGCCAGTCCTCGCCGTCATCCTGCTGGATGACATTGATGCGCTGCGCGTCGTCCTGAACATGGTTAGACCAGGCTTCGCGCGCCGCCCTCTCCCGCACCGTCAAGTCCTGCTCCCGGTTCATCGTCGCCTCCCGCATGAGCCCGTCTGCTTCTGGCCATGAGAACGCCCCAATTAACCAAGGGTTCCCGTTGCACAGGCGAGGACGTGAAAATGAAAAAGCGGGCGCCTTTCGGCGCCCGCCTTCCGTTTGCAGCTCGACGAGACCGGATCAGTTCTTCGTCTTGTCGACCAGCGCCTTGGCCTTGATCCAGGGCATCATGTCGCGCAACTTCGCACCGACCTCCTCGATCGGATGAGCGGCATAACGGGCGCGCGTCGCCTTGAACGAGGTCTGGTTGACCTTGTTCTCCAGCATCCAGTCGCGGGTGAACTTGCCTGACTGGATGTCGCTCAGCACGCGCTTCATCTCGGCCTTGGTCTCGGCGGTGATGATGCGCGGGCCCGTGACATACTCGCCGAATTCGGCGGTGTTGGAGATCGAGTAGTTCATGTTGGCGATGCCGCCCTCATAGATCAGGTCGACGATCAGCTTCACCTCGTGCAGGCACTCGAAATAGGCCATTTCGGGCGCGTAGCCCGCCTCGGTCAACGTCTCGTAGCCGGCCTTGATCAGCTCGACGAGGCCGCCGCAGAGCACGACCTGCTCGCCGAACAGATCGGTCTCGCACTCTTCCTTGAAGGTCGTCTCGATGATGCCGGCGCGACCGCCGCCATTGGCCGACGCGTAGGAGAGGCCCAGATCATGGGCGTTGCCGGTCGCATCCTGATGGATCGCGATCAGGGTCGGCACGCCGCCGCCGCGCTGGTATTCGGAACGCACCGTGTGGCCGGGGCCCTTGGGGGCGACCATCAGCACGTCGAGATCCTTGCGCGGCTCGATCAGGTTGAAATGCACGTTGAGGCCGTGCGCGAACAGCAGAGCCGCGCCCTCTTTCATGTTGGCGTGCAGCTCGTCGCGATAGATGTCGCCCTGCAGTTCGTCGGGCGTCAGCATCATCATGATATCGGAGACCTTGGCGGCCTCGGTCGGCGTCATCACGGTGAAGCCGGCCTCTTGCGCCTTCTTGCGGGTGGGCGAGCCGGCCTTGAGCGCGATGACGACGTCCTTGACGCCGGAATCGCGCAGGTTGAGCGCATGGGCATGGCCCTGGGAGCCGTAGCCGACGATGCAGACTTTCTTGCCCTTGATCAGGTTGATGTCGGCATCACGATCGTAATAGACGCGCATTGTGGTGGTCCTTCCTTGGGTTATGGCTGGTTTCTTCAATCTTTCGGGGCGGCCAGCTCGTCTTTCGAGGACGCAGCCGCACCGTGAAGGGCGAGAAATTGGTCGGTCGCGCGCGCCGCATCGCGCGTGATCTCGGTCCTGCTGAGAAAGAGCGCATCGCCGAGCAGAAGCCTGATCTGGACGTCGCGGCCCACCAAGCCGAAGAAGGTGCGGAACGCCGTCTCGGCGTCGTCGAAATGCAGCAACCCCGCCTCGCGGCCGGCCTCCAGCACCGGCCGCAGTCGCTCGCCGATGGCGAAGCGTCCATTGGCCAGCACGATGGCACCAAGATTGCTTTTTCGCGAGGCCGCATGGCCGATGGCGAGCCGATTGAGCGCGATCGAGGTCGGGCTGGAGATGACGCTGAGCCAGTTCGCCGCGAAACCTTTGAGACTGTCGCGCAGGGTCGCGATGTCGAGGCTCTGCCGGTCATAAGCGCCAGCCCGGACGCGCGCCGCCTGCCATTTCACGGTCGCCGTCAGCAGACCGTCCCGGTCGCCGAACCATTTGTAGAGCGTCTCCTTCGAGCAGCTTGCGCGGCGCGCGACGGCGGCCATGGTCAGTTGGTCGCCCTCCTCCACCATCAGCGACAGCACGGCCTCGAGCACGGCTTCCTGCCGGGCCGTCGGCTCCTCAGTCTCGCTGTCATGGGTCTTGAGCGTCGCCGCCATTATCGCAATCTGCCGCGGAATTTGACCGTACCGTACGTTACGGTTCGGCTGAGTAACGCACGGCACACAAGAACGCAAGAGCCTTGCGGGCGGCCAGGCGCGACCACATTTCGCCCCCACCCAGGAACTGGCGCGAGAAGGACCAGGCGATGCCGACGACCGTTACGATCGATGAGGTCCTATGCTTCTGGCGCGCGGCCGGCCCCGAAAAATGGTTCGCCAAGGACGATGCATTCGACGCCGATATCCGCAATCGCTTCTTCGCCGCGCATGAGGCTGCTGCCCGCGGCGAGCTTGCGGGTTGGGACAATACGCCCGAGGGCGTCTACGCCCTGCTGATCCTGCTCGACCAGTTCCCGCGCAACCTGTTCCGGGGATCGCCGCGCGCCTTCGCCACCGATGCGCAGGCGCTGACGATCGCCGAACGCGCCATCGCGAGAGGATTCGACAAGGCGATCGACGTGCCCGAGCGACGCTTCATCTACATGCCGTTCATGCACGCCGAGGACCTGGCGCACCAGGAGCGCTGCATCGCGCTGTGCGAGGCGTCCGACGATCCCGAGGGTGTCAAATTCGCAGTGATCCACCGCGACATTATCCGCGACTTCGGTCGCTTCCCACATCGCAACACCGTGCTGGGGCGCCAGACGACGCCGCAGGAGCAGGAGTTTCTCGACGAGGGCGGCTTTCGCGGCTGAGCGGGCGCGTCAGCCGCCGGCCTGCTGGCTTGCCATGCGCTGCACGAAAAGTGCGGCGGCGGTCAGGACGAAGCCCGCCCACCAGAGCGGCGAACGCAGGCTTCTGCCGCTGCCCACCGCTTCGGGAGGCGTGCGGCCCGAGACACGCTGGATGATCGGCCAGACGAAGCACGACAAGCCGAGGATGCCGAGACCGAGAGCGATATGGTTGAGGCTCATCGCAGCCGCCGACTCATCACATCGCCTCCGCCCCACGGCTCATGGCGGCGATGCCGGTGCGTGAGACCTCCGTCAGTCCCACCACGGTCATCAGCTTGATGAAGCGCTCGATCTCGTCGGTCGAGCCGGTCAACTCGAAGACGAAGGAGGTCAGCGAGGCGTCGAGCGTGCGGGCTCCGAAGGCGGCAGCCAGCCGCATCGCCTCGACGCGGTGCTCGCCTTTGCCCACGACCTTGACCAGCGCGAGTTCGCGCTCCAGCGCCTCGCCCTGCAAGGTCAGGTCGACGACGCGATGGACCGGAACAAGCCTGTCGAGATGGGCCTTGATCTGGTCGATGATATGAGCTGTGCCCGACGTCACGACGGTGATGCGCGAAATGTGCTTCTCGTGTTCGGTCTCGGATACGGTCAGGCTCTCGATGTTGTAGCCACGCCCGGAGAACAGCCCGGCGATCCGCGCCAGCACGCCCGGCTCGTTGTCGACCGTCACGGCCAGCGTATGCCGCGCGATCGGCTGGTTTTGCGGTGCGGTCGGATAATGCGTCGTGTTCATGACAGGGCTCGGCTTCGGCTGAGATGAGGGCGGAAATCGGTGATGACGGGCTCGTTCGCCTCGTCCGCGGTAATGATCCAGGGCTCGGCCAGCGCGCCGAGCCGCCAGGACTGGTAGCCGCGCGTTGCCTGAACGGCCTCGACATAAGCCTCGCAGATGGGGTCAAGCGAGATCGAATAGCCGGTGAAGCGCGCCGTCACGGGCGCGAACATCGCGTCCGCCGCGCTGAAGGCGCCAAACAGGAACGGCCCACTGGCCCCGAAACGCGCCCGCGCATCGCGCCAGATCGTGCTGATGCGGGTGACGTCATCCGCCACTTTTGCTCCGCGATCCTTCGGCGGATGGACCCAGGCGAGGTTCATCGGGCAGGCCGCGCGCAGCGCCGGGAAGCCGGCATGCATCTCCGCCGAAATCGAGCGCGCCATCGCCTTAGCGGCCGGGTCGCGTGGCCAGATCGCAAGGTCAGGGCGCGTATCGGCGACATGGTCGAGAATCGCGAGCGACTCCCAGACCTGGATTTCGCCATCGATCAGCGCCGGCACCTTGCCGCCGGGCGAGAAGACGGAGACGGCGCGCTTCCATTCGGGATCGTCGAAGGCCTGCGCGAAGGGGATCAGCACCTCCTCGAACGGAATGCCGAATTCAGTCAGCAGCAGCCAGGGCCGCAGCGACCAGGACGAGTGGTTCTTGTTGGCGATGACGAGTTTCATGCTGCCTGACTCTCGCTCTCCAGAGCAAAATCCAAAGCCGCCTCCACATGCAGCGCTGTCGTGTCGAACACCGGCAGCGCGGTATCGTCCTGCGAGATCAGCAGCCCGATCTCGGTGCAGCCGAGGATGACGCCATCGACGCCGTGGCAGGCGACTGCATCCGCGATGATGCCGAGATAGCGCGCCTTCGAGGCAGGCCTGATCTCGCCCCGGCAGAGCTCCTCATAGATGATGCGATGCACGTCGGTGCGCTCCGCCTCGCCCGGAACGAGCGCATCGACGCTGTGGGCCGCCAGCCGGTCGCGGTAAAACGCCTGTTCCATGGTAAAGCGCGTCGCCAGCAGCAGCGGCTTGCGCGATGGGCTGGCCTTGATCGCACGCGCCGTGACGTCCGCGAGATGCAGGAACGGCACGCGCGTCGCGCCCGTGATCCGGTCGGCGAGTTTGTGCATGGTGTTGGTACAGAGCACGATACAACCCGCACCGGCCTGCTCCAGCCGGCGCGCACTGTCGGCCAGCATCGCGCCAGCCGCATCCCAGTCGCCGCGCGCCTGCATCTCGGCGATCGGCGAAAAATCGAGCGAATGCAGCAGGATATCGGCCGAGTGCAGCCCGCCACGGCGGGCGCGCACGCCCTCGTTGAGCAGGCGGTAATACACCGCCGTCGATTCCCAGCTCATCCCGCCGATCAGGCCGATTGTGGTCATGTCGTAGTCCCGGATCGGCAGTCGGCAATAGGTAGTCGTCTTCGTTGCCTACTGCCTACTGCCTACTGCCCCAGCGCTCAAACCAGCTGCTTGCCCCTGGCGTCGATGATCTCGCCGGTGTCGCCCTCGAAATCGGGCAGGATCATCTCGTTATGCGCCTTGCCGGACGGGATCATCGGGAAGCAGTTCTCCTGCTTGGCGACGAGACAGTCGAAGATCACCGGCTTGGGCGTCTCGATCATCTCCATGATGGCGTCGTCTAGCTTGGCCGGGTCCGAGCAGCGGATGCCGTGGCCGCCATAGGCTTCCGCCAGCTTGACGAAGTCCGGCAGCGATTCCGAATAGCTCTCGGAATAGCGCCCGCCATGCAGCAGTTCCTGCCACTGGCGCACCATGCCCATATACTCGTTGTTCAGGATGAAGATTTTGACCGGCAGGCGATACTGCACCGCCGTCGACATCTCCTGCATGTTCATCAGGATCGAGGCCTCGCCGGCGATATCGATGACCAGCGCCTTGGGGTGCTTCATCTGCACGCCGATGGCGGCGGGCAGGCCGTAGCCCATCGTGCCGAGTCCGCCCGACGTCATCCAGCGGTTGGGCTCCTGGAAGTGGAAATACTGAGCCGCCCACATCTGGTGCTGGCCGACCTCGGTCGTGACATAGGTATCGCGCCCCTTGGTCAGCTCGTAGAGCCGCTGCACCGCGTATTGCGGCTTGATGATGTCGGTCGTGTTCTTGTAGCCGAGGCTGTTGCGGCCGCGCCAACCCTCGATCTGCGTCCACCAGGCGGTCAGTGCCGCTTTGTCGACCTGCGGCGAGGTCTCGCGCCAGATCCGGACCATGTCCTCCAGCACATGGGCGCAATCGCCGATGATGCCGATATCGACCTTGACGTTCTTGTTGATCGAGGACGGGTCGATATCGATGTGGATTTTCTTCGAGCCTGGCGAGAAGGCGTCGAGCCTCCCCGTGATGCGGTCGTCGAAGCGCGCGCCGATATTGATCATGACGTCGCAGTCATGCATGGCGAGATTGGCCTCGTAGGTGCCGTGCATACCGAGCATGCCGAGCCATTGCTTGTCCGCCGCCGGATAAGCGCCCAGACCCATCAGCGTCGAGGTCACCGGGAAGCCGGTCAGCCGGGCCAGTTCGCGCAGCAGCGCCGAGGCGTGCGGGCCGGAATTGATGACGCCGCCGCCGGTGTAGAACACGGGCTTGCGCGCCTTCGCCATCAGTTCGACGGCCGCCCTGATCTTGTTCAGGTCGCCCTTCACCGTCGGCCGGTAGGTCTTGTGCTGGTTGTCGCGCGGGCGGGAATAGCTGCCGCGCGCGAACTGGATGTCCTTGGGGATGTCGACGACGACAGGGCCGGGCCGGCCGTTGGCGGCGACATAGAAGGCCTCGTGCAGGATGCGCGGCAGGTCCGCGATGCTCTTCACCAGATAATTGTGCTTGGTGCAGGAGCGCGTGATGCCGACCGTGTCGCATTCCTGGAAGGCGTCCGAGCCGATCAGATGCGTCGGCACCTGTCCCGTGATGACGACGAGCGGGATCGAATCGAGCAACGCGTCGGTCAGCCCGGTGACGGCGTTGGTCGCGCCCGGGCCCGAGGTCACGAGCACGCAGCCGACCTTGCCCGATGAGGAGCGGGCATAGCCCTCGGCGGCATGGACGGCGCCCTGCTCGTGCCGGACGAGCACGTGCTTGACCTTGTCCTGCTGGAACAGCGCGTCGTAGATCGGCAGCACCGCGCCGCCGGGATAGCCGAACAGATGTTCGACGCCCTGATCCTGAAGCGCGCGGACGACCATCTCGGCGCCGGTCATCATCTCGCTCATAACGGTCTCCTGCGGCAGTTCGTCTTTGGGTGGGATCGGCGTGAAAAAGGCAATAAAAAAGGCCCTCCAAGGGGCCTGAACGTGCGCTGGCGTCGGGGACGCGCGGTTCTGAAGAACCGGCCCCTACCAGCGCACCGATACGATAATAAGCTTGCGCATGGCGCGGGAGGCCCTTTCCAGATGTTGCGGGACGCTAGACGAGCCGGGACACCCGGTCAAGAGCCAGCAACAGTCCTCAACCAGACTTTGCGGCAACCGCCGCAAAGTCACTGACCCAAGGGAACACTTTTTCAAGACCGGGCGGATAGTGTGACCCGTCCCGTGCCGGAGCCCCGATGTATCAGGAAGTGCATACGCAGAACATTCCGGCGCGCGCGCATGCACCGGAGATCGCCGAGCTTCTGGGCCGGTTCGCGCGGTATGCACAGGGCACGGCGGGCGCGTCGCACGAGGCCTTCCTCGACGAGGTGATGCCGAGCTTCGGGCAGGATCTACTTATCGTCAGGCCGACGGGCGACGGCGACTATGCCTATGTCCATTACGGCCGCGAGATCATGCGGTATGTCGGCGGCAACCGGCTCGGCGAGCTGGTCTCGGAGATGTCGCCCCAGGTCGCCCGCTTCAGCATCTCGACCTTCGATCAGGCGCTCGCCGACGGCAAGCCGGCCTACACCGTGCATCGCTCGCTGAAGACGGTCAGGGTCTGCCTTTGGGAACGACTGCTGATGCCCACGACGGCGGCCGATGGCCAGCGTTACATCGTGGCCTTCAGCCGGCCGCTGCAGTTCCGGGAGGAGTTGCTGACCACGGTGCTCGACACCTCCCCTTCGGGAATCGTCGCCTTGCGTGCCTTGCGCGACGATGACGGCAACATCGAGCGTACGCTGATCATCACCGCCAATCGCCGCGCCTCGGCCCTGGCCGGGCGGCCGGACGAGAACCTGCTCGACTGCGACGCGCGCGAGACCCTGCCTTTCCTGGCCGACCAGACGATCTGGCGGCGCTGCCTCTACGCCATCGAGTTGCGCCGCGCCGACATGGTTGAGACTTCCTACATGATCGGGGACAGGACGGTCTGGCTGCAGATCGCGCTGGCCCCGCTCGGCGATGGGCTCGTCATGACGATGACCGACGTCACCGACCTGATGGTCGCCAACCAGACCCTGCAAAGCCGCGCAGCGACGCTTGCGCTGGAGATCGGCCGGGAGCGCGCCACGCGCCGGGCCCTGTCGCAGGAGATCGGCCAGCGCGAGGAGCGCGAACAGGAACTGCGCCGCCTCGCCGAAACAGACCCGCTGACGGCGCTGCTGAACCGGCGCTCCTTCATCGAGAAGGCCAATGCCGCGATCGCCGAGTGCGACGCCGCGGGTGACGACACGGCGTTGATCATCGTCGATCTCGACCACTTCAAGAGCGTCAACGACAGCCATGGCCATGCTGCGGGCGACGCCGTGATCCGCGCCTTCGCCGACCTGCTGCTGGGCATCGCCCGGCCGGGCCGCGATCTGGTCGGCCGCTTCGGCGGCGAGGAATTCGCCGTCTTCATGCCACGAGCCGGCACCACGGCCGTGCTGCGCATGGCGCGCCGCATCCAGGACGAACTGGCGCGCCGCAAGCTGCCGGTATCGGAGACGCTGGCCCTGCAGGTCTCGGCGAGCTTCGGCGTCACCGCCCGCCGTGACGGAGAGAGCTTCACCGCCTTCATCGAGCGCGCCGACCGCGCCCTCTATCGCGCCAAGAACGAAGGCCGCAACCGCATCTGCCTCGCCGAGGCGGATACAATCGTCGTCGCGGCCTAGCGGCCCAATTCCGTCAGCGCGGCAGCAAGCGCAACCTCCGGCGCGACGGCTCGCCAGCCGGACATCTGGTGGCGGAACCAGGTGACCTGCCGCTTCGCATAGGCGCGGGTGTCTGCCTGCCCCCGCGCGATCGCCTCGGCGAGGCCGATCTCGCCATCGAGATGGGCGATCAGCCCCGGCACGCCATGGGCCCGCATCACGGGCAGCAGCGGATCGAGCCTGCGCTCGCGCAAGGCCGCGACCTCTTCGAGCGCGCCCTGCGCCATCATGGCCTCGAAACGCCGGTCGATGCGCGCCCGGACTTCGTTGCGCTCCGGCATCACGAACAGCCGCAGCAATCGGCCCTCCCCAAGCGGTCCTGGCTCGCGCTCGCCCTGGAAGCTCGCCAGCGAACGCCCGGTCGCCAGCACGACCTCCAGCGCCCGCATGATTCTCAGCCGGTCGCTCGGCCGCAGCCTGTCCGCCATCTCCGGATCGCGCTCGGCGAGTTCGGCATGCAGAAGCATCGTCTCCCAGCCCTCGACGCGGGCGCGGAATTCCGACCGTACATCGTCCGGCACCGGCGGCATCGGCGACAGGCCTTCGGTCAGGGCCTTGAAATAGAGCCCCGTTCCGCCGACCAGCACCGGCAGCGACCCGGCCAGTTCGAGTTCATCCAGCAGCGGCGCGACATCCTGCGCGTAGCGCGCTGCCGAATGGTTCACAGCCCCGTCGACATGGCCGTAAAGCCGATGCGGCGCAGCGGCCTCCTCCGTGGCGTCGGGTCTGGCGCTCAGCACGCGCAGGTCGCGATAGACCTGCATCGAATCGGCGTTGACGACCGTCCCGCCAACGCGCTGCGCGAGCGCGACGGCCAGCGCGGACTTGCCGCTCGCAGTCGGACCTGCGATGAGCACCGCCCTGACCGCCCCCGCCCCATTCTTAAATTCAGGTTCCGATGACACGCGTCGCCACGCTGGTTTCCGCCCATGGTCAGGCCCTGCTGAGCGATGCCCTGCTCGCTTCAGTCGCGCAAGCCGTGCAGGCCGACCGTTCCGAGCGCCTCGACGGCGAGATCGCCGCCGATCTGTTTTGCGACGCCGCTGACGACAAGGCGCTTGAGGCCGGCATCCGTGTGGCGCTCGCCGGAGCCGCCATCGACATCATCGTCCAGCCGGTCGCGAGCCGCCGCAAAACGCTGTTCCTCGCCGACATGGACTCGACCATGATCGGTCAGGAATGCATCGACGAGCTCGCGGCCTATGTCGGCCTCAAGGATCTTGTCGGCGGCATCACCGAGCGCGCCATGCGCGGCGAGATCGCCTTCGAGCCGGCCCTGCGCGAGCGTGTCGCTCTTCTGAAGGGCGTGAACCTTAAGGTCGTCGACGAGATCATCGCTAAGCGCATCACCCTGACGCCCGGCGGCAAGGCGCTGGTCGCGACCATGCGCGCCCATGGCGGCTACACCGCGCTGGTCTCGGGCGGTTTCACGGTTTTCACCGGGCCGCTCAGTGCGACGATCGGCTTCGACGAGCACCGCTCCAACATTCTGCTGGCGCAGGGCGGCGTCCTGACAGGCGAGGTCGCTGACCCGATCCTCGGCAGGCAGGCCAAGCTCGACGCGCTGGTCGAGTTGCGCGCACGCTTCGGCCTTGCTCCCGAACAGACGCTGGCCATCGGCGATGGCGCCAACGACCTCGCCATGCTGGGCGAAGCGGGGCTGGGCATCGCCTTCCGCGCAAAGCCCGCGGTGGCAGCGGTGGCGCATGCGCGGCTCGATCATGCCGATCTGACGGCTCTGCTCTATGCGCAGGGCTATAAGGGCGACGAGATCGTCGGAACCTAATCCACGATGAACAGCTTCGCGCCAATCGTCGTGCGCGAGCGATGCGCCTCGGCCCCGTCGGCGACCTGATAGCTCATGCCGGCCTTGAGCGGCATCACGCGCCCGTCCTCGAGCGTCGTCTCCATTTCGCCGTCGAGGCACAGGATGATGTGGCCCTTCGAGCACCAGTGGTCGGCGACATAGCCCGGCGAGTACTCGACCATCCGGACCCGGATGCGGTTCTCGTCCGGCCCGAAGTATTGCGTGCGCCAGATCGCCTCCCCGACATCGCCGGCATGGCGCTCTGGCGGAACCTGAGACCAGTCGGTCGTGACGAAAGGGATGTCGCTGATCTTCATGGGTCCGGCCTCCTGCAAATGCGGCAAGGCTCTCACCGCAGCCGGCAACGCACCAACGCAAAGGGTGAATGACAACGATCACCAACCGCCCAACGAAAAAGGGCGGCCACGAGGGCCGCCCTGAAATACTCATTGCGAAAAGTACGCCGTCAGTTCATCGCGACCGCGACAAACCGTACTTCTCCCTGGGCGTTGGAGACCAGCAGCAGGGCCGACTTCTTGCCCTCCTTCTTCAGCGCGTCGAGGCGCTTGGTCACGTCCTCGGGGCTGTTGACCGCCTCCTGGCCGATCTCGACGATCAGTTCGCCGACCGAGATGCGCTTGTCGGCGGCGTTGGAGTTGGGCTCGACCTTGGTGATGACGACCCCCTTCGTCCCGTCCTTGATCGAGTAGCGCTTCTTCAGTTCCTCGGTCTGCGGCGAGAATTCGAGGCCGAGCGCGGTCGTGACAGCGGGCTTGGCCGGCTCGGCCGGCGTGCGCGCCGAGGCCGGCTGGACCTTCTCGCCATCCTCGAGGCGGCCGAGCTTGACCGTCTTGACCAGCTCCTTGCCCTTGCGCATCACGGTGACCGGCACGTCCTTGCCGACCGGGGTGGCGGCGACGATGCGCGGCAGGTCGCGCGAATCCTTGACCTCCTTGCCGTCGAACTTGACGACGACGTCGCCGATTTCGAGCCCGGCCGGCTTCCCAGGACCCTTGTCGTCGACGCCGGCGACGAGCGCGCCGCGCGCCGTGCCCAGGCCCAGAGCCTCGGCGGTGGCGTCGTCGACGCTCTGGATTCGTACGCCGAGCCAGCCGCGGCGGGTCTCGCCGAACTCCTTGAGTTGATCGACGATATTGGTCGCCAGCGAGGACGGCACGGCAAAGCCGATGCCGACCGAGCCGCCGGTCGGCGACAGGATCGCCGTGTTGATGCCGATAACCTCGCCGGCCATGTTGAACAGCGGCCCGCCCGAATTGCCCTTGTTGATGGCGGCGTCGGTCTGGATGTAGGTGTCGTAGGGGCCTTGGCTGATGTCGCGGTTGCGGGCCGAGACGATGCCCGACGAGACCGAACCGCCGAGACCGAACGGGTTGCCGATCGCCATCACGGGGTCGCCGATGCGCATCGCGTCGGAATCGCCGAACTTGACCGCCGGGAGCGGCTTATCGTGCTTCACGCGCAGGACCGCGAGGTCGACCTTGGCGTCCTTGCCGACCACTTCCGCCTTCAGGCGCAGCCCGTTGCCGAAGATCACGGTGATCTCGTTGGCGTCGCCGATGACGTGGTTGTTGGTGACGACGATGCCCGAGGCGTCGATGACGAAGCCCGAACCGGCCGATTGCGAGCGACGCTGCTGCGGCGACTGGTTCGGAGCTTGCCCCTGTCCCTGCTGGCCCTGGCCGCGTCGGTTGAAGAACTCCTCGAACAGGTCGCCGAAGGGCGTGTCGGGGCCGAGCTGCGGCAATTGCGGCAGGGTGCGGTTGCGCGTGTCGGCAGTGGTCACGGCCGAAATGTTGACGACGGCCGGCATCACGCGATCGACGAGATCGGCCAGCGAAGCCTGCCCGGTGAGGACCGGCGGGGGCGCTGCGGTCTGTGCCTGGGCGAGCATCGGAGCGGTCGTCAGGGCAAGGGTTGCGACGCCGGCGGCGAACGCGAACCGCACGGGCCGGGAGGCTTGAGCGAATTTCAGTGCCATCTCTGGTCCTCGTTGAAAGATCGTGGAAAGCCGCAGAAGCGGCGCGGAACGCTGGTGAAGAGTGAACCTCAAAATGCGGCGGAAGGGCGACGCACGATCATGTCATCACGCAACCGTCAGGGCACCGGAAAACTCAGCCTCCGCGCACGATCCATACAAGAACGACGCCAAGCACCGCGGAGCCGATGCCGATCAGCCTCATGCGCTCGACCGGGGTCTCGGCGGCGCTGCGCAGGGCGTCCTTGGCGAGGTTCGGAACCGCGGCAAAGAGAATGCCTTCGATGGCGAAAACCAGCCCGAGCGCCGCAATGAAATCCAGCATGCGCGGCGCTCAGGCTCGATCAGGGTTGGGCAGGAGCGCTGGCCCCGGCGGGCGGGGTTGCCGGCCGCTGCGCATCAGGCCCGTTGAAGTAACGGAAGAAGGGCGAGTCAGGCGAAAGCACCATCCGCGTATCGCCCGCCTTGATGCTGGCCTCATATGCCTGCATCGACCGATAGAACGAGAAGAACTCCGGATCCTTGCCGAAGGCTTCAGCGAAGACGCGGTTGCGCTCGCCTTCGCCCTCGCCGCGAATCTCGTCGGAGCGGCGCTGCGCCTCGGCGACGATCACGGTCGATTCGCGCTCCGCCCGCGCCCGGATTTCCTGGGCCTGCTGGCCGCCGAGCGCGCGGGCCTCGGCCGCCTCGCGCTGGCGTTCGGTCTGCATGCGCTGGAACACGGCCTGCGAGTTCGCCGCCGGCAGATCGACCCGGCGCAGGCGCACATCGACGACGGTCATGCCGAACCGGGCCGCCTCGCGGTTCACGTCATCGCGGATGCGGTTCATCAGCCGCGAGCGGTCGGTGCGGACCATGGCGGTGAAGGAGGCCTCCGCCAGCACACTGCGGACGTTGCCGTTCACGATCGAGGCGAGCTGCGAGTTGGCGCGCGGGATATTGTTGACCGCCTGATAGAAGCGCAGCGGATCGGAGATGCGATAGCGCGTGAACGCATCGACCACGAGACGCTTCTGGTCCGAGGCGATGATTTCCTGCGCTGGCAGGTCGAGATCGAGGATGCGGTTGTCGAGCAGGGTGACCTGTTCGAACGGCGCCGGCAGCTTGAAATAGAGGCCGGGCTCGGTGACGACGCTGCGCACCGCGCCAAAGCGCAGCACCAGCGCCGACTGGGTCTGCTGCACCACGAAGGTCATGGCGTAGAACACCACGGCCGCGATCGCCAGAATGGCGAGCAGACCAATGCGGATGATCGAGCCGTTCATCGAATTGCTCCCCCCTGCTGGGCGCCCTGGGCGGGGCGACGCTGCTGCTGGAGCTCGTTCAGCGGCAGATAGGGCACGACGCCCTGCCCGCCATTGCTGTTCTGATCGAGAATGATCTTGTCGGTGCCGCCCATGACGCGCTCCATCGTCTCGAGGAAGAGACGCTCGCGGGTCACGGCCGGCGCGTTCTTGTACTGCTCATAGACCGCGTTGAAGCGGCTCGCCTGGCCGAGCGCCTCGGCGACGGTCTGGTCCTTGTAGGCTTCGGCGCCCTGCACGAGCTGGGCCGCACGGCCGCGCGATTCCGGCACGACGCGGTTGGCGTAGGTCTGCGCCTCGTTGCGCAGGCGCTCCTGGTCGGCGCGCGCCGCCTGGACGTCGCGGAACGCGTCGATGACCTGCTGCGGCGGATCGACCTTCTGCAACTGCACGAGCCGGATCTGGACGCCGGCATTGTAGCCGTTCAGCGTCTCCTGCATGAGCTGGCGCACTTCGGTCTCGATCGCGGCCCGATCCGTCGTCAGCACGGGCTGGATGTTGCGCCGGCCGATGATCTCGCGCATCGCGCTCTCGGCGACGGCCTTCACGGTGCCCGGCGGGTCCTGGATGTTGAAGACGTAATCCTCCGGCTGGGCCGGATCGACCTGCCACTGCACGATCACGTCGATATCGACGATGTTCTCGTCGCCGGTCAGCATCAGGCTTTCCTCGCCGACATCGGACTGGCGCGAGGCGCGCACGGATTCGACGGTGCGGAAGCCGACCTCGGTGGTGATGATGTTGGTGACCTGCGGTTTGATCACGCCGCCGATCGGATATGGCCAGTTGTAGTTCAGGCCTTCGCCGGTCTTGCCGATGAACTTGCCGAAGCGAAGATTCAGGCCGACCTCGTTGGGACGCACAATGTACCAGCCGGTCAGAAGCCAGATCACGATCAGGATCAGCACGCCGAAGATCAGGCCGCGCCCGCCAAGATTGCCACCTGGCATCAGGTTCTTCAGCCGGTCCTGGCTGCGCCTCAGAATTTCCTCGAGATCGGGGGGAGAACCGCCGCCCGAGCCGCCGCTGCCGCCTCCGGAGCCGCCGCCCCAGGGACCGCCGCCGCCACTTCCTCCGCGCTGGCCCCAGGGTCCGCCCCCGTTATTGCCGCCGCCGCTCTGGTTGCTCCAAGGCATACTCGCGCCGTTCCCTCATCTGTCGACCTGCCGAGCCATAGGCGAACGACGGCCGTTTGTCAGCGCCTTTGCATGCGCGTGGCGCTGACTTGGGCATGGGCCACGGATTCGTCAACGGCGCAACACCTTCATCGTCAATGGAAACTCAGCCCGGACGGCGGCGGCGAAAGGTCGCGAAGCTGAAGGGGTGCTCGTCGTCGGGACTGCGCGGATGGCGCTCGCGTGAGATGGGCTCGAACATCGTCGCGTCCCATTCCGGAAACAGCGCGTCGCCGTCGGGCTGCGCATGGACGAAGGTCAGTTCCAGCCGATCCGCCAGCGGCAGCGCCTGCGCATAGACGTCCGCGCCGCCCGCAACCACGACGGAATCGGAACCCAGCGCCGCGCCGAGCTTTTGCCCCAACGCCAGCGCGGCCTCCAGCGAGGCTGCGATATGGACGCCCTCGACGGCAAAGGCCGGATCGCGTGTCAGAACCACGGTCTCGCGCCCCGGAAGCGGCTTGCCGATCGAGAGGAAGGTCTTGCGGCCCATCAGCACCGGGCGGCCGAGCGTCAGCCCGCGAAAATGCCGCAGATCGGTCTTCAGCCGCCAGATCAGCCTGTTATCGTCGCCGATAACGCGGTTGTCGGCGATGGCGGCGACGATCACGACGGGCAGATCAGCCATGGGCTCAGGCGCCTTTCGCCAGTGCGACAAGCGCCGCGCCATCGAGCCGCTTCACCGTCCATTCGTCCTGCGCCTTGGCGCCGAGCGAACGGTAGAACACCCGCGAGGGCTCGTTCCAGTTCAGCACCCACCAGGCGAGCCGGACCAGCCCTTCGTCAACGCAGCGCCGGGCGAGGCGCGCCATCAACGCCTTGCCGATGCCGCGCCCGCGCGCCGCCTCGCGCACGAACAGATCTTCCAGCCAGATGCCGTGACGCCCGCGAAAGGTCGAATAGGTGTAGAACCAGACCGCGAACCCCACCGGCTCGCCCGCCCATTCGGCAATGTCGCAGAAGACGCGGGGGTTCTCGCCGAAAAGCGACGTCGCGATCTGCGCCTGCGTCGCCTCGATCTCGTGCGGCAGCTTCTCATAGACCGCAAGTTCCCGGATGAAGTCGAGAACGAGGCCTGCCTCGTCGGGCCGTGCGGGGCGGATGAGCAAGGTCATACCGCGATCGGCGCCTTGATCGCGGCATGGGGCTCGTAGCCTTCGATCGTCACGTCCTCGAACGAAAAATCCTCCAGCCGGGTCACAGCCGGGTTGAGCCTGAGCGTCGGCAGCGCCCGCGTCTCCCGCGACAACTGCAGCTTCGCCTGGTCGAGATGGTTCACATAAAGGTGCGTGTCGCCGAAGGAATGCACGAACTCGCCGACGCCCAGGCCCGTCACCTGCGCCACCATATGGGTCAGCAGCGCATAGCTCGCGATATTGAAGGGTACGCCGAGAAAGACGTCGGCCGAACGCTGATAGAGCTGGCAGGAGAGCTTGCCGTCAGCAACGAAGAACTGGAACAGGCAATGGCAGGGAGCCAGCGCCATCTTAGGGATATCCGCCGGGTTCCAGGCCGAGACGATCAGCCGGCGCGAATCCGGGTTGCGCCGGATCTCGTTCACCAGCCAGGCGATCTGGTCGATGGTCTGGCCGTCGGGCGCGGGCCATGACCGCCATTGCCTGCCATAGACCGGGCCGAGATCGCCATTGGCGTCGGCCCACTCGTCCCAGATGGTGACGCCGTTCTCCTGCAGATAGCGCACATTGGTGTCGCCGCGCAGGAACCAGATCAGCTCGTGGATGATCGATTTCAGATGCAGCTTCTTGGTCGTGACCAGCGGGAAGCCTTCGGACAGGTCGAAACGCATCTGGTGGCCGAACACGGCGAGCGTGCCGGTCCCCGTGCGGTCGTCCTTGCGGACGCCCTCGCTCAGGACGCGTTGGAGCAGGTCGTGAAACTGGCGCATGGACGAATCTCATAGGCTTGAAGCGGCGCCACCTTAGCCGTTTTCGGGCGCCTTGCCTGCGCCGTGGACGCAAGCTGTCCCCGGCTTTCGCGCAGGCTCGACAGGCCTGACCGCGGGAACAATGGCGACGACGCGCTGTTTGCCAAGCTGATCTGGATCTCATTCATCAAGAAGGACACCGCCATGCCGCTCCGGAAATGCACCGCCGCCTCCTTGCTTGCCTTCGTCATCGCGGCCCCATTCACCGTCGCGCAGGCCCAGACCGCCGCGCCGGCGATCTCGATGGAGCAGGCCCGCCGTATCGCAACGGAGAACGGCGTCGTCCGGATCGAGGAGATCGAACTGGACGACGGGAAATGGGAGATCGAGGGTCGCGACCCCGCCGGGGCGGAGATCGAACTCGACCTGCGCGCCAGCGACGGCATGGTGATCAAGATGGAGCGCGATCGGCCCGCGGCAGCCTCCGCCCGCCCCTGATCGACGCGACCTAAAGGGGGGGCGGAGATGTCGCCCACACTCCTTCGCGAATTCGCGCGGGAAGCCGAAACCCTCCCTTCCCCCCGGCGCATGCAGCCCCTATATTGAGTACGCCGTTCGCAAGATCGGCTATGGCGATAAACGGACGTCGAAATAAGCTTTTCGGACCCGGGGGCGGTACCCGGCGCCTCCACCACAGCCCTGCGGCGCGTGCACAGAGTTATGTGTCGCACAAGCTGAAGGGCATCCTGCAGCCTTCTGGCCGCAGGGCTGCGGCGGGGGCGAAATAGGATCGACGAGGGTGTAAAGGCCGTTCTTTTGCTCGGTATGGTTCCGCCGTTATAGGGCTAACGCATAGTTGCCAATGACAACAATGCTCGGGTTGCCGTCGCCGCGTGAGCGGTGCAGGTTCCCAAACCTAAGTCCTTCCGTTTAGCGACGTAAGGCGGGGCTCGGAGGCGCCTGGCAACAGAAGCCTCCACTTTTTTGAGTCCGCGAGCGTCGGAGCCGGGACGAGGTTCCGCCGCAAGCCGGACGGGCAAACGGATCGCAAGATCGCAACGGACATCAAGGCTCGATGGCACAGGATATTCTTCGCTACGATCTCATGGTGCAGGACGCGCTGAAGGGGGTCGTGCGCAAGATTCTGATCGAGGCCGGACGCGACGGCCTGCCGGGCGAGCATCATTTCTATATCACTTTCCGGACGACCGCGCCGGGCGTGCGCGTCTCGCAGCGGCTGCGCGACAAGCATCCCGACGAGATGACCATCGTTCTGCAGCACCAGTTCTGGGACCTCAACGTCAGCGAGCATGCGTTCGAGGTCGGCCTGTCCTTCTCCGGTGTGCCCGAGCGGCTGCTGATCCCGTTCGACGCGGTGACCACCTTCTTCGACCCGTCCGTGCAGTTCGGCCTGAAGTTCGAACCGCAGGAGGCCGGCGAGGCCACCGCCCTCGCCGAGAAGGATGCGACACCGAACAAGACACCACGCGGCGCCGGCTCCGAGCCGGCGATCACCCCGGCCCTCGCGCCAGTGCGGTTGCCGGCGAAGACCGGCCTCGCCGCAGTCCCCGCCATCGCTGCGAAAACCCCGGACCGCGCAGCAGACGCGACGCCGAAGAAGGATTCGCGCAAGAGCGAGGCCGAGCCTGCCGACGATGGCGGCAGCGCGCAGGTCGTGAGCCTCGACTCGTTTCGCAAAAAGACCTGAACACCCACATTCTGGCGGCCTGATCCATGACGACGACGCGCACCGAGACCGATTCCTTCGGGCCGATCGACGTGCCCGCCGACCGGTACTGGGGCGCGCAGACGCAACGGTCGCTGCAGAATTTCAGGATCGGCGGCGAGGCCGAACGGATGCCGCTGCCGCTGATCCATGCGCTGGTTCTGGTCAAGAAGGCGGCCGCCCATGTCAATGCCCGGCTCGGGCTGCTCGACCAGCGTATCGCCGGCGCGATCGGCGCGGCAGCAGACGAGGCGCTCGCCGGCAGGTTCGACGGGCATTTCCCGCTGGTGATCTGGCAGACCGGCTCAGGCACGCAGACCAACATGAACGTCAACGAGGTCTTGGCGAACCGCGCCAATGAACGCCTCGGCGCAGGTCTTGGCGCAAAGAGCCCCGTCCACCCCAACGACCACGTCAATCGCGGCCAGTCCTCCAACGACTGCTTCCCGACCGCGATGCACATCGCCGCCGTGCTGGAACTGACGCAGAAGCTGCTGCCGTCGCTGCGCGGCCTCGAACAGGCGCTGGCGGCCAAGGCTGAGGCGTTCAAGGATCTGATCAAGATCGGCCGCACCCATTTGCAGGATGCAACGCCCGTCACGCTCGGCCAGGAGTTCTCCGGCTATGCAGCGCAGATGCAGCTCGGCATCGCACGCATAGAGGCTTCGCTCGGCGGGCTCTACGCTCTGGCGCAGGGCGGCACCGCCGTCGGCACGGGGCTGAACACCCATCGCGACTTCTCAGGCCGTTTCGCCCGGGAACTGGTGTCGCTGACCGGCCTGCCCTTCCGCCCGGCCGAGAATCTGTTCGAGGCGCTGGCGAGCCACGGCGCGCTTGCCGCCAGCCATGGCACGCTCGCGGCGCTGTCATCCGACATGTTCAAGATCGCCAGCGACATCCGCCTGATGGGGTCGGGCCCGCGCTCGGGGCTGGGTGAGATCAGCCTGCCGGAAAACGAGCCCGGCTCCTCGATCATGCCCGGCAAGGTCAATCCGACCCAGGCCGAAGCGCTGACCATGGTGGCGACGCAGGTCCACGGCAACCAGGCCACGATCGGATTCGCCGCATCCCAGGGCCATTTCGAGCTCAACGTCTTCAAGCCCGTGATCGCCGCCGCCTTCCTGCGTTCGGTCAGGCTGCTGACCGATGCGGCCGAGAGCTTCCGCGTCCACTGCGTCGAGGGCATTGAGGCCAATGACGAGCGGCTGGCGGAACTGCTCTCCCGCTCGCTGATGCTGGTCACGGCGCTCGCGCCGGCGATCGGCTACGATCAGGCCTCGGCGATCGCCAAGGCGGCGCATCACAACGGCACTACCTTGCGCGAGGAGGCCTTGCGCGCCGGCATCGCCGCCGATCTGTTCGACCGAACCGTGCGGCCCGAGCTGATGCTGGGACCGAACTGAGGGCAAGGCGCGATGGCCGAGATCGTCAATCTGCGCCGTGTCCGCAAGCAGCGCATGCGCGAGGACGCCGAGGCGCAGGCCCAGCAGAACCGCATCGCCTTCGGCAGGACCAAGGCCGAGCGCCAGTCCACCGACGCCGAGCGCGACAAGGCGGCGCGCGATCTCGAGGGCCATCGCCTGACGCCGGACAAGCCGGATCGGACATGAGCACAGAGCGCAAGCGCTCACTCGTTATCGCCGGCCACAGCACCAGCGTCTCGCTGGAGGAGCCGTTCTGGGAGGCGTTGCGCGCGATCGCGGCAGGCGAGGGTCGGTCGATCGCGGCGCTTGTCGGAGAGATCGATCAGCAGCGCGGAACGATCAATCTCTCGGCCGCGCTGCGGTTGCATGCGCTGGCGCATTACCGGAATCTCGCCAACCATAACTAAAGCGGTAATCAGATAAGCCGTCTTGATTCCAGAGAGTTGGGCAGAGCCGTTGAATCAGATTCCCAGCCGCTTGAATCGACATCGCAGCGCGTTGAATCACGCTCGGAGCAGCTTGATGATGTGGACGCCCCCGCCCAACGGCGGCGCTATGGTGCCGATCCGGCTGCCCAACCAGCGAGAGGAGCGTGC
>FWWL01005017.1_pt1 | contig 21370 bp, 15 predicted proteins | sample 2228331 | NCBI WGS metagenome assembly FWWL01 (sample SAMEA103939775, study PRJEB20133) | metagenome | reverse complement strand
CCACGTTCCCACGTTCCCACGTTCCCACGTTCCCACGTTCCCACGTTCCCACGTTCCACGTTCCACGTTCCCACGTTTCCACGTTCCCACGTTTCCACGTTCCCACGTTCCCCGTTCCCCGTTCCTTGCAGATCAGGGATATTCCATTCGCGCCATCAAACACGTTCGCACGTTTCCACGTTTCCCCGTTCCCCGTTCGCACGTTCCCACGTTTCCACGTTCCCACGTTTCCCCGTTCCCCGTTCGCACGTTTCCCCGTTCCCCGTTCCCCGTTCGCACGTTCCCCGTTCCCCGTTCGCACGTTCCACATTCCCACGTTCGCACGTTTCCACGTTCGCACGTTTCCCCGTTCCACGTTCGCACGTTCCACGTTCGCATGTTCCACGTTCCACACCACCCGGTCCTACCTGCCGGCTATGGTACCACACCTCTGAGACCAGTTGGAATTGAACAAGCCGCATGCGCACGCTCATCAGAGTGCATTGCAATGCCGTCACAGCAATCTCCAATCTAAAATCTCCAATCCAAAATGGCACGAGGCGGGTTATCAATCGTTCAGCAAGGCGCATCGGCTCTTTCCGCCATGACGCATGGCGGTATGTTACAATACCGGGAGGGCTGAGACCATCGTAAGAGTGCCGGTCAGCAATCAATCTGGTTGTGCTGTCGCTGGAGTAAGCCAGAGCGAACGAAGGCTGCCTGCGGGAAAACGAAGGAGGCTGTTATGACGGCCATTGCACCAGACCATCGGTCTGTGCCGACCGCTTCTCAAACGCCGCCAATGTGGGCGGACGTTGATCGTGCGCTTGCCGATCTCCACGCGCGCAAAAATTCCTGGGTTCAGGTCAGCCTCGACGAGCGGATCACGCTGCTCGCCACGCTGCGCCGCGCTCTCACAGATGCCGAAGAGCGCTGGATCACCACAAGTCTCGAAGCCAAAGGACTGGCGCCAGGCGGGTATGGCGAAGGTGAGGAACGCACCTGGTTCACGATTCTTACCCGTACACTGCGACTGCTGCACCAGGCGCTGATCGACATCCGCGACCACGGGCGCCCTCACCTGCCAGGTGGATTGACAAGCCGCCCCAATGGGCAGGCGGTTGCGCCCGTGTTGCCGATGAGTCGTTATGATGCCGCCATCTTCCCCCGGATGACCGGCGAGGTCTGGATTGAACCAGGGCTGACCGCCGACGAGGTGCTCCAACAACAGGCGAGCGTCTATCAGACTCCTGCCGAAAGCGGGCGTGTGGCACTGGTGCTGAACGCCAGCACATCAACGTTTTTGCCGGTCACCGATATTTTGCACAAACTATTCGTCACCAATGATGTTGTTGCGCTCAAACTGCATCCGGCGCAGGCATCGCTTACATCGCTCTTCGAAGAAACCTTTCGTCCGCTCCTCGAATATGGCGTGGTCTGTCTGGTGTATGGCGACCATGATCTCGACACCTATCTCTGTGCGCATACGCAGATCGACACAATTCACTTCAGCGGCGCCGATGCCGCGTTCGATGCGCTGGTCTTTGGCGAGGGGCAGGAAGGCGCAGAACGTCGGGCGCGCCACGAGCCGGCGCTGACGAAGCCGTTCAGCGGCGATATTGGCTCGGTGACGCCGGTGGTGGTCGTTCCGGGACCGTGGAGTGATGATGATCTGCACCACCACGCGACTCTCCTCGTCCGTGCGTTTGTCTGCAATGCAGCATACGTGTCTGCTGCTCCACGCCTGATTGTGCAGCACCGGGGCTGGCGCCAGCGCGATTCGTTCCTAGCGGCGTTCGAGCAGGTGCTGGCGCGCGTCCCGACCCGTCAGGCGCCGTTTCCAGAGGCGCGTCGCCAGCTCGATGCGCTGCTGAACACTCACGCACGTGCGCATCGCATCGGGCAGACGGATATGGATCATCTGCCCTGGACGGTCATTCCCGATCTGACCCCATCCACGCTTGAGGCAGACTGTTTTGTGCGTACCATGTTCTGCCCGGCTGTCGGCGAACTGGCGCTCGAGGCGAAAGATGCAGCGACGTTTGTTGATGCAGCGGTTGAGTTTCTCAATCAGCGCGTGCGCGGCGGGCTGGCAATGACGATCCTCATCCACCCGCGCACACTGCGTGATCGACGGGTGCGTGCAGCATTCGAGCGGGCATTGAACAATCTTCAGTATGGCACGGTGGCAATCAATGCCGTGGCGCAGCAGGCAGTGCTGGCAGGCGTGCTGCCGTGGGGCGCGTTCACTGTTGCAGAAAGCAGTGACTGGTCCGGCGGCAAGGTCGCCAACCCGCTGATGCTTCCCCGTCCGCAGAAGTCGATCCTGCGCGGTTCGTTCCGTATTCCCCGAATGTTTCTCTCTGTCGATCCGCAATACAATATTGAGGTGTGCAAAGCCATCACCCGGCTGGAACAGGCGCCGTCGCCATGGCGTCTGGGGCAGGTGCTGCGCCTGACGTTGCGCAGGTGAACGGGCGCAATCTGCGGTATCTCGGCGACCTGACCGAATACCATGGGCGAACTGGTCTGGCAGAGCGAATCGCCGGATCAACGGTGTGATCGATACGATCGCGGATTGTGTGCATGAAATACCGTGTCCTGCGCGCACACCGTGAGAGGAGACGTTCATGTCGGTGATCAATTTCAACACCGCCAATATGACTCTGCGACAACTCCTGGGCAACGGTCTGACGTACCACGTGCCACTGTTTCAGCGCGACTACAGCTGGACACAGGATGAGTGGGAAGATTTGTGGCAGGATATTCAAAACACGCTCAACGGCTCTGAACCTGCGCACTACATGGGATATCTTGTCCTGCAAACGCAGGATCAGAAACGGTTCGACATTATCGACGGGCAACAACGCCTGACGACGCTTAGTCTGCTGGCGCTCGCTGTTCTGAAAGCGCTGGAAGACCTGGCGCAGCGTGCGATCCAGCCAGAAGACAATCGTCGTCGCGCCGAACAGCTGAGAAATAGTTTCATCGGTTATCTCGACCCGGTTACACTGGTTCCACAAACGAAACTCACCCTGAATCGCAACAATGATGCGTTCTACCGTGATCGATTGGTTCCTCTCCAGCAATTGCCGCAGCGAGGATTGCGCTCGTCGGAACATCTTCTCCGTCGAGGATTTGAGTGGTTTTATCGAAGAGTTTCTGAAGAATATGCGGTTCGCAAGGATGGCGCCATCCTGGCAAAGTTTCTCAGTGATATTGCAGATAAGCTGTTTTTTACTGTCATCACAGTCAATGACGAGCTCAATGCGTTCAAGGTATTCGAGACCCTGAATGCCCGTGGTGTGCGTCTCTCACCAACTGATCTTCTGAAAAACCACCTTTTCTCGATTGTCTATCGAGAGGGAACACACGAAACAGAGATCGCAGCACTGGAACGTCGTTGGAACAGGATGGTCGATCAGCTGGGGAGTGAAAGCTTTCCAGCGTTTTTGCGCGCCCACTGGAACAGCCGTGAGCGACTCGTGCGTGAGTCAGAATTGTTCAAAGTCATTCGTTCTGTAACGCCGAACAAAGCGAAAGTTTTCGATCTGCTGCGACGTATGGAGGATGATGTAGCGGTCTACGCTGCGCTTGCAAATCCCGAGGATCGTTTATGGACGGAGGCGCAACGACAGTATGTTCGTGAATTGCGCATGTTCAGCGTTCGACAGCCCTGGTCGTTGCTCCTGGCTGCGTATCGCGTGTTCGATGAAGAAGGATTTACCAGCATCCTCAGGGCAGTGAGTATTGTGTCATTTCGTTATAATGTTATCAGTAATATGTTGACCCACGAACAGGAGCGGGTTTACAATGAGATTGCACAGCTTATCACCAGTGGTGAGTTGAAACAATCCACCGATGCCATTCGCAGCCTATCTCCGGTCTATGTCGATGATGAAACGTTTCGTACTGCATTTGCCACGAAAGTATTACGAACCACCTCTTCTCGCAACAAACAGGTCGCGCGCTATATTCTGTTCATGATCGAAAGCCAGATGTCCCATGCTCACTACGATATAGATAATCCAGAGTACTCGCTGGAACATGTGCTTCCTGAGAATCCCATCGATGGATGGGAGCATTTTGAGCATGAACAGATTGATGAATGGATCTATCGTCTTGGCAATCTCACCCTTCTAGAAGCATCACTCAACCGGACTGCCGGAAACAAGCCCTTTAATGACAAGCGAATTGTGTATGCACAGAGCCATTTTCGTATCACCCGTGAGATTGCAGAACAGAACGAGGAATGGACTGTGGAGCGACTGGCGGAGCGACAGCGCCGAATGGCGCGCCTGGCGACAGACATCTGGCGTCTGGCGCAGATGGACGCGCGACAGTCGCAAGGTCAGGGCAAGGGAGCGCCATCTGCGCCAGAATGTTGACACGGTGCAATGAACCTGAACGAAGGCGCCGACCCATACAGTAGCCAGTGGAACACTCTCTCTGGGTGCACCTGCCGCCTGGCGATGGCGGTCGAAACGGGCGCCCGATTACGGCTCAATGGCGCACGGCGTGCGCGACATAATGGCGTGCACGCGGGTGGAAAACGTTCGCGCGTGGTCGCCCCTGTCAACGAATGGGTGACGAATAAACGAATGCGGTCTCGCCCTCGTCCGTGCTGGCCAGACCTGTACGGTCGGGATACCGGCGCGTGCCCGTGCCGTCGGAGCGGGCGGGCGCGCGGTGGATGTGGCATCCCCGTCGTGGGGGTGGGCGTATCATCGACAGCGTCGGGGCACGGCGCCGCCGTGCCCCTGCCAGGCAACACCCACCATTCTCATAGCCGATATTCAGGAGAGTCGCACGCGATCAGCGCTCATCTGTCGGTTATCGGCCATCCGCCTGTGGTCTCCCTGGAGTCCATCCGAATGACGCAGGATACCGACCAACCGCCCCTTCGATACGAACTGCGCGCGGAGAGGCTCTTAGCCCGACTCACCGCGCCTGCGCAGCACGAACAGCCTTCTCCGCCGCTTCCGCCAGTGTCGCTGCCGGAATCAGCGCCGATTCCGCCAGGATGCGTCGTCCTTCTTCTTCGTTTGTGCCGACCAGACGCGCAATCATGGGGACGTCAGTCTGGACCTCTGACAGGGCGGCGACAATACCCCGCGCCACTTCGTCCACGCGAGTAATACCACCAAAGATATTGAACATAACCGCTTTCACGTTCGGGTCGGAGAGGATGATCTGGAGTGCGGTCTTGACCTTCTCTTTGCTGGCGCCGCCGCCGATGTCAAGGAAGTTGGCAGGCTCGCCGCCGTACAGTTTGACAACGTCCATCGTCGCCATTGCCAGCCCGGCGCCATTCACCATGCAGCCAATGTCGCCATCAAGTTTGATGTAGGTAATGCCCGCCTCACGCGCGCGCTGCTCGGCTTCCGGTTCGTCCGATGCATCGCGCATCGCTTCAAGATCGGGGTGGCGGAACAGCCCGCTATCGTCGAGAACGATCTTCGAGTCGAGCGCCTGCAATGATCCGTCAGCGCGCACGACAAGCGGGTTGATCTCCGCCAGCGACGCATCAACGTCCATGTAGGCGCGGTACAGCGCCATGGCAATCTGGGCGAACTGGCGCGCCTGTTTCGCGTCAGTCAACCCGATGCCGTAGGCAAGGTCGCGCGCCTGAAACTCGAGCAGCCCCAGCATTGGGTGCGCCGCCACTTTGACGATCGCCTGCGGATTGGTTTTGGCGACTTCTTCGATTTCGACGCCCCCTTCTGCCGATGCCATCATCACGATCCGTCGCGAGGCGCGGTCCATGATCGCGCCCAGGTAGATTTCGCGCTCGTAGGTGATCGCTTCGGCAACCAGCACTTTCTCGACGGTCAGACCTTTGATGTTCATGCCAAGGATCTGACCGGCGACCTGCTCCGCCTGCTCTGGCGTATCGGCGAGTTTGACGCCGCCCGCTTTGCCGCGCCCGCCAACGAACACCTGCGCTTTGACGACCACCCGAGCGCCGATCTGTTCAGCAATTGCGCGCGCCTCCGCTGGCGTCGTCGCAACGCCGCCGCCTGTCACCGGTACGCCGTAGCGCGCCAGAATGTCGCGCGCCTGGTACTCGTGCAGCTTCATCGCCTGTTCCTCTCCCTGCTCACGTGTATCTTGCGCGGATAGTATCATTTTCGCTGCATTGCGTCAACTTCTCAGCACGACCCACGCGCGCCGGTCGCGCTTCGATAGCACTGGCGGATCGGTGATCGGCGTGACGTCGGTCAACCAGATGAAAACGGCATAGCGGCTATGACGCGCACGGCTGCGGATATCGTCGTCGAGACAGAGTTCGGCGGCATAGCGTTCGATCAACGCTGCCACCCGCTCCGGCGTTAGATGATCGAAGGTGGCGACGCGCGCCGCCTGCGCTGTGGCGACTATTGGTCCGCCGGTGCGTTTGAGGATCAGGGTATCACCGACAGCCACACGGCCATACGGCGCAGCGCGCACCTGCAGGAAGCGCGATTCGATCGTCTTGACGCCGGCAAGAATGCGGCTCAGGTAGGGTTCGCGGAAAATGGCAAGGTGGAGCGCCATGCAACTTTCACCCTGTTGCGTGCGTCGTAATGGGCAGAAAGGAGCGCCCTGGTCACAGTGCTACAAAACCTCAGCAACGCCGGGCGGAAAGAACGATGGAAACTCGAACACTTCGACGCGTTCGTAGCGAACGCATTCTGGGGGGCGTCGCCGCAGGCGTGGCGCGTGCGCTCACTATCGACCCGGTTTTTGTGCGCCTTGGATTCCTGTTTCTGGCGCTGATCAACGGCTTTGGCACACTGCTCTATCTGGCGATGTGGATCCTGACGCCTGCCGAGGATAGCCAGGAGATCGATCCACGGGCGCAAATTCGGGAAAACATCGCCGATATGCGTATGGTTGTTGAAGAGTATGTTGCGCGCCTGCGCAGCTTGTTTGCCGCATGACGGCATCGCTTCACCTCAGCCTCTTGCAGCGGCGGCGCCGCGCACTGCGGGATGAACACAGTCCTGGGGATGCGCGCGAGACGCCCGCATCCCCGGCAATATTACGACAGCGCGCGAGACGCCCGCATCCCCAGCGACTACGCTTCCAGCGTTGACGCGGCTGGCTGCGATATCACGACGACGGTCGAGATTCCTGCGAACCCGACAACTATGACTACAAAGGGACGTGCCAGACGTATCGCCTCCATGGTGTTTGTGCGTCGGCGGGGCGATGTCTCGTGGCACGTGCGCACCTCTGCCCGCCGCCCATGCCTGATCTTGGGGGCTGCCCCCGAACCTTCAATCGTGAACCGTTACCTGCGCAGGTGCAACGGGCTCGAAACAGTGCGATCGAGAAGCATGGACTTTGTGACCGTCGTGCCTTTGTGGTGCAATCATCAAGCGATGTCTCGTTGTCGTGCTACGTTTCGAGCGCCACTGCGACCGCCTCGCCTCCCCCCAGACAGAGCGCCGCAATGCCGCGTCCGCCGCCGCGTCGGAGCAACGCATAGATAAGCGTTACCAGGATACGCGCGCCACTGGCGCCAATCGGGTGCCCGAGCGCAATCGCGCCACCGTGGACATTCAACCGGTCACTGTCAAGATCGAGGGCGCGAATGTTCTGAACGATTTGCGCTGCAAATGCTTCGTTGATCTCGAACAGATCGTAGTGATCGAGGGTTGTAGCCGTCTGTGCCAGCAACCGACGGACGGCGTACACCGGTGCGGTAAAGACCTCGCGCGGCGCGACGGCTGCCTGTGCTGCGGCCGTAAGCCGCGCCAGCGGACGCACACCGAGTTCGGCGGCGCGTCGAGCGCTGGTGACCACCAGTGCAGCGGCGCCATCGGTCAATCCGGGAGCATTGCCGGCAGTCACCGTGCCATCGGGCGAAAAGGCGGGCGACAGTTTGCTGAGCGTGGCAAGACTCACCCCCCGGCGCGGCGGCTCATCAGCAGCAACGGTCTCGCCGCCCGACAACGAAAACGGTGCAATCTCATCGGAGAAGTACCCGGCATCCTGCGCAGCAACCGCGCGCGCCTGCGACTCGACGGCGTACATGTCTTGCTGCTCGCGGGTAATGCCGTAGGTGCGCGCTGTCCAGTCGGCGGCATGCCCCATATGATGATGCTCGAATGCGCACCAAAGCCCGTCATAGATGAGCGCATCGACCAGTTCACCGTTTCCAAGGCGATACCCGCTACGCGCCTGAGGCAGCAGGTAGGGCGCCCGCGACATGCTTTCCATGCCGCCAGCGACAATGAGCGATGCTTCGTCAGCGCGGATGAGTGCAGCAGCCAGGGTGACCGCCTTGAGACCGCTGCCGCAAACTTTGTTGATTGTCAATGCTCCAACCGACTCCGGCAGACCGCCCCGCAACGCCGCCTGGCGGGCCGGCGCCTGCCCCAGACCGGCGCCAACCACGTTGCCCATGATGCACTCATCGACCAGCGCCGGATCAACCGCAGCGCGCGTGAGAGCGGCGTGGATGGCATGCGCCCCCAGATCAGTCGCAGGAACGGCACGGAACATACCCTGGAACTTGCCGATCGGTGTGCGTGCTGCGCCGATAACGACAATATCGCTGACATCAGACATGACTCCCTCCTTGATATGCAGGACACAGGCAATAGCGCTCGAATCCCGCCTCGCATCGTTTGTCATGGTGGAGTATACGCTTCATTTGCACACCGGGTTGTACGGTATTCCCTCGAAATACGTGGTCCATTCCTTTTCCGACAACGTTCGTCCTGCCGCGCGACAGGCGATATCCAGAAGTTCCTGTCCGGTCTGCGGCAACGACTCAGGAGCAAAGAGCGGCGCGTTCAGATTCCAGACGCGCGCCATGCCATCAGCGCCGGTGGTCAACATGAGCGATGTGTTCGCCGGTATCTCCACATCGGTCACTGCGTCGTCGTGCCCGCGAAGGATCACCGGTTTGACCCCTGGATCAGCGGCTGTCAGATCCCAGAGGACAACCCGTCCATCTGCGCTGGCAGTCGCCAGGATACTGGCAGCGCCATTCACCGCCAGTCCGGTGATACGGTCGCTCTGACCGCGCAGCACCACACGCGCCCGATTGTCAATGCGCGCTTCAAGTTCCCAGAGGCACGTCGTTCCATCAGCGCTGCCGGCAATTACCAGCATCTTCCCAGACGCAATCTGCACCCTGGTGATCGGCGCTGTCAATCCAAGCAACACATAGACCGAGTCGAACTGCGCGCCGCTCAGACTCCAGAGGCGCACCTGTCCACCGGCGCTTCCATAGGCAAGCCAGCGCCCATTGTCACTAAAGGTGATCGAAGTCAACGCACCGCGTGTGCGTTCGCGCGTGTACGTTCCAGAACCAGACTCCAGGTTATACAATCGGGCCTGACTGTCGTCATTGCCAGTCGCCAGCAGACGGCTGTCGGGGCTGAATGCGAGTGAGCGTATGCCGCTGCGACCACCGAGACCGCTGAGGCGGCGCGGCGGCGCCGAGAGGTTCGTCAGGTCGTACACGAGCGTTACGCCCTCGTTATCACCAATTGCCAGCAGACGCCCATCGCGACTGATAGTCATCGCCGTATTGATACCGCCCGGTCCTGCGAGTTCGCGGGCAGTCAGGGTTGTTCCAGAGAGGTTCCACAGGCGAATACTGGCCGGATCGGCGCCGGCAGTCGCCAGGCGCACCCCATCACGTGAGAGCGCCAGGAGCGTCGCGGCGCCGGGAGCGCTGGCAACCCGTGGCGGCACATTCAGATCGGTCAGGTTCCAGACCTGCAGAACGCCACTGGCGGTCAGGAGGGCGGCAACCGTGCCATCATCACTGGCTGAACCGACAACAACCGGCTCGCCCACATTCAGCCCGACGCCGCCAATACGCGCCAGTGAACCACGCAGCACATCATCGGCGACCGGAAGCGGCGCTTCACCCTTGTGCAGCGTCACCTGCACCGCTTCGATTGCCAGCAGCAGACTGAGGATCGGACGGTTATCCGCCTCTGCCTGCGCCAGCGCGGCGAGTCGCCCTGCACGCGCCTGGCGCGCCTGTTGCTCCAGCGCCACGACCAGCGCCTCAGCCGTCTGACGCGCCTGCGCTTCCTGCGCTGCCGCCAGCGCAACCGCCGTACCACGGAGCAGCGCCAGGCTCTCGGCTACCTGCGAGGTTGCAGCGGCATCCTGCGCCCGGCGTGCGGCTGCCTGCGCATCCTGAACAGCCGCGCCGGCTGTTGCAAGCGCCATATTGGAAATGCCGACCTGTGTCGCCAGTTCAGAAGCGGTCGTTCTGAGTTGCGATTGCTGGAGCAGAAGCATCACGCCAGAGAAGATCGCACCAATCAGAGCAACAGCCATAGTAATCACAATCAGGCGAAGCCGTCGCGCCGAACGCGCTTCGGCTTCGGCGCGTTTTCCTTGCTCGATCGCCAGTTTTTCATTCTGTTCCGCCTGAATGCGACGCGCTTCGGCAAGCGCCTGCGCCTGTTCGAGTTCACGCCGGCGCTGCTCTTCCTCTGCCAGCCGCGCCTGATTGATCGCCGCGCGGCTGGCAGCGACCAGATCGCGCAACGATTCGTTGTATCCCAGATATGCGGCTTCAGCACTGTTCAGCCAGCGTTCGGCTTCCGCCAGCTGCACCTCATCGAGCAATCCGGCGCTGCCGCCGCCGAGGCGTATCCATTCCGCAGCTTTTGCCTCCAGACGACGGCGGGTGGCGATAGCTGCGCGCTCATCTTCAAGCCAGCCAACGAGTGTAGGCCAGTTGCGCACAAGCGCCTCGTGCGCAATTTCTATCTGTGCGCCGCCAGGAGCATCGTCGGGGGTAAGGCGCAGCAGACGGGCGGCAACCAGGCGTTCGAGCACCCGATCCACCCGATCGCGCGCTTCACCGGTACGGTAGAGTTGATCGCGCCGAATGCGATGGCTGGTAATTTCCAGTCCCTCGCCGGGGCGCACCATACGCATCAGAATACGGCGCGCCGTGACCTGATCTTCAGGGATAAGGCTGTTGTAGAGGGCATCGGCGCTGCGAGCCAGCGCCTGACGCCCACCACCGATCTGCTGGTACGCCTGCCAGGTGACACGGTTGCGATCGCGTGCCTCCCATAATTTCAACAACGAAAATTGCAGCAGCGGCAGGGCAGCCGGTTCGCCAAGGGTATCGTGCAGCAAGGCATCGACCACCCCTTGCTCGAACTTGAGCCCGACCAGTTCCGCCGGACGCTCAATCGCTTCGCGCATCTCACTGGCGGTTAGCGGCAGCAGTTGCACCCGCGCCTGTTCTATCAACCGCTGGAGTGACGGTTCGAGCGCAATGAAACTCTCGAAATCGCTCCGCATGGTCATCAGGACGGTATGCCGGGGGGATGGATGTCCGGCAAGGGCGGCGATCGCCTCGATGAATGCGTGACGTTCGGTTTCATCATCGGTGAGCGTGAACATCTCCTCCAGCTGATCGATCACCAGCACCACCGGTTCGTTCCCCTCGGCGGCGGCAACAACCTGGTGCGGGTCGCGAAAACGTTCCGCCAGTTCCTCATCGCTCACCAGAACATCAGATTGATCCTGCAGGCGACGAAGCGCCCGCGCCAGGTGAAGCAATGGTCGTTCACCCGGCGTCATCACCGGTGCGTACCTCCACGCACTACTGCCGGGAAGAGCATCCTGTTTCAGCGCAGGAATAAGACCGGCTCGCACCACTGATGATTTGCCGGCGCCGGAAGGACCAACCAGCACCAGCACGCGCTGGTTGCGCAACCGGTTGACCAGAAACTCGACCAGCCGCCGTCTGCCGAAGAAGCGCGCAGCATCTTCCTCGCGAAACGGATCGAGACCGACATAGGGGAAACTGGCGTCGTCCAGTTCTGGCGCCAGAGATGGATCAAATTCGTCGAGAGTAGCGTCGGGAGGTTCATACCCTTTCCGGATCAGGATAGTCGCCCAATAGTCGAGCAACCCCTGTGCTGCATCGCGTTCGTCTTCATCATCGAGAATTGCGCCGGTAGCGCTGCCACGTGCAATGAGTTCAGCAGCCTGGCTCAGCAGGGAGGGGGTCAACCCCTCTTCGTGCTGGCGACGTAATATTTCAGTATGCGCCATGCGCAACGCTGCGAACGAAGGGTACGCCAGTACATCGTGGTCATACGCCGGTTCTTGCGGCACATGAGCCGGTTCTTGCGGCACGTGATCGGTCATGGTGTCAGCACTTTCAGAACAGAAGCCAGCGGCTCACCGACCTTCCGCAACTCATCACACACACGCTTGAGTTCGATATCGACGCGAAAGAACCGCTCACTCGCCTGACGGCGGAAACGCCGAAAGAACTGCCGCGCCCGCGTCGGATCGGCAGACACAAGTGCGCCGGTTACTTTGTCGGCGTCCTGCTTCAACGCAACACTCCAGGCTTCAGTTGGCTCCGCACACAACGGCGCCAGTCGTTCGCACACATCAGGCCACGAGAGTTCCAGTTCGGTCATATCCTGATCGAGAAACTGCTCGATCCGGCGAAGATCGAGATCGATGATCTGCCAGCGGTCATGCTCATCGACCAGGCTGGCAAGACTGGCGCTGAGCGTGGTCAGCGCCGTAACGCCGAGTTCGATCTGACTGATCCTGGCGGCATCGTACCCCGCACCGCCAAGCCCATCACGTACAGCTGCCATCCCCTGGATGAGCGAGTTCAGACGCAACGTCCGCGCTGCTGTGATAAGACGGACATTGATCAGGGTCGGCTGGGTCGTCAGAACCCGGTTGAGCAGACGCATCGCCTGTTTGATGCGGTTCAGATTGTTCTCCTCTATCGCCCCCGCGATACCTGCCTGTGCAGTGCGCACATCCGTCAACCACGATAATTCGCTCGCCGGTAGACGGTTCCGTCCGCTCACCTCCTCCAGATCACGCAGAATACCCTGCAGCGTCACATCATAATTGGCAATGCTCTCCCATGCCATCGAGTCATCCGGCAGACGACGCATATCGATCATGATCGGGTTGTAGCAGTGGAACTGGAGTGAGTGGAGCTGATCATGGACATCTTTGTAATCCGCCAGGATGTCGATCTGGCTGGCAACAGCCTGAAAATCGGTATAGAACGCAACAACCGACTCGCGCACCTCGTCGCCAACCTGAATGAGGTGTTCCAGCGCCTGAATGCCTGCTCCGGCGGAGCGCACCGTCACCTCTGCCATCGTCGAGGGAGTGTGTGCAACGGGTGGTTCAAACAATCGTCCATCCTCAGTGCGCGTGTAGATCACGGGGATGCCCCAGTCCGCACGACCAAGACCGGCAATGTTCATGACGGCGCGCCGACCTTCGGTAACGCAGAAATCGATTGGGAAGGCATCCGCCAGGGCGCGATAGAATGCCCCGGCGAACGCGCGGGTAGACTCTTCCGGCGCCTGAAACTGCATCGCGATGACTGCCGGGATTTGAGCGCGCACCAGGGCAGGCGCAATGCTGCGCATCGGATCGAGCGACAATTGTCCGGTCGCGCAGGCATCCAAAACCACCAGGCGCAGATTGCTCCGGTCGAGCATGATCCCAAGTTGCAGGGCACTGATTGGCTCCGGATCGCCCATCTCATCTTCGAACAAGAGTTGAGCAGTGACGCCATCGCCGGCAAAACCGCCATGACCAACAAAATGCCAGATGTGATACCCTTCCCGCAACCGGTTTTGCAACATAGCCGCCGTCAGGTGCGGTTCGACTGTAATGTGAACCTGGGCGTTGAAACGTTCGAGCGCTGCCTGAACCGCTGCCAGTTCACGTTCGACAGCGGTTGGCGGCGGTGTTTGCGCAGCAGTGAGCAGGATGCGCAATGGCAACGGCGCGGTGAGCGGTGGAATGCGATCCGGTTGCGGCAGGTGGCGCACAATCGGTGCATCGAGCAGCGTCAACGGACCACGATCCGGATCGTAGAGAAATTCCCACGGAAGCATCGCTGCCGGTGCTGCTGATGGGGGAATATTGAGACGCAGACGCAACCCCTCGCCGCTACCGAGCGCTCCGCGACAACGGACATACACATCACGTACCGCATCGGTGAAGATTGCATCGAACAGGAGCCGTCCAAGCGTGACGAGAGTGGGCTCATCAACATCCAGCACGCGCAAACGCGCAAGTAATGCCTGAACCTGCGGGTCGGAGTCGGGCAGGCGCAACTCGCCATCGCCCTCCTCACCGCGCGGACCGCGCGCCTTGAGGAGGAAACGACCACTCTCTGACGGTGTTACCGTGATTTCGAAGTCGGCATACGATTTCATGGCGTGACTGTTGTAGTATAGCATACGTCTTTTTTGCTGACGAGGAGTAAATTATGGTACACTCCCGCAACGTATGCAGCGCCTGGATGTAACATCGAGCCGGAACCCGACCAGACGAGCGTTGACCGCCCCTTCGATGGCGATCAACGTCATTGCAGCATCGCTGGCAGGCATGCTGCTGGTGATGGTCCTCTCTCAATTCCCGGTCGTGCATTATGTCGATGTGGGGCGGTACGATGCCGGGTATGTGCGCGGCTTTCATGATCCGGAGCGCCTCGATCTGCCGCAGGCGCGCGACTACCTCATCGGTTCCGACGGCAGTGCGCGCTGGACGCGCGCCGAGTCCTATCTGTTGTTTCCCCAGGCTGGCCTTCCCGCCAGAGTGATGATACGTCTGCGTGGATGGCGCAGCGACGGTCAGCCGCCGCGCCTTTCGGTTCTGGTCGATGGACGTGAGGCGTCCATCGGCGTGACCACCGGTGAGTGGCAGGAGATCGAGGTTGTGCTGGAGCACGCTTCGCTGAAACCTGAAGATGTCCTCATCACGTTGCGCACCGATGCAGCACCGATAAGCGCCGGCGACCCGCGACTGGCGGGGGTGCTCGTCGATGCGGCAACGTATCGTACTGCGGGCTGGCCATTACAACCGTACCCGGCGCAACTGGCGTGGGGTGCGCTCGCAGGAGCGCTGCTGGCGCTGACGCTGGCAGATACGCGATGGAGCGAACGCAAACTCTGGCTGCGCTTCTTCACGCCGCGACGCGCCTGGATTGCCGGGATGCTGCTGATCGGGCTGGCGTATCTCCTGCTCTATCGCGTTCAACCGGTGTATCCCTACCCGTTGCGTGGTTTGTTGCCCGGGGTCTGCAGTATCCTGGGCGCAATCGCGGCGATACGTTACGGTCCAAAGGTCACAGTACGACTGCCCATCCTGCCAGATGCACTGGCACTGACGGGTATCGGGGTCTGGGTCGCTGCCATTCTTGCGGTGGCGCAGGATCACGTCACCCTGTCGGTTCCGGGGGTCGAGAAAGATTTTCGGGTGTTTGCGACACGCGCCGTCGATCTGGGTCTCGTTTTCCGCGCCGATGGATTCTACCATCTTGGATACCCGTTCCTGCTCTGGTGCGTCACACCGCTCACCGCCGGGAATCCATTTCTGGCTGCGCGCCTGATCGGTGCCTGTGCAGGTGCATTGTTCCTCGTCAGTTCCTGGTGGCTGGCGCGCCGTGTGTTGGGACGCGGTCCGGCGCTGACGGCGCTTGTCATGCTGGCGCTGAACCCGTTCGTGGTGCAGTATGCGCTGTACATCGGCAGCGATATGCCGTTTGCGGCTCTCTGCACGCTGACCCTGGCGCTGCTGGCGCAGTTGGGAGACCGGAGAGGCGTCTGGCGCCTCGCGCTGGCTGGCATGATTGCAGGGTGGGCGTTTCTGGTGCGGCACCCCGGCATCCTGCTGCTCCCCCTCGGCATTGTTTTTGCGTTGAACGTTGAACGTTTAACGTTCAACGTTCAACGTCGTTTGCACATTCAACGTTCAACATTCCCCATCCTCGCATTCACCGGCGCCTTTCTCATTGCGATTGCGCCACAGATAATCGTCAATATGCGCGATACGGGCAACCCACTCTACAATCAGCAGGCAAAGAATGTCTGGCTGGCCGTGTATGGCGACAGCGACTGGGGACGCTGGAATGAGGTCAGCAACGACATCTCCCTGACCGAGGTCATCCTGGCGGATCCGGCGCGTTTTGCGGGAGCGTGGTGGTCAAATCTGCGCACATTCATCGGCGCCGGCGCCGAAACCGACGCTGATGCAGGACAGGCATCACAGTTGCGTCTGCTGGCATTTCCGGCGAACTGGCTGGCAGTGATCGGGATCATCGGCTGGCTGGCGATCATCGGTCTCCGGCGTCGCGCAGCGGACGATCGGGCGGAGGCGTCGTTCCCGCCGGTACTGCCGCCGGTTCTGCTCTTGCTTGCGTGGCTGGCGTTGTACGCCGTCGCACTCACCGTTGGTCTGCCGCTCCAGCGCTTCTTCCTGCCGCTCACGCCGGTCTACGCGGTGGCAGCGGCGTGGACGCTGCAGCAGACGATCACTGTCCTGACGCAGCGTCGCGCGTGGGACTCGTCGCGCCTCTGGATCGCCAGTGTTCTGGTTTTGATCCTGTTCCTCTGGCAGGGGTTCGCGTCCGGCGCGCGCGACGTTCTCGACCGACAACCGGCTGATGAAACGGCGATCATCCGGTTCATCCAGCAGACGCTGCCATCTGATGCACAATTGAACGCTATTCTGACGCCGGGCGATCCGGTCGGAAAATACTCTGCAATTGCGCATCGCGTTGTACCGCCAGAGCAGGAGGCGCGCTATCTGCTGCACAGCGCCGGCGCAGGACCACGTCCTGCAGGGACGATCATTGCAACATTCGGCATATACACCCTGGTGCAGGTGGCGCCGTGAACGAACTTCACCCACAGACGCGATGGTTCGATAGGCGTCCCTGGAAGGTATTCGCCGCCGCTGACGCGCGTGTATCACCGGTTGCCTTGACCTGGAGCGTGCTGGTGTTCCTGGTGGTTGCAGGCGTTGCCCTGCGTCTCTGGTTCATCGGCGTCAGCCCGCTCGATCCGCGTTTTTCCAATGCCGATGACGGCGATTACTACCGTCGGGCGTTACGGTTTGCTGTGACCGGCGCCTACATCGATGATGCGTGGCTGATCCGCCCGCCGCTGCATGTATTCTTTTTTGCGCTCTGGCTGCGTCTGGCGCTGATCCTCGGCATGCCTCAGTTTGGAGTACTGTTCGTGCAACTGGCGCAGACCGGGCTGGCAGCAGTGATGACGATGGTGGGATATGACCTGGCGCGGCGGTTGTTCGGCAGCGCACGCGCCGGTCTGGTGTTTGCCGGATTTCTGGCGCTCTGGTATCCGCTGGTCGAGCAGACAACTGTGTTCTTCAGCGAGCATCTGTATCTGTGTTTGTTTCTGCTTCATCTCTGGTTACTCGTGCGCTACGATCAGGAAGAGCGGTTGCGTGACCTGGCGCTGGCAGGGGTCGCGCTTGGCGCTGCGGCACTGACCCGCTCGCCGGCGTTGTATGCCAGTGTGTTCGTCGCGGGGTGGCTGCTGGCACGCGCCGCGACGACAGCGCGGTCTGCGGTGCTGTCGCGCTGGGAAGCGGCAAAAACAGCAATCAAGCCGACGATCATTGTGGGGGCGGCATGTCTGGCGGTGGTTGCGCCCTGGACAGCGCGAAATTATCTGACGTATGGACATCTGATACCGGTCGATACGCTGGGGCAGATCAACCTGTGGCTCGACCTCGACGATGTGGCGCGGCGGAATGAGAATATCGAGACCCTGCGACGCATGCCGCAGGCAGAGCGGCACCTGTACGCCCTCGAACGCGCACGTGAAATTTTGAGCGTCGATCCGCTTCGTCCCTTTCGACCGATGTGGGACACCTTCCGCCATATCTGGAAGGCGCAGTTCATCGAGGATTATTTTGTCAAGCAGAGTTTCTTCACCCGCCCACTTCGCGAGACAGCGCCTCTCGGTCTGGTCGGCGATCTGATCTGGCTCGGGTTCACTGTCGCCGGTCTCGCGGGACTGGCAAGTCGAGCGAGCGAGGGGCTTCACCATCGACTCTTTTTTCTGGCATGGATCGGCTATTCGCTGGCGACCGTGCTCATCTTCCACGTCGAACCGCGGTATCTGCTGCCGCTCTGGATGATGATTGCATTGTACGGCGCCGGTATGGCGGCGGGGTCGTGGCGGAGACCGCGCCCGACACTGCGTCTGGCGCTGCAGACACTCGTGGTTGTCACGTTCTTCGGGTTCCTGCTGACCTACCGTGACTACCCGGCGATCATCTCCACTGGTGTTGCGCGCGAACGCGCCATGATGTCCGGCATGGCAGCGTATCAGGCAGGCGACTACCCGGCGGCTGAGGCGGCATTCCACGCTGCACTGGCGGCGCAACCGCGTTTCGTCGATGCCCAGGTGCACCTGGCGCTGGCACTGGCGGCGCAGCAGCGCTACGACGAGGCGCTGGCGCTGATCCAGCGCAACAGTTCGCGTCACGCCGAACTGGTTGCCGGCGCGCTCCTGCGCGAAACCGGCGACACGACGCAGGCGGCGGCGCTTCTGACACACATCGAGTCGATTGCCGGCGAAGATATTCAGCGTTGGGCGCTGCGCTGGCTGCACCCGCCGCCGCAAGAGCTGCTGCTGGTCGGAAGCGGTCTCGACATAGGGTACATCGCCGGATTTTCCGCCGCCGAGTATGGCGCGACCAGCGGATTTCGCTGGCTCGAAGGGCGTGGCGTGGTTGTGCTTCCGTTGCGCGAACCGTTGCACAACGATGCCGTCGTCATTCTGTCGATGACCGGCGGCGAGGCGGATGCCGTCACACCGGTGACCGTGCGGATCGGCGACGGACCGACGTGGACGATCAACATCGCGCGCGGACAATGGCGTCGCTACCATCTGCTGGCGCCGGCGGATCGGGTGGCGGATCGAAGGATTGTGATCAATCTGAGCGCGCGAACCTTTGTGCCGGCGCTGATCAACCCGGCAAGCAACGATGCACGCGCACTGAGTCTGCGCCTTGCGCGGGTGCAGATACGTCGGGGATTTTAGAGATTTTAGATTTCAGATTGTAGATTGTCGCGCGTGGAAAGTCGGGACACAGCGTACCGCCCCCCACCGTGGGGGCACAGCGTGCTGTGCCCGCCAGCGTGCCGTCATCATCGCCGCTGTCAACGAATGGATAACGAATAAACGAATGCGGACGCTGCACCGCCGCACCGCGTTCGATTGCGGGTTGGATTTGGCGTGCAGAGTGCAAGGGCACGGCAGGCCGCGCCCCCCAGCGTACCGTGTCCGCCGCCGGTGTGCCGCACCCCCAACCGTAGGGGCACAGCGTGCTGTGCCCGCCAGCGTGCCGTCATCATCGCCGCTGTCAACGAATGGATAACGAATAAACGAATGTGGGCGCTGCACCGCCGCACCACGTTCGATTGCGGGTTGGATTTGGCGCGCGGAAACGTTCCACGTTCCACGTTCCACGTTCCACGTTCCCACGTTCCCACGTTCCACGTTCCACGTTCCCACGTTCCCACGTTCCCACGTTCCCACGTTCCACGTTCCACGTTCCACGTTCCACGTTCCACGTTCCACGTTCCACGTTCCACGTTCCCACGTTCCCACGTTCCCACGTTCCCACGTTTCCTCATTCCACCCGCCAAGACCCTTGAGGTCGGGACACGTGTGTACCGGCTGGTTCGACCATTCCGCCAGCCAGGGGACATGGCAGAACACGATCACCGACGTGAGACCTCAAGGGTCGGGCGCGTTTTCCGCGTTCGCACGTTCCCACGTTCCACGTTCCACGTTCCCACGTTCCCACGTTCCCACGTTCCCACGTTCCCACGTTCCAGCGGTCGTAGACCCTGACAGGCAGGATGTGATGATCGTGAACGGTAGCGGCCGGATAACGAATGTCGCGAAGAGTCATGAGATGCCTCGCTTGTGGGTTGATGCAGGATGATAGGGGGTGAGGAGGTGAAGGGCGCTGAGAAACGCTGATGAAGGAAAATGAAACCCTCATCATGATTAAGCAGGAATTCGAAGTACATCAGACATCGAGCCACTCACTTCCGATAATCCGCCAGTGTTGTTGCGTGTCCCAGCCTTTTGATAACTTAACTCGCAGTACACGAATGCGAAATTCCGTTTGACTTTTTATAACGCTAATTGCGTGCTCGTCGAGTCCGCTTGCATTCGTAATTAGAATTCCCTCAAACTTCAATGGTGTGACTTGCGTTGATTTTCTGCGATTTTCATAATCTCGCGCGGCAATGACTTTTCGATGCAACTGATTGACTTCATCTCCCAGAATTAATTTCGACTCGTTTCCGGAGCAGCGCAATTTACACTCGCCAATAATAACCGTTCTGGAGTTAGATTGTTCATCAAGATATCCGTAAACATCAATCTCCTCGCCTATTCTTTCCTTTGCAGGTGGTGTCTGACAACGTAGTGATGGTTCAATGTCTTGAAGATATAAAGCCGCCTTGGTCTCAAAATGCACAGCTTTTTCTTGAACGTTACCCTCTATCACTTTGCGATTGACTTGATCAAATTCAATTTTGACAGATGTTGCAAAAATAAAAGCAAACCATGGTATCTCTCTAAGGATTTTCCATCGTGTCTCTTCATCATGCACACCTCTTTTGCGCACGCCATCGAGATCTTCTCCGACAAGCATTAAAACCATACCGCGCGATTGAGCGTTTGCCATCATGCCCAAAAGCATCGATTCAACCGGTTCGGTGCAACCAAGTGACTTAAGTTTATCAACAAGATCGTGTTGTGAAGTGATTGTCTCTGTACTGTCAGACAATAATTGTTGAAGTAAGCGAATAATTGTATCATCTTCATCAACTAACTGTTGATCGGGAATCTTTTCGCTAAATATTTGTCGGTATTCTTGTATTATAACTTCTTCATTGTCCACAAAGAAACAATGAATGCTGAACTCACTGGCTATCTTTTGTAGTGCCAGCAAACAATTCCGGTTAAACGATGACGCGCGAAAAACATCCGGGTCAATGGTTATGTTCATTGGCTCCCCTCATCTTCCTGCGCTTTCATGACAGCATTATTGAGCTGCGCCAGCTCCATCAAGTCATCGGCAAAGAAGCCTTTGAATCCGGGTGGGCTGCTCATCTTTCCGAGATGGTTAATCTTAATGCGCTCTGCGGTGCTGTAACCATCAGTGCGATCCACGAAATATGCGATCAACGAGTCAGATACGAGATGTTCAGACTGCTGACGTGCGATGAGTCCTGCCGCAGTTTCTGCAATCCGACGGCGCAGTCGTAACAGCATGTGTTCGCTATGCGTTTCAATCAAAAAGCGCAATCCTCGATGCGACATGGCAATGAACAGGTCGGTTAGATCGGCCTGCGCCCGCGGATGGAGATGCAGTTCTGGTTGCTCAATAATCAACGTATTGCCCGGCTGCGCCAGCACGGCCTGGACAACGACAGGCAGCATTTGGGCAAGACCGAAACCAACTTCACGGATATTGGCATCGGTATAGTCGCCAAAATCGTAGCCATCATCACTCACAAAGAGCAACGCTCCACTGCCCGGCTCCATTTTCAGACTCTGGCGAAGGAGCA
>FWWL01005015.1_pt1 | contig 21378 bp, 16 predicted proteins | sample 2228331 | NCBI WGS metagenome assembly FWWL01 (sample SAMEA103939775, study PRJEB20133) | metagenome | reverse complement strand
GATTTCGCGCATGAGCCGGTCAGAATCCTCGGGCGTGATAATGTGCGGATCGAGAACGTCCAGCGTTCCGTGAATGCGCATCACGGGAGGCTTTCCGACCGAGATGTGAAGGTCGGAGCCCTCGCGCTCCACCACGATCTTGAGCATTTCGTTCATCTCAAGCATAGTTGCTCATCCTTTCTGGTCGCACAGTTGTCATTCACGTTGGTGAGTCTTTTCGGTTTCTTATAGGGCATTTGCCCGTTTCTGGCACATCCAAAACCTGGCCACGCCGAAAACCCTAGTTCAAATACGATTTACGGCTGTCGCTCTGGGGGAAGCAAGCGCACAAATCCACACTTATCGAGCCAAACAAAGGGACCTTCGCTCCCGAGCGCCTCAGCTGCAAAGCCAATTCCATTCGTTGCCTCTTGAGTGCTCCAATAATGAATTCCCACGCGTTCGCCCTGCGGATTGAGGGCCCACGCGACGAAAATCACACTGTGGCCCGATCGGTTGTGGCGCCACAACTGCACAAAATCCCCGGGTAAAGCAGCTTCGGGCGAAACCCTTTGTCCCATGCCTAGCGCCTCCAGCGCCTCCGAGGGACCAGGGGAAAAGATGTCCCGACAAAACCAGAGCTCTTTCAAGCGACTTGGGCCGACTTGGTGAAAACGCTCAGGCACAATGCCAAGCGAGTCCAAAACACGATAGAACACTTCGAGGGTCAGCCCACAGCAGTAACATCGTCCCTGAGGCTCACCGCGTAGGACCGTTTTCCCCGCAAAGACCACATGCGTCGTTGCACCGTCGTAAACAACTTCATTGCGTCTGGGCCAAAGATACCTATGTTGGCCCTGGCGCGGAAAACGTAGAAGACACGCAACCACCAGTTGATTCAATCGAGGGAGGGACGCTGATGTTGCCTCGAGATAATCTTCAGGGCAGAAAGGCTGTATGGGCGTCACCCATGACCGCCCTCGACGTTTATCCAGCGTTTCAATAAGTGTTGTTTCAGTGGAGCGAGAGCATAAAGAAGGCGTCGTGACCTCCGTTCGAGCCTTCACAGGTACTAGAGTGACAAGGATGAAGATAGAGAACGCACAAGAGGTGAACAGATTCTTCATGGGAGAATTCCCGCTTTTTGAATGCGACGCATTGCTTCAACGATCCGCTCCTCTGGGGCCGTGAGTGCAAGTCGAATGTAGCCTTCCCCATAGGTCCCAAAAGCAGTGCCCGGAGTAACCATAACTGCACATGACTGAAGGATCTGTTTTGTTGTCTCCATGGCGTCCATCCCCCTCGGGGTTGGAAGCCACACGTAGAAGGTTCCTTGGGGTGGAAGGTAGTTGCGCCAGGCTATTCGCTCGAGCTCCTGGAGGAGGACGTCGCGACGTCGCCGATACACATCAACCAATGGGGGCACCAAATCATCAAAATGCTGAAGCGCAACGATTGCCGCGTCTTGAATGGCTCCAAAAGCCCCAGAGTCCATGTTTTCTTTGATCGCGGCGAGAGCTGCGATGACTTGGGAGTTTCCTACCGCGAATCCCAGACGCCACCCCGTCATGTGGAAGGTTTTCGAAAATGAATGAAACTCCACGCCAACATCGGCTGCACCTTTCACGCTGAGAAAACTCACGGCAGATTGTTTCTCAAACACAAGGTCGAGGTATGCTGCATCATGAGCCACAACGAACTCGTATTTTTTAGCAAACCAGACGACCTTCTCGAAGAACTCCGGTGTGGCAAGTGTGGCCGTTGGGTTGTTTGGATAGTTGATCCACATGAGCTTTGTGCGGTTGAGGATCGACGGGGATATGCTCTCTAAAGCTGGCAAGAAATTGTTACTGCTCTGGAGAGGAAGTGGGACTGGCTGTCCGCCAGCAAACAACGTTGATATCTTGTAAACAGGATAGCCAGGATCAGGGTAAAGCACGACATCATTTGTATTGACTAGGGCCAGGAGTAAATGGGCGATGCCTTCCTTCGACCCAATCAACACAATAACCTCTTTGACCGGATCAAGACTCACCTCGTGCTGGCGTTCGTAGTATCGGGCAATCTCTTGACGAAGCTCGAGCTTTCCAGTTCCCAGCGGATAGCAGTGGTTTTCTGGCTTGGCAGCACTCTCTCGGAGAGCATCGACAATCAGCTGCGGGGTGGGCAGATCTGGGTCACCAATGCTCAAACTGATCACGTCTTCTCCCCTAGCGATGGCCTCGCGTTTCATACGGTCGAGCTCAACGAAGATGTAAGGGGGAACCTTTTGCAGGCGGTCAGAAATAAGCATAGCTCTTTTTGCTCCTCCTAATTTCCAAGCGCAGATGACCGTTCAATTGTGTTCAGGTCGTTTCTTCGTCTGATAGCATGCCTCTCAGCAAATCAGGGACAGTCCCTTCTTCCTCAGCGTCTCGCCTGACTCGTGCCGGTGTTCCCATTGCATAGCCCATCTCTCTCAAGAGCTCGAGGGCATCGAGTGCGTCGACGCTTCCGGTGTACATAAAACGCTCAAACATGGGATGATACTCCCATTTAAGGTTTGCTCCTGAACGCTGCGCCGACTCAAGGCACGTCGAAAGCTGGGCATCAAGTTGGTCCGCGTGATGCACAATCAGAGCTTCGACAGTGAGAGGTTGTTTGGGGGAACCAAATTCAAGGTAACCATGGTGACTGAGTACGATGTGCTGGATGAGGACTTTCTTCCGGGGTGAGAGTGTCCTCAGCCTCGCTGCTTCGTACTCGATCATGGCGTAGCCCATGGGGATGTGGCCAATGAGTCGACCGATATCGGTATAAGCAATTTTTTTATCGTAGCAGAACTCGATCGTCTTACCGATGTCGTGGAGGAGCGCCCCTGCGAGCACAAGGTCCCTGTTCGCCGTCGGGTAGTTCTCCGCTATTCTGAGCGCGTTGCGTGTAACGCCGACAGTGTGCTCGAGCAGACCTCCTAAGTAGGCCTGGTGCATGGTGACTGCGCTTGGCGCCCGACGAAATTTGCTCCAAAACCGAGGCTTGCCAAACATTGAGCGAACAAGGCTCTCGACTTCGGTGTCTTGGATTTCTGCCACGAACCGCCAGAATTCTTTTTCGAGCTCCTCGATGGGGTATGGAGTCACGGGAAGAAAATCCTCGGGATTCACGGCGTCGTCGCTGACTTTCTCAACTTTGCTGACGCGGATTTGGAGCTGATTCTGGTGAGTGAGAACCTCTCCAGTGACGCGAACGTAATCGCTTTCACGTATTGCGCCCGAGCGAAAAGTCCCAAAGTTCTCCCACATGATGCCAGTGATCTTACCTGTGGCATCCCGCAAAACCATGGTGAGAAAAGAGCCCCCATCTCTGCGTGGCCGGATCTGGAAATCCTCGAGTAGATAGATGCTGTCGACGAAATCTCCTGGACGCAGATTCACGATGTCGAGATGGGCTTTGTCGCTTGGCATTTCTAGCTCCGCGTTTTTAGTGAAACGTTTGTACTTAATGCCTTTGTGGTGATTCAATCTGAACTTAGCGTAGGCTGCTGGATGAATGGAGCCAGCTCAGTCTGGATAGATTCGAAAGGCAACTCTATTGATCCACAAGGGAGCTTGGCTGTGCCGTTTCCAAGAACCTACAGCATTGTCACATACGGCTGCCAAATGAACGATAACGATTCCGAGATTATGGCTGGGATCCTTGAGTCGAAAGGACTTGTCCCAGCCCAATCCCCGGAAGATGCCGATGTTGTCATCGTGAATACTTGTGTCGTCCGCGAGGGAGCAGAAGATCGTGCCCGTGGGCGCCTCTCGACGCTTGGGGCTCTCAAACGTAAGCAACGCGACAAGCTCATTGCCGTGAGTGGTTGCATGGCTCAGAAAGACGGCGAGCAGCTCCTTCGCAAACTTCCGTACATCGACCTCGTTGTCGGTACGAGAGATCTTTTCAAAATTGGCCACCTTCTAGATGAAGTCCGGCGGCGGGGCGAACCGATTGTCGCAATCGAAGATATCGACAAGCCCCTTTTCCTGGGAACGCAACCAGTGCGGCGTAACTCGCGCGTCCGGGGGCTTGTCACCGTCATGTACGGCTGCAACAACTTTTGCACTTTCTGCATAGTGCCGCACACGCGGGGCCGCGAAGTGAGCCGACCCGTGGCTGATATCGTCGACGAAGTGCGACGCCTTGTCGATGAGGGATTCGTAGAAGTCATTCTGCTCGGCCAGAACGTCAATAGTTACTACGATAAAGGCACCAAGGCTGACTTTGCTGATCTCCTCGCAGCGGTGAACGAAGTCGAGGGACTGAAGCGGATTCGTTTTGTGACGTCACATCCTAAGGACTGCTCGGATCGCCTCATCGAGGCGATGGCTACCCTTGAGAAGGTTTGTGAGGCCATTCACCTGCCAGTTCAGGCTGGTTCCAACAGAATCCTGCGGCGAATGAAACGCTTCTACACTAAGGAACAGTATCTTGAGCTTTTGAGCCGATTACGAGAGCGCGTCCCGAATGTCTGCGTTACCACGGACATCATCGTCGGGTTTCCCGATGAAACAGATGCAGATTTTCAGGAAACTCTCGATCTTATGGCCAAGGCCCGTTGGGACAGCGCATTCATGTTTATGTATAGTTCTCGCCCAGGGACGAAAGCAGCTGAATGGATCGACTCGGTGCCGCTGGAGGTCAAGAAAGCCCGACTTCAGCAATGCATTGAACTTCAAGAGCGTACCAGTGAACAGATCAATAGAGAGCTGGTCGGCAGCTTGCAGGTCGTACTGGTCGAGTCCATTTCCAAACGATCCGAATCTCAGCTGATGGGACGCACGCGGGGAGACAAAGCTGTTGTTTTCCCAGGCCCGGGGAGTCTCATTGGCCAAGAAGTCGTTGTTCGAATTACCGAAGGATTTGCCCACACGCTTAGAGGTGAAATTGTCTCCGAGCACAGCTTTATCGAACAAGCACCCTGCGGAGCGAGTAATGACAATTAGAGAGATTCGCGAGGCAAGATGATGCCGACTCTGGAAGCAGTCGAAAATTATTTTGGCACGGTGTGGAACTCCATCAAAACAACGCTCGTTGGAATGGGGGTGACAGGCAAGTATCTCCTATCTCCGCCAGTCACCCTGCAATATCCTGAGGAAAAACCCGAGATTCCCGATGGCTATCGCGGAATCCATGTTTTCGAAATTGATCGTTGTATTGCCTGCAACCAGTGCGCTTTGGCGTGTCCGGTGGACTGCATTGCAATCGAGAGCATCGGCAAAGGGAAAAATGCTGTCATTACGCGCTTCGAGATTGACTATAATCGCTGCATGTTTTGCGGTTTGTGCGTCGAGCCGTGTCCCACAGATTGTATTCACATGGGAAAAAGCTACGATCTGACGCGTTATCGTAGCGAAGAGTGCATTGTCGACTTTGCCAAATTGGCCAAAGAGGGGAAACAGTCTCCAACGGGCGAGGTTGTGCGTTGGCTTGAGGAACCAGTGCGCAAGTGACACTCTCTTTCTTCCCAAGACAAAAGTTCGAACTTGCCACATGGAAGCCGACCTCGCGACTCTTAGGCCATGGCAAACGTACTGGTTTTAGGTGTCGGCCCCCTGCCGGTAGATAAAACGGATCATCTTCACGCACCTGGAATAAGGGTATGGCAGCTTGCTCAGGTAGTCCACCAGCAGAAGCATGCTGTCACTGTGGGTGTCATCGAATTTGGCGATTTTCAGGATACCCATGACGCTACGGTTCGTCTCAGGCAGGAAGCTTTAGATGACCGGCTCTCAGTTTGCCGCTTTCGATACCACTCTCAACGCACCCCCCAAGCGCTCGCGTCACTGCATACGTTCAGTCATTTCGATTGTGTGGTCTCAACCACAGACATCATGAATGACGTCGCAGCACGCATCCCTGTGCCTCTCCCTCTCTGGCTCGATTATTTGGGAGATCCTCTGACGGAGCGACAACTTCAAGCTGCAGTCTATAATAACGACGTTTCCTTGTTGGATCTCTGGCGGGTAATGGCTGAAGCTCTCCTGCACGGAGACCGCTTCAGTGTGGCAAGCACACCCCAAAAGTTCACCATCATTGGCCAGTTGGGGCTGCTCGGTCGCCTCAACGAGTTTACCGCCGCAAATGATATGGTTCACGTCATTCCCAATTGTCCTAAGGTTATCGTCGAGAAGCCGCGCCACATTCGAAAACCTCTCAAAGGGGCATTGATACCTGCTGATTCGTTCGTTCTTCTCTGGGCTGGGGGGTACAACACATGGTCTGATCCCGAAACCCTTTTTCAGGGGCTTGAACGCGCAATCCGCAAGGATCCGTCAATTTACTATGTTTCTCTGGGCGGAGAGATCAGGGGACATGACAATGTCACGTTTCATCGTTTCCGCGAACGCTGTGAAAAAAGCGACCTAGCCGCTCATTTTCACTTTTTGGGATGGGTTCCGCCCAGCGAAGTCCCCTTCTACTACGCGCAAGCCGACGCGGCGATCAACATCGACTTGCCCTGCTACGAGGCCGAAATTGGAACTCGTACGAGGATCATCGATTGGATTCATTACGAGATCCCGGTCATCACGACTCCGCTTTGCGAGCCAGCAAGGCTTTTAGCAGACCGAGGATTGGTTGCCGCATTTGCCCCTCGTAACGCAGATCAGCTTTGCGAGGCGATCTTGGGGGTCAAAAGCAATCTGTCCGAAGCAAGAAGTCGTGCCAACCAGGCCAAGATGTTTATCGACGAACTTTTTCAGCAGGACAAAATTTTTTCTCCGCTCCTCGAGTGGGTTGAGAACCCTAGATATGCTCCGGATCGCCGTTTCGCAGAGACAAAGGCGCAAAGCGGTTCTCAGCTTGGCAACTTTTTACCTGATTCCCTGCTCACACAAAAGCATAGAGAGTGGCTTGAACGGTGTGCAAGAGGGGGATCAAGTGCCAACCCGCCAGGTCGAGCCAAATCGTTCCTCACTCGCCTTCTCCAAAAACTCCGGAAAAATTCGTGATCGGGTGACCCCACGGCGCCTCTTGTGAAAAGCCGAGCCTGTCTTGCGGTAGTGTTCTCCAGTCGAGGTCGGAACCGCCTATCCGGTGGACTGTAGATGGACGGGGATTGAAAACATTAGGAATGAGAACCAAATGACTCAGATCGAAAAAGCTGCTCTTTGGGAAGCACTGAAAACCGTTATCGAGCCCGAACTGGGACGAGATATTGTGTCCCTAAACATGGTCAAACATCTCGCCCAGGAGGCCGATGGGCGTGTGTCCGTCACAATTGAGCTCACGACTCCCGCATGTCCCCTCAAGGCCGAGATTGAGAACAGGGTGACCCGCGCACTGATGCAAGTCCCAGGGGTTCGTGACGTTCAAGTTATCATGACGTCCAATGTGACCAGTGCACTTACGGGACAGGTCCTGACCCCTGGCATTCGAAATATCGTTGGCATATCCTCTGCCAAGGGAGGGGTGGGTAAATCGACCGTTGCTGTGAATCTTGCCGTCGCTTTGGCCGGGTTGGGGGCGAAAGTCGGCTTGCTCGATGCAGATATTTACGGTCCGAACATCCCGATCATGATGGGGTTGAGGCAAGCTCAGCCGGAAATCCGTTCTTTTCCAACGCCTGAGGGTGAACTTATTGACAAATTATTGCCTGTAGAGAACTATGGCGTTAAGGTCATGTCGATGGGTTTCCTCATCGATGAGGATCAACCTGTGATCTGGCGAGGGCCAATGCTCAACAGTGCCTTACGCCAGTTTTTAGCGCAAGTTGCGTGGGACGACCTTGATTATCTTCTCGTCGATTTGCCGCCCGGAACCGGAGATGTTCAAATCTCTCTTATCCAACTGACAAAGATTAGTGGGATCGTCCAGGTCACGACCCCCCAAGAAGTGGCTCTCCAGGACGTGCGAAAAGGAATTGTCATGTTCCGGAGCCAAAACATCCCTCTCCTGGGGATCGTCGAGAATATGAGCTACTTCCTCTGTCCCCACTGCCATGAGCGCACCTACATCTTCTCTCGTGGGGGGGCGCGGCAGGTTGCTGAGCAGTATGGGGTTCCGTTCCTTGGAGAGATTGCTCTCGTTTCGGAAGTACGGGAAAGCGGTGACACGGGCATCCCAATCGTTGCCGCAGCGCCCGAAAGCGAGGTCGCGAAAACCTATCGCGAAATTGCTTCGCGATTGGCTGCGGAGATTAGCATGGCCAACGCGGCACGTCTCCAAGAGGAAACTTCCACCACGAAGGATACAGAACAATGAAAGTGCAGAAAATCGGAGGGGCGCAGACCCCTACTCTTGCTGCACTGCCGCCAGTTGTTGACGGGAAATACGTGTTACTCGGCGCAGATCTTGCCCAATTGCGCGCCCTTGTTGAAAAAGCAGGAATGCCAGCTTTTCGCGCCAAGCAACTCTACCATTGGATGTATCATCGGGCCGCGTTGTCCTTTGAGGAAATGCACAACATCTCGCGAGCTTTTCAGCAGTGGCTCAACGATCACTGCACGCTGGGCTACTACGATATTGCGGACATTCGCAAATCTGCCGATGGCTCGCGCAAAATTGTCTTTCGTCTCTTGGACGGTCGTTTCATCGAAAGTGTGCTCATCAAAGAAGATGACTGGTATACCCTGTGCATTTCCACACAGGTTGGTTGCGCTGTTGGTTGTACGTTTTGCATGACGGGTTTTGGTGGTTTTCAGCGAAATTTGACCGCAGCGGAAATCCTGGCGCAGGTCCTTCTCATCAAGCGTCTGGTTCACGGAGAGATGCCGCGCAACGTCGTTCTCATGGGGATGGGAGAACCTCTTCTCAATCTTGATGAAGTCATCCCAGCCCTGAAAATCCTCGTTGATCCGGAAGGGCTTGCTGTTGCGGCTCGGCGTGTTACGGTGTCGACAAGCGGAATCATTCCAGGTATCCGCCGACTCGGGGAGGCTAATCTTGGCGTCAGTCTTGCGATCTCACTCAACGCCACGACAAATGAACTTCGCGACGTCCTGATGCCTCTTAATAAAAAGTACCCTATTGAAGACGTTCTTGCAGCGTGTCGCGAATACCCATTACCTCCCCGACGGCGTATTACGTTCGAGTACGTTTTGCTGCGCGACATCAACGACAGCCTTGATGATGCTCGACGGCTTGCGCGTCTGCTAAAAGGCATACCGTGTAAGATAAATCTCATCCCCTTCAATCCTGATCCGGCTTTGCCCTTTGATCGCCCGGCTGAAGAGCGCATCAATGCCTTTCAAGAGTATCTTTTCCGCAAGCATTACTCGGCTTTCATCAGATACTCGAAGGGGCTCGATGTCGGAGGGGCTTGCGGCCAACTTGCTGCACATTGGCGGACAGGAGTCTCTTGACACTATGGAGGCAAAATCGGTGGAGGGGACAATGGCGCGAACGGCCGCTGAAACTACTGCGTCCTATGCTGAGAGCAAACTTGTTTTATCCCCCCTGAGTCAACTCGGTTGGTGCACCGTCGCCTCCACGACACGTTTTCTTATTTCCCCACGAACTGATGCCCAGGCAGCCGTACGTCGCACACTAGAGGCGCTCGAAGTAGATCCCATTCAAACAGCTTACTGCGTCCAACGACATACCTCAAAGGTGGCCCTCTTGGAGGGGATTCGCAGGGGGTGGCACAATGGTTTTTTAGTTATCCCCGAATGTGATGGGCTCGTAGCTTGCCATGCCGGCCAAGCCGTGGCAGTCTTCACGGCTGATTGTGTTCCGGTAGTGATGGTTGATCCGCTTAAGCGTATCATCGCCGCGGTCCATGCAGGCTGGCGCGGCACTTTTCACGAAATCGCCAAGAATGCTGTCCGACAAATCATCGAGGCAGGAGGACGTCCCTCGGACATGAGGGTGTGGATAGGGCCTGCCATTGGCGGTTGCTGTTATGAAGTTAGCCCGGAGCTTGCCGCCGCGTTTAGGGAGAAATTCGGATACTTGAATGGAGTACAAGCTTTCGTGCGTGGAAGATTTCTGGATCTTATACGGCTCAACGTCTTGCAATTAGCTTCCTGCGGCATTCTGATCGACCACATCGAGTGGTGCGGTTTTTGCACCAAATGTCGCAATGGCATGTTCTACTCGTATCGTGTCGAGGGCGACCGCGCAGGACGGATCGTAACGCTTGTTGTTCGAACGAAATAACGCAAAGCAAGGCCTATGCCTTATCTACAGGCACCGCAGCTTGACCTCGTCGTGATCGCGGGCCCTACAGCCGTCGGTAAGACGGCTGTAAGCATTGAGTTGGCTCAGCGACTCAGCACGGAAATCATTTCGGCGGACTCCATGCAGGTTTATAAGCTTCTCAGCATCGGAACCGCGAAGCCAACCCGGAATGAGCTAAAAGGCATTGTTTATCACCTTATCGACTTCGTTGATCCGGATTACCAGTATAACCTTGGGGATTTCGTGTCGGATGCCGACAGGATCATTACGAAGCTTCAATCGCAGCAGAAATTGCCGATTGTTTGTGGTGGCACTGGCCTCTATATCAAGGGGTTGCTTCAAGGAATTTTTAACATACCTTCACGCGATCCTGACGTTCGGCGCTCCCTCGAAGAACGTTGTGCGCGCGAGGGGCTCTTCGTCCTCCACGAAGAGCTGAAGCGCATAGACCCCGACGCGGCCCACATCATGCCCAACGACAAACAAAGAATCCTGAGGGCGTTGGAGGTTTACCTTGTCACGGGCCAACCGATCTCTCGCCTTCAACAGCAGTTCTGTTCCACACCACGTTACCGGGCGGCTGTCTTTGTCCTGTCAATGTCCCGCCCAAGCCTCTATCGCAGGATCTGTGAGCGCGTCGACAAAATGTTGCAGTACGGCTGGCTCGATGAGGCGCAGCGATATCTAGCGGCTGGCTATAGTGAAAACAATCCCGCAGTGAAAGCGCTTGGATACAGGGAGTTGTTCGCCTTTCTGCGTGGCAAAGTTTCATTCGAGGAAGCTGTAGCGCTCATCAAACGTCGTACCTGCCAATTCGCCAAGCGGCAATTGACCTGGTTTCGCGCGATGACAGATGCAAAATGGATAAATGTTGAGAATCGCACGCCACAAGAAGTTGCTGAGAAAATAGCGCATAACATTGAATTCGAGTCAAACCACGGTTAGTTTTTGATTGCTCTCATATTCTTGCCAGCACTACTTTCTCGCGGTAGCTAAAAACGAGTTCACTTGCTGGTGGGAGAATTTAAGGAGTCATTCAATGGCAAAGGCATCAGGCAATCTGCAGGACAGCGTTCTCAATCAGCTTCGGAAGGAGAACACTGAGGTCGAATTCTTTTTCCTTTCGGGCTCTACGCTCAAAGGGACTGTGAGAGGTTTCGACAACTTTACAATCATTGTAAAAGACGAAAACGGAAAGTTTCACCTTATCTACAAACATGCCATAGCCCACATCGCTAGCCCAAAAGCTTTTGCAGGACGTCAAGTCCCACGCGCGGAACAGCAGAGAGAACAAGCTGCACCGCAACAAGAAAATGAGCCTGCGCCAAGTGAAAGTAAGAAGAAAACAAGAGAACCTTTTAACCGCATTGATCTTTCGCAACTCAAGGTCAGCGAAGAAAAATAGCGGGCGCCGCTCCGGCAAGACTATCTTCTTTTCCTGAAATTCACGCGATCGAGAAAGCGCTGCCAGAGGGACTTTCGGCAGGTGAAATCCAGTAGGGCCTGCTCAAGTTCTTCGCAGCGCTTTTCTAGCTCGAGCATCTGAATATGGACCTCTGAGAGCCTCTTTGTCTTTTTCTCACATTCTTCAGCCAGCTGTCTTTCCCGTTCTAGCGCGCGAGCGAGCTCTTCTTGCGTTTTCTGGAGTTGGGCTTGTACCGCCCGAAGTTGGCCGCTCAAGTCTTCTCGAAGGCGCTGTTCCTTGTCACGGGCAAGGATGAATGTTGCTTCTTGAATAAGGGCTGGCTCAGCAATCCACAGTCGCACGTCTCTTCCAAGGTCATCGCGCGAGCAGTGTGTGACAATGATAAGTTCTCCAGCCTCAGTTTGAGGCGGCAAGGGCAAGATCAATTCTTGCCAATCCGAAAGCCCCACAACCCCATGCCCGCCGAAACTTTTTTCGAAGAGCGAATGCTCGTGGTTTCCATCACGCAGGAGAACTCTGAAAAACAGAGTCGCCTTGGTAGCCGCCAGACAGCGCCGTGTTTTTTCTGGAAGAGCCAGGCTTAACCGAAGCATGGTGCCACGCGACAAGGTCATCCGTGGAAAGGCGATAGCAAGGGGTGGCTGAAGGATGACGACCGCTTGAATTCCCTCAACCCCGTAGTGCATCCTTACGACGAGGCATCCACCCCTCTCCATAGCGAGCTTAGCCGCGGCGAGATTCTTGATGAGATCAATGGCGGATAAGCCATCTCGCTCAGGCAGGGCTCGACAGACACGCTCGATGTTCAGAAACTCTACTTGCCTCTCGAACTGTGTCAGCATTTCGACAGGGACTTCCCCATAGGAAGCGACAGTCAGGGGCGGGAACAACGCTTCGCATGTTCTGGCTTTGGACATCCCGGCAGGACGCGCGTATTCCCCGAGCGGTGTTTTCTCAATGGGGAAATACCTATGGGAATAGATCTCATCGACTTCTAGCTCGCGCAAAAAGGAGAGTGTCTCATGGAAAACACTCTCGGTCTCTCGTGGGAGACCAATCATGACGTGCGCCGACACAGCAATGTCATGCTCATGAGCTAATTGGCAAAATTGACTCAAGGCTGCATTGCTCAAGTTCCTGTTGCCTAAGCGTCGGCGAAAGACCTCGTTTCCAGTTTCGATTCCAACATGGAGTTTTTTGCAGCCTGCCTCACGCAGGAGGGAGAGACATTCTTCGTTAACCTCTTCCACAGCAATTGTCGCTTCCCAGGGGGGAAGGGAAATCCCCCGGAGGTGCTTGACCAGCCCTCGCAACCACTCCTTTTGGGGCGGAAAAATCTCATCGACAAAGACGATGTGCGAATAATTTGCTCTCTTAGTTTCGCTAAGCAACTCCCCAGCCACATGAGCTGGAGAACGCTGCCGACGGAAGCTCTCCTTACCGGCGTAGGCACGTTGGTAAACTGGCAAATAACAATAAGAACATTCAAACGGGCAACCTCGCGAAGCCCATAGGTAGAGCGTGCCATCATCTTGCGGAAGTTCCCAATCGCACTTTGCCAGCGAGCGATTCCATGTCGGTAGTGTGTCGAGGGATTCAATAAGCGGACGCAGAGGAGTGCGACGAATGTCCGTCGCGCTGCGAAATTCCCATACGTTGCGTAGAGGAGGAATGACTCTTTCTTTCTTGAGAGCATTGGCAAATTCGAGAAAAGCCGTTTCCCACTCTCCCGCAATCAGGAAGTGGAAGCGCCCTGAACGGAGCACGTTTTCTGGAGCTATGCTAGCGTAAATCCCAAAAGCTAAAAATGTTGACTGGGGGTAATGAGATTGCACCCGTTGCGCGCAGGTGGCCGTTGCCGCCCAATTCCATTCGTCTAAAAAAAACGCATAGAGTTGTGCATTCGGAACTTGAAGAGCACTGTCCTCAAGTGCGTCAAACCAGCCTAGCAGGACGACGTCCACTTCGAAGCCGGCGTCGATGAGCAACTGGTTGAGCATCGCCAGCTCGGCCAGCCGAAGGGCACGGCTTGGAGCTCCAACATCACAATAGAACAGCGCGATCTTCATCTGTCAGCTCGCTTCGTGAGCGCCCCATCTCCTGTGGCCTGGCGCGCGCACCTCTTACTCATACATTTCCTCGATGAGCTTGGCAAATCTTGACATAATCACATTTCTCTTGGGCTTCAACGTCTGTGTTAGCAGCCCGTTTTCTGGGGTGAATGGCTCGTCCAAAAGCCGTACGCGTTGGATGAATTCAAATGCCCTGAAGCTCCCATCTTCGGCAAGCGTGTCGTTGATTGCTTCTCTCACAAGACGGGAAGCATCTGGGTGGCGAACAATCTCATGTGCAGAGGTTTCTGGAGACAACCCCAGGCATGAAGCTAGTTCAGGGAAATTGGGAACAACGAGTGCTCCAAGCGCCTTCTTGTCCTGGCCGACAACGACAATTTGAGCGATGAGAGGGTTTTTTCTGGCGACTGCCTCAATGCGTTCCGGTTCGACATTTTCAGGACGATCTAGGACGATCGTGTCTTTCGCACGCCCTGATATCACGAGATGACCTTGCCACGTAAACCAGCCAAGATCGCCCGTATTGAACCAACCGTCGGGGGTGAGAACCTTCTTGGTCTCCTCTTCGTTTCGGTAATAACCGCTCATGACCTGCGGCCCTCTTGCCCATACGATGCCGGTTTGTCCCTGGGGCAACACTTTGCCGTTCTCATCCCGTATTTCTATTTGCGTTCCTCGTAACGGAGGACCAACCGTTCCCCTGATATTCTGCTTAGTAGTTCTGACAGCCAGAACGGGCGATGTTTCGGTTAAGCCATAGCCATTAAGAATTGGTATCCCCACAGCTTCGAAGAAATCGTCCAGATAGGGGGCAAGCGTCCCTCCTCCACTCACGGCTGCTTTCAGCCGTGTTCCTGTGAGTGCACGTAATTTTCTATAAACGATCAAATCTGCTATTTTATGTGGCAGGTAATACATAAGGCACTTAGCTAATGATATGGCGCGTTGCCCCAAACTGGCGGGCTTTGGCGATGCTTCAAGAAAGCGGACGAGCCGGCGATGGCGAACGTACTGACGACTGAGTTGAATGAGCTTCTCAACGATTCGAGCCTTGGGGGGCGGCTCTTTCGCAATCTTAGCCATGATTGCGTCGTACACCGACTCCCAAATGCGCGGAACACAGGGGATAAAAGCTGGATGAGCGTTTGCCATGTCGTCGCGCAACCAACGTTTATCCGTATAGAAGATCGTCGCCCCATTGGAAAAGCCGTAATATTCACCGATCCTCTCATAGACGTGCCACGAAGGAAGGATCGAAAGAAGCACATCGCCAGGTTTAATTTGAAAACCTAAATCGATGGCCTCGCACTGGTAAACAAGGTTTGAATGTCGAAGAGGGACCCCCTTGGGAATTCCAGTCGTACCGGATGTATAGACGATCGCAGCAATATCGTCATGAGAGACTTCGGCTCGCAACTTCTTGACATCTTCCGCCTGGGAGCGCCCCAGAGAAAAGAGCTCTTCGAAGTTATGTAGCCGGATCGTTGTTTGCGGCTGAAGGGCTGCCGCACTATTATCAAGGAGAACAATTGCGCCAATGCTTGGAGCGGAAGAGAGCTCACTGGCGATGCGCTCGAAAAGTTTTCTATTTTCGAGCACAACAACTTTTGCCTCGCTATGGTTGATGATATACCAGATTTCGGCCGTGCTCGTGTCAGCTCCTCGCGGAACGCAGACAGCGCCCATTGTCACAAGCGCAAGGTCGGTCATCAACCATTCGGGACGATTGTCTGAAATCAGAGCAACGCGATCACCTCTCATCACCCCCAGGGCCAAAAAACCACCACTCAGCGCCGTGACCTTGTCCCCTAATTCGCCGTATGTCATGGCGAGGGGCGGGGTGCGATGGGGGGCGTTGAGAGCCAAGACATGTGAAAACCGGGTTACGGAATTTCCAAAAAGATTAGCAAGAGTTTTTACTCCCACTCACGAGTCTCCCTCTACTTCATGATGCCTGTAAAAACTACCCAACGGCATGCCCTCAAAAAAGTCCGAAAATCATGACAAGTTGAACCCGGTTCTGGCAATTTCACATGGCGCCATAGCCAGTGGCCACCACGTAGACCGTCTTGAGGAGAATCTTAAAGTCTAGCCACAGTGACCAGTTATCGATGTACTCGAGATCAAGCTTCATCCAGACGTCAAATGGCAGCTTGTTACGACCACTGACTTGCCACAGGCACGTAATACCAGGCTTCATTGAAAGTCGTCGGCGCTGCCAGCGATCATATTTTTCCACTTCCGAAGGAATCGGCGGACGTGGCCCCACCAAGCTCATCTCGCCCCGTAGCACGTTCCACAGCTGAGGAAGTTCATCAATGCTCGTTTTGCGGATAAATTTGCCGATCGGAGTCACCCGCGGGTCATCCTTCATTTTGAAGACGGGACCACCCATCAAGTTCTTGTCGCGTAACTTATCAACTTCCTTATCTGCCCCGACGCGCATCGAGCGGAATTTGTAGCAGGTAAAGAGCTTGCCGTTCAGTCCGCAGCGAGTCTGGCCATAAAAAATGGGATCACTCCATGACTCCGATGTCAGTTTAATAAGAATCGCCGTGATGATGAAAACTGGCGAGAGAAGGATGAGAAGAATAAGAGCTGCAACCCGATCGAAAGCGTACTTGCACATCAGAGCAGCGTTCATTTCTTTCGTTGGGAAGTACGACACGATCGGCAGCATATGAAAGGTTTCGAGGACGGGGCGAGCTATACTTGGTTGGAAAAAGCTCAGGCACAGCCGAGTCCGGATCCCCATCTCCTCGCATTGTTCGAAATATGGCGTGAGAGTCTCCAAAGAGACGCTTTCTGGGATGAAGACCACTTCATCAACGGGATGCTTCTCAAGATAGGAAATAAGAGTCTTCAATTCGCCTATCACGGGAATGTCGTCAACTTTGAGGGCTTCCCGGCCCGTGTCGTCGATGATTCCAATAATATGGAACCCCCAGAAGGGGTGCTCCGCAATCATGCGGATAAAACGGCGAAGCGCGTCGCCGCTACCCACAAGAAGAAGTGTCTGTGCGTTTTCGGCAAGAGCTCTTCTCTTGTGAAGCCAGCGTTTGACAAGGAGTGTCTTTGCGCCAAGCAAAGCCGCGAGAACAAACGGATAAGCCAGAATCACGGAGCGACTTACGCGGCCAAGTCCGTCAGGAGGCATGTTTGAAGCTCTGGATTGCACAAAGAACGCAATCACAACTAAACCAATGGTGACTTGAGCTGCAGCGAGGATAATTTTGCCTGAAAGATTTTTGCCCTCACGCCACTCCCCGTGGTTGTAATACCCTTGGCGGCCGAGAAAAAACAGGCACAAGAGAGGCGCGGCTAGGAATAACCAGGCATAATCCTGGAGTTGCGATTCTTCAAAGAGCAGTGCTGGGAAAAAGTAAGGAGCCAGCACCGCGTTGCGTAGCCAGTGTGCCACGTACACACTCACACCAGCAAGAATGGCATCCCCCACCATGTTAAGGCGGGAAAACGCGTATTGCTGTTCTCTCAGCATTGCCTCGCCGTTCCTCAGCTTGTGATAGTCGTGTTTTTGTCCTCGTTAGGACGACCCATCTCCACAATATCTAAAAGCGCACATTGTCGATCAACCGGGTCTGTCCGAGGAACACAGCTGCAGCAATCATCGTGTTACCAATCTGCACAACGTCAAGCGTGCTAAGATCCGAAATCCGAACACATTCGACGTAATCGACCCGTGCCGCCATTTTCTCCGTAATTGTGTGGACGATCTGATCCCGAAGCTCCCTGGCGTTGTGACACCCTTCTTGGAGGGCTCTCTTTCTGGCACGATCCAATGCCCTATAAAGCCACGGAGCTCTTTGCCGCTCATCAGCAGTGAGGTACGTGTTGCGCGAGCTCATTGCCAGGCCATCGGGCTCACGCACTGTCTCCACTCCTATAATCTCTATGGGAAAGTTGAGGTCTTCCACCATTTTCCGGATGATAATTAATTGTTGGGCATCTTTCCAGCCAAACACTGCAACATCAGGCATCACAAGGTTGAAAAGCTTCGCGACTATCGTGCATACTCCCCGGAAGTGTCCTGGGCGCGAACGACCACACAGCACGTTGCCCAAAGGGCCGGGATCGACCGTAATCTGGAGAGCGGGAGGAGTCAGTTCTCCCACCGGAGGACAGAAGAGCAGATCTCCTCCAGCGTCTTGAATAACCGCGATATCATGAGCCAGGTCTCGGGGATAGCGGTCAAAATCTTCATTGGGTCCAAACTGGAGGGGATTCACGAAGACCGACACAACCACGGAAGACGCGAGTTCTTTCGCTCGGCGAATCAGAGTCGCATGCCCCTCATGGAGAAAGCCCATTGTAGGCACAAAAGCGATCTTTTCGCCTCGGGCTCTTCGGCGATCTAATTCTGTCCTTAAGCTTTTGGAGTGTTCGAAGCTTTGGATTTGCGCTGTCATTGCCTGTTCCTTCGCTCGGTTGTGAGGCTTACGTATCGCGCGGCCACTTTACGCCACCAGTCGAATGCCGATTGACACGTCTCGTTTTGCAGTGCACTGGCATAACCATGACAGTTCAACGGAAGAATGTGCTGACCTTTTCCTTTCTCCTTGTACTCAGCGTGGTGATTACTCTCAACGATGCATTCGCAGATCGTCTCATCTTTCAAAGCGGAAATAGCGTCGAGGGAGTCGTTCTCGAAGAATCGGCGGATCAGGTCGTTTTTCGTGATACTTCTGGCCAGATTCGTACTTACAACAAGACAGTTCTTCGTTATGTAATTCGTGAGGAAGCGGCTCTCGGCTCTTCTGTCGCTGAGATTATTGAGCGCGCCAACGCACTGCGTAACACTGGCAATTTTCCCGCAGCCCTGAGCTTGTTCCAGCAAGCGGTTCAGCAAACCCCGCACACTGCCCCTGCCTTAGCTGAGGCGTATCAGGCGCTCCTTTTCCAACTCGACACAGCAGCTCGTGACGCTCTTAGTAGGGACAAACGATCGGCGAGAGAGCTCTATCGCATTTGTTACGATGCCCTCCAGACGTCGGCGGCTACTCTGCTCGTCCCTTCTAGCGAAACTCGCCAGTCATGGCTGCGTACGACACGCCAAACTCTCGCTCGTATTAGTTTTGATATCGCACGAGAAATGTGGCCTCCCCAGCCTGGCCAGCTTTCGATGATTAGAGAGCTCCTCCAAGAAGCTGTGGATCTGGATCCTACGAACACGGATGCTCATCTCTTTCTAGGAAATGTTGCCCTTTCGACTGGCGCTTGGGACCTAGCGGCCCGCGAATATCGCATTGTTCTGGGCACCTCTGGCATCCCCGAAGATCGGCGACGTCAAGCCCAAGAAGGGCTTCAGATCGCTGAGGCGCGGCGGATACAGCTTGCAGCCCAACCTGCTGCATCCCAAGCTGTTGCAGCCTCAAGAGCGGAACCAACAGCGCCACCCTTTCAGGAGCAGAGTTCTGCTAGAAGGGCCCCTCCATGGCTTAATAAAATTGTGGCGCGTCTCGATCAGATGGGACTGATGCGCCATATTCGCCCTGTCTGGCAAGAGCTCGCGAGCGGAGAGTACAATGCGTACTTGATTGGGGTTCCGCTTTTTATCTTCGGTTTCTGGCTTATTCCGTACTGGATTGTGCGTTATCGCAGTCGCAAAGGCGATATGATTGCTGGCGAGCTGAGAGAGCGGACCAAAAAACTAGGCCTCATTGGCCTTGGGCTTTACATAGCCCGTTTAACCAAACAATCGAAACCCAAGAATAGGTGTCCTTTTTGTAATAAGAGCCTCGACAAATTGGAGGCTTACTCTGAGCTAAACTTTTCCGTTTGCCCACACTGCCACGAGCCCATTACACCGATTTACGATCTTAAAGATTACATTCAGCATCTCATTCGCCAACTGGAAACCCAATTACGTCATTCCAAAGAGAACCTCATTCCAGGGGGCGAGCGTGACCTCATGCTCAAGCTGGTTCGAGCCGTGATCACATTGGCTGTTCGCAAAAGAGCCAGCGACCTCCACATAGAAAGTGAACTGGACGGGGCGAAGCTGCGTGTCCGTGTTGACGGAATGATGTACGACTTTTTGCGACTCCCTAAATCTGTGGGCAACGCGTTTATCTCCGCACTCAAAATCATGGCTAACCTCGACATCGTAGAGCGGCGCGTTCCTCAAGACGGGAAAATTGGAATGTGGATAGATCGAACAGACCTGGATCTCCGTATAAATACGAGCCCAGCAGCTTTGGGGGAAAAAGTGACTCTGAGGATTCTCAATCTTAAAAGTCTATCTCTTGAACCAGCCAAACTCGGTTTGGACGGAGAAAACCTCGAGCGTTTTGAGCGTGCAATTCACAAACCTTCCGGAATGATTATTATCACTGGCCCCGCGGGGTCGGGCAAATCGACCACCCTTTATACCGCTCTCAGTATTCTTAATACGGGCCAAAAGAACATTGTCACTTTGGAGGATCCTGTCGAGTATCAAATCCCTGGCGCATCCCAAATGCAGGTCAACCCCGCAACGAATTTCACTTTTGCGAGCGGTCTGCGTTCAATTCTGCGGCAGGACCCAGACATCATCATGGTGGGCGAGATTCGCGATTCAGAAACGGCAGCCATTGCCGTGGACGCAGCTCTCACTGGGCATTTGCTGTTTACCACGCTTCACACCATAGATGCGGCGACCGCTTTTGCTCGCCTTGCCGAGTTGGGCGTCGAGACTTCACGCGTGGCGAGTGCCTTGATATGTATTATTGCCCAAAGGCTTGTGCGTGTTATCTGCGGTCACTGCATGAAAACTTACCGCCCCAAGTCGGAAGTTCTCGACCAGCTTAATGTCGTCGAGGTCCCTCCAGGCTTTACGTTCGTCCATGGCACCGGATGTGAGGAGTGCATGAACACCGGTTACCGTGGGCGAATTGGCTTGTTTGAGTTCCTCATGCCGGATGATCGGATGCGGGAAGTTTTGGAAGGTGCCCCCCCCGTGTCTGTCATCCGGGAGCTTGCGCGAAAGCGCGGCTTTGCAACTTTACGCGAAGAGGGATTACGCCGGGTGTGGGCCGGTGTGACAACGGTTGAAGAAGTGCTGCGCGTAACAAGTTAGCGTTTCGGCTTGACCTTCTTTGGGCAGAGAGGTCCCCTAATCCATTTCTGCGATTGCTCGGCTCTCAGTCGGCTGACTTTCGTCTATTCCAAGCAGCTCGTAGTAAAGTTTCTCGTACTGCCTAACAATGCGCCGCTCGTTAAAATGACGTTGAGCGCGAAGCCGTCCAGCACGTCCCATCGCGGCAGCAAGTTTGTCGTCATTGAACAACAGCAAGAGCGCATCGGCTAATGCTTTCACATCACCGACAGGGCACAGGAAGCCTGTCTTTCCATGAGCGACCACTTCCTCCAGGCCACTGCCGAGTGTCCCAACGACTGGGATTCCGCTGGCCATGGCCTCAAGAGCTGCCATGCCGAATGATTCATATTCGCTGGGTAGGATGAGAGCATCGGCTATATTATAGAAGTCCTCAATGTTGGGGTATTTGCCCAAGAAAATAACGTCGCTCTGGATTCCTAAACGTTTCGCCAGTTTCTCGGCTCGCGGACGCTCGGGGCCATCGCCAATAAGAATGAGCTTTGAGGGAATTTTTTTCCGCACCATATTGAAGGCTCCCACGACGTCGCGAACGCGCTTCACTGGGCGGAAATTTGAAACATGAAGAAGTATCTTTTCCCCCTCGGGCGCAAAACTTTCGCGAGGAATATGCCTGCGCCCTGGCCGGAATCGGGCACAATCCACAA
>FWWL01005014.1_pt1 | contig 21381 bp, 10 predicted proteins | sample 2228331 | NCBI WGS metagenome assembly FWWL01 (sample SAMEA103939775, study PRJEB20133) | metagenome | reverse complement strand
AAGAAGGGGGGGACACACCCAACAAAAAAAAAAAGGGGGTGGGGGTGGTTGGAAGTTGCCCTAAATAGTATGCTAAAAAGCAAACAAAAGTTACTTGGCTTAAAGAGTGGGTAAAAATTTGCATCAAAAAAAAAGATTACTCTCTATAGTACGCTAAAGATAGAGAAGTTAAAATATTTGAAAAGGGGGCATCACTGGGGGCAAAATCACTTATAGATAACCTAAGTAAGGATGGGTGGGAGTTACCCTAGATAGACGCTAAAAACCATACAAAAGCCGCTTAGCTTAAAGAAGAAAAAATATTTGGCTTATTAAAAATACTACGACTAAGATCTTTAAGTATTGAGAAATAAACGAAGTTTATTATCTACTTTTGACTTTAGTCAGGAATTTTGTAGTGCAGAAAAAGTTACTTCCCGCATGATGAACCAAATAAATTTCCTTTTCCTCAAGAAGCCAGTGATCAGAGAAAAATTCTTCATCTACTTCCGCATGTCTAGCCAGACCCATTATGATAGCATGAGTTTCTAAAGGAACAATGGATTTAACTATGAACTCTACATTTGCAACACACTCTAAAATTGAAGGTGTTTGGATAGTCTTACCATTAACAAGAGTCAGACCTGATTCTTTGACTTTATCAATATTTCTTCCGCTAACACTTCCAACAAATTTAACAATCTCTATCAGATTGGCAGTAGGCGTGTTCAAAACAAATTCACCGGATTTCTCTATAAGCTGAAAAGAGTATGAATTTTTATCTACTGCTACTATGACATATGGAGGCTCTTTTTCTACAGGAGTAAGCCATGCAACCGTAGAGATATTTACTTTATCACCATAGGCGCTAGTAACAAGTTGAACATTACCTAGATTAAAAATTCTATTTACTATGTTTAAAGGTACACTTTTTTTCATACCAGTTAAGACCTCTTTATTAATATTTCATCTATTATACCATATTCTTTAGCTTCTTCGGGGCTCATGTAGAAATCCCTATCTGTATCTTTCTTAACTCTTTCTATATCTTGACCTGTATGATCAGAAATTATCTTATTCAGGATGTCCCTAATTCTAAGTATTTCCTTGGCTTGTATTTCAATGTCTGTAGCTTGCCCCTGAGCACCACCTAGAGGCTGATGAATCATAACTCTAGAATGCGGTAAAGCAAATCTTTTACCCTTAGTTCCCGCCGCTAGCAACACAGCAGCCATAGAAGCAGCTTGACCTACACAAATAGTAACCACATCTGGTTTTATATATTGCATAGTATCGTATATAGCAAGCCCCGCACTAACAAGTCCTCCAGGACTGTTTATATAAAGATAAATATCTTTCTCCGGATCCTCAGATTCTAAAAAAAGTAGCTGAGCAACAACTATATTAGCAATATCCTCATCGATAGGAGACCCAAGTATTATTATCCTATCCTTTAAGAGCCTAGAATAGAGATCATAAGCTCTTTCACCTCTGCCAGTATTCTCAATAACCATAGGTACTAAAGAACTGTAAATCATTCTGCCCATTTCCTTCCTCCAAAAACTCGTAGAAAATATATACAAAATAAAAACTTATTTCAACTTTATGATTTCTAGAGAGCATCAGGAATTTCTATTTAAGAATTTTTGTTAGAATCTATTTAGGGTACTTCCCACCCACCCCTTAGTTACTTATAGGGGGCTTCGCCCCCTAGTAATACCCCCATTTGCTTGGCATCCTATTTAGAGTAATTTTTCCTCCAATCCACCTAATTGTCGTTTTAAATGGCTACGCCTTCTAAGATTACTTCCTTCTCTAAGAGAGTAAACTTGATGCGAATTTCTATTCCTTCTTTAAGTTAACTAACTTTTATTTGCTCTTTAGCAAGCCATCTAGGGTAACTCCCACCCCACCCACCCCTTAGTTACTTATAGGGGGCTTTCGCCCCCTAAGAATACCCCCGTTTTTTTATAAAAGTGTCTTAGACACCCGCTCACCCACCCTTAAGTTAATTAATAGAGGGCTTCGCCCCCTAAGAATACCCCCATTATTTTGGAAAAGTGCCTTAGGCACCCGACTTTTTTTATTTTCTGATTTCTCCGTTAGAGAATTTTTTCTTAAATAGAAATTCCCTGACATGAGCCAATGAAAAGTTGCTTAAATCTGAGAATATACCTTACTTTTACACAATAGTACACCCCTATTCTCATGCAAGTTATTATCCAACCCCTACCATGTTGAGTCTAAAAGTTATTTTCTCGCCTGAGGACGGTAAACCACTCATCAAACGCTAGAAACGACAAAACAATAATCATGTTTAGTAATAGCTTGGCCAAAATAATAGTAACATTCATACATAATAGCAAATTGTGATTTATCCTAAGAATATGCCCAAAGATTATAGGGGTATCAGTACCCCTAAAAAATTTTAGAAATTGACCTCGAACTCAGCAGGAAATGCGTTTTTCTTAACACCACCACTAAATTCAAATTCGCCTTCAATTCTGTATATTCCTCTTACAAAATTAACTTTTTTGAAATCTACTTGGATTTTAGAGAACTGAATAGTCTTACCTTTCTGACCTTTAACTGAGTTTTTAAACTCAGCTATTATATTTTCCTGTAGATCTTTAATAACTACTCTATAATAAACAAGACCTTGCTGTTCTCGTAGTAGTGATATCTCCAGTTTATCATCCTGAGACACTACAATCTCCTTATTAAGCACAAAAACAATATTTCTTGGATCAAGATTAAACACTAATCCCCTTACTAACTGTTCTACTTGATTACCTGCAAGGTCTTGGACTGTCAATTTTGCAGTGTAGATATCATCGTATAGTTTAGTATTGCCAAATCCTTGTCCATCCCAATCTATGCTTTTAGAAACTGAAGTAACAACACCAGCATTAGTAACACTCCAGCTATTTACTTTGTTACCACCACTATCAAACAGTTCAAGAGACCACCATTTTATGCCCACATTGTCGTTTGCCTTAAGTGTGAAAGCTATACTATCGTTTTTTCCGTCACCGTCAGGTGTAATCAGCTTAGAATTAACGCTCAGTATACCTACCGGTTTTTCAGTGTCGTTAATAACTTTGACCTGGCTACCTATAAAATCAAAGTTATACGAAAGTTGAACTATGTGAGAGGCACCTAAAAAACCATAATTAAAAAGTGTGTAAGCTAGAGTTGCACCATACCAAGAGACATCCAAACCAAAACCTAAACCTGATAGTACCCCCAAAGCTTTAGAAGGAGAAGTATCATACCCTAACCTGATTCTAACAATGCCATCCCAAAATGTCGGGGTAAACTTATACTCACCTCCCACTTTGAAAGAAAAACCACTACCTTGAACTGAATCTAACTCCCCACTAACTAAAACGGAATGTTGATTATCGGCTGTAGCAAAAACCGTATACTTAGCCCCTAAAGAAATACCAACGGGTAAAATGTTATCACCACTACCTATACCTATGTTCTTTATAGCAAGACCAATACCTATTCCTTCTATAGTGCTTATAGCACCTACATCAACTAGGAAAAAGAAATCCGAAACATCATCAACATTTTGACCAGAAAATTTCACTACAGTTCCGAATGACAACGCATCAGAAAATGTTTTCTTATAACCTAACCCTATCAAATACTCTGAAGCCCCAACTTTACCATAATTTTCGTTTATATCATTCCAAGCCTCCTCTTCAGTGGACCAGTAAACAAGCCCGACTCCACCATAACCATCCAGAAGAGATATACCCTTAACAGGAATTCGGAAAGAACCATAAAGTTCAACATAATTAAGCTGTAAAAATCTACTCTGATACCCTACCGATAATGATCCCCATTCAACATTTGGTATACCTGCTGGGTTCCAGAAAATACTCTCATTGTCTCCACCTACAGACACATAAGCACCACCAAAAGACAGTGGTCTGGCCCCAGCAGTACCATCAAGTAAACTTATACCCCAACTACTCATCGAGAGAAACATCACAACAACTAAAACCAAACTCAACCTCATAAAATCCTCCTAAAAAGAGGCAAAGCCTCTATTTTATAAATATCTTCTTGACAAGAGTACCTTCAGGCGTATTCACAACTAACATATACACACCTCTCTTTAAAACCGATCCATCGTCAGCTCTACCATTCCAGTTAAACTGATATACCCCTTTCTCTAACCTTACACCATCAACAAACTTTTTCAAAACCACACCTTTAAGGTCGGTTATGTATACATACACATTACCCGCTACATTAACATTTAAAAGAATCATTGATGCTTCACCACTCTTAACAGGGTTTGGAAAACTGTGCATGTCAAGTTTTGTTACATCCAAATTCAACCTAATAAGCTTTATATCTTCAATCGAATATTCTAAAACCTCTGGTATATTATACTTCTTAGAATAACTAACATACCCATCTCGTACAACTTCTATATCATAAGTACCAGGCATAAGCTTTAAACTCACAGTTCCATCGAGGTTATTTGTTGAGGAAAAGACGAGATTTCCACTCCTAGATTCATATACCCTAAACAAGGCATTATTAACTTCCCTACCACTAACCGCTTCGACTACCTTAGCCTTAACACTAACTTCCACCCTAGTAGTAACAAGCTTTATGAAATCAACTCTATTTGTGTTCTTAAGTGATTGAACCTTGAAGTAAACTACATTACTTTCACCTATCCCAACCTCATCAGGATTAATTAAGGAAACATACACTGGTATTACCAAACTCTGACCGCCGTTTATAGTGTTTGTATAACCATTAGCTAAAAGATAAGTTATATCAACATTGTTAACATCGCGTATAGTGACATTCCACTTGTTTGAAACATATAAACTACCAAAAGCAGTTATAACGTAAGTGTCATCTACAACATCATCATTTTCAACTATTACTGAGTACACAGAAGGCAAAGATATCAGAACAAATCCATTACCAACCGAATTCACAGAAGTATTACTGGAATTCTCATACACGTCATTTCCAACTGTTCCTCCAGCACCACTTATAGGCAAAACTGAAATGTCAGGCTTTGGATTAACAATTATAGACTTTACATTAACATCATCAAACACTAACCTACCCTGCGACCAAGCTCTCAAGATGATATCGTTTGTGAAACCACTGCCGTTAGTATTATCATTGCTAACTATCACAGTAACTCTATTAGTAAGAATAGTGGAAGAAGATATAACTATTTCAAAACCAGTATTAGTTATTTCAGTAGTTATATCGTGCCAACTACCATTGGTAAATGTTTCAAAAACAAAATCATACCCTTCAAACTGAGAAATAAAAGAGATGATTTTTATGTTTTCATCAAGATCCAACCTATCATTCTGAACATAGAAGTAAATGAGATTTGTCTCACCTTTCTCCTGTTTTATGGCATAAACCTGCTCATTAGGACTGTAAACATCATTCTGTGAAGAAGAAACAAATACATCAGGCCTACCCTTATCGTCTACTCTAGAGACAATAACAAACTCATCTCTAACTAGACCTGTATAGCTATAAAGCTTCAGAGTATTCGCAAAAAAGTTAGTAAAAGTATAGGAAGAATTTGAAGTTAGAACTATCTCAATTTGAATGTTAGTCATATCGAGAGGTGGAATATTCTCAATCCATAATCCCACACCAGTAACGTCTGAAGTCACATCATTTCCATTCATAATATACTTTATACTCCAATCTCCAACAGAAGAAGAACCCACCAACCTGAATTTGTCAATTTTATCGCTCCTAGCATTCCTCAAAACAACTTCTTGAGTCAGTGAAATACCCTTTTCAACGAAGTTAGTATAACTTTGTGGTATGGGATAAAACACATTACTTCCCGAAGTCAAAACAAATATATCAGGTTTACTTTTATCCTTAACGGTATATCTAACCCTAAAGTTATCGTTTGATAGCCCTGAAAATGAGTATAACTTAAAATCAATATTAAAAGAATCATCTATTCCTTGAGTAGACGTAGAAAGCATATAAACTCTAGTCTTGAGCAAAACCTCACTAGAAGCAGGTATCAAAACAGTATATCCATTATTCGTTATATCGGAAGTTATATCAAACCAAGTGCTCCCACCATTAGTTGAAAGTTCAAACATTTGAAGGATGTTCGTATCGTCTAGAATAAAACTCCTTATTTTCATATCTTCATCCTTATCCAATCTTCTATTGGCTAACCCGAGAGTAACTGTATTTGAAACTTCTTTCTCTACTTCAACATCGCTAATTTGTATTGTCGGTGAAGAAGGTTCGTAAATATTCTGACCTATACTACCAGAATATATATCAGGTTTGCCTAGGTCTGTGTGAATATACCTTAACTTAACAACATCTTTCTTCAACTTCCCTTCAGATGTAAGAGAAATATCAACATCTTCTGATGAATTAAATGGTAGTGAGGTGTTCACATCAAGAGACATAATAACCCTACCAGTAATAGTTGTAGCAGTTCCCCCTAGAGTTATGTATAACCTATCAGAAGAATTCGTTATATTAGCTGTTACATTACTCCAGCTTCCGTCTATGAAAAGTTCAAACGTAGTAGTCCAATCAGCAGCAGAAGGTATAACCGCAAAAATCTCATTTGTTTCATTTGTATTCCTAGTATTAGCAACTACAAATTGATTTGTAATAGTGTCTCCTTTCCCTACATACACGTTTGTTATTTGAGATGAAGGAAGAGATTCAAACACGTTACTCCAAGCACCACCAGAAAGATAAATATCTGGTATAGACCTATCGGTTATTATGGCTACTATTCTTGCTATATCTTTATCACCAGAATCGTTTTCCACCGTTATATCAAAATTAGTGGTAACACCAAGAGAATACGTAGAATTAGGTATAGCTTTTATAACAGCATACATAGATACACTACCATTTGCAGGAACTGAAACAAGATATCCATTATTAGTAACAGATGAAGAAATCTCAACCCAAGAAGAAGTGAAATATCTTATAGCCCACTGATCTTTATCTCCATCCCCTTTCAGGTTAAATACACCTGATATATCCGGATTCCTATTACTTATAACGATTTCTAGAATATCACCCTTTGCCTTATCGAAGAAATTTGTAACAGTCTGAGTATCAATATCAGACACATTAGAAACTATAACATTCAATCCCTTAATAACACCATTTGAAACAAGAGCTACGTCAGGTATGCCAACACCATATATCACTTCAACTTCGCCTGTGTCAACCCACTTACTGCTAAGTGAAGTTAAATCAAATTTCAAAAGAACCTTATTACCATTTTCAATGTAACCGTTTGTAGCAACTCTTATCCTGAAAAGTATATCACTACTATTAGTGAGACTATTCGTAACACCATTATTAAAGACGTCTGAAGTGATATTATTCCAATCACCCGGCAAAGTATAATCAGGATTATCTATCGAAGTGCCCGTGTATTTGTAGACTTCATATACCCAATTATTTTCTTTTAATATTTCAAATCCTCTTAGAACAGTATCTTCAGGAACAGGTCTATCGTTTTTGATCCTTATCAGAAACTCTCTGAAACCGCTAAAGGTGTTAGGATAGCTAAGAGAAATCTTCTGAGCTACACTACTTGCGTTCGTAGAATACAACAGCCTACCATAATATTGGTTATCGTTAGTGCTCTTTATAATAAGGTCATTTGGCAAAGCTTTCTCACCAAAGACAGCCAATCTATCAACTACATCTCCCTTAAGAGGTGAAAGTAAGGTAATATCTAATCTATTAGTTTCACCTAACGATGGGTAAAACCCCGTCTGAGAGTTCGTAGCTTTCATAAAAACGGTCAATTCAACACTTCCACTAGGTGGTATCACAGAAGAAGTCCAAACATTCGTAATACTAGCAGTTACATCACTACTCCCATTTGAAACATATATCTCCCATTTTACAGAAGAATAATTTGAAATACTTACCAAAAACTCGTAACTAGAAGGCGATGGATTACTGAGTATCACCTTATAAGTTATGTTAGAATACACGTAGGAATAATGTTGCTGAGAGATAGGATCACTCGTAATGACATTATAACCATTCGTATCATACAGTGATAAAACTATTCCATCTACCTTGGTTGAAATGAGTTTTGTCTCTATAGCCACAGTATCTCTCTTAGAAAGAGCATTAGTATCACCTCTTGGAATAGAGGTGAAGTAAACACCCATTATTTCATTTGCTCCGGTAGGATATGTAGAAGGCGAGATAATCCAAACTGTAATATTGCTACCTTCATTGGTCTCTCCGATATTTCTAACCACAAAACCTGAACCCGTAATTTGAGTAGTTATATCTGTAGGACCATAGAAAAATTTTACATCCCATCCGATAGAAAGTCCATTACTAAAAGAAGAGATTAAAGTTATATCCTGAGTGTAACTACTGAGATTAGTAAGAGAAATCTCGTAAAAATTCGTCTGTCCGTTATCTATTCTGTCTACCACTTTCTGAGAATAATCAGTTGAAAAAATACCTCCTCCAATCCACGATTCATTTGATTTTCTAACAACTAGCTCTGTCTTTGAAACCAAATGTCTGATATTTATCTTTGCTAAATCTTCCTTAGTTGGATCAGATTGAGATCTAGCAGTAATATTGATCACCTGTAGTGCGTTAGTAGGTGTAGAACTATTTGTAGGTCTAACTACAACTTTTACAGCACTAAACTCCTGATCTGAGTTTAAATATATAGTAAACCCAGAACCCGTTATATCTGATGTTACATCTACATTATTAGTGTAATATTTTATATCCCATAAACTATTACCCGGCGTAGCAGTTAAAACTATATTTTCAGCACCACCGGTATTCCTTACTTTCACAAAAAATTCTTTCTCTACATTCAGATCAGCAACTTCATTTAGCGTTTGTCCACTACCATCAGAATTTATTACATCTAGACCCACATAACCTGAAGTCTCAGCAAAACTTATCGCAAGATCTGGCCTTGAAGAACTCACAATACCCATAACCCCTACTTTATCGCTAAAAACCCACGAACCAGAAGGTAGCAAAGTCTCGATATTAGCATAAACTGTATAGTTAGCACCACTACTCAAAGAAGTAGAAGGTCTCAAAAAAGCTCTTATAACCACTATATTACTCTCACCACCCACATAAGGATCAAGGTTTGTAGAAAAACCTGAACCTATTATAGTAGAAGTAATATCCTGATTAGTAACCCAAGCATTACCATCCCAAACACAAAGCCAATAACTGACAGTCCAGTCGGAATTACCCGGTGTCGCGGTTATTTTAAAATTAGATGAGACAGTGCCGTTGTTTATAACATAAATATATCCCTTCGCAGAATTTACACCGTTATTGTAAACATATTCATTGACCACTTGACCACTAGCATCGTTATTCAATATCAAATTTCCTATCTTGTCACTACCATCGGACAATTTACCAACAAGCCCATCTCCAACATAATAATTTATAGCTTCTATTACCAGATTGGTTATTAGGATCCTGTTGGTTCCCTCATTTACAAGGTTGCTCAAGACTATAAAAGCATAAAGATGACCTTTTGGGTCGGAGAAATTCTTTACATCACCATTGTAAAAAGTCTGGTAGTTAGCTGAAGCATTAGCATAGGAATCTTCTGTGCTTAGATAGTATATAGTATTAGCACCTTGTGGATATTCAGCAGGATATTCTCTCAATCTAGCGGATAAAACTACCACGCCATTGAATAAATCTTTAGTTCTAAATGTTGCAAGTCCGTTGTATACCCTATCTCTTATGGAATTAGTAGGAAAATAAAGTGTACCAAACTTATCTATCTTTTGTAATACCGCCGAATTATTTGCAAAAGCGTATACAAATGTTCCATCCGTAGCAATTCTACCGTGATGCCATAACAAAGAGGTTCTATACAGATTTTTATCGGTTACCCAGAATCTTTGGCCACTACTCTTATCAAGCCTCTGCAACATCATATGATCATTATTATCTACACCATGGGATATCCATGACACAAAAACAGAATCACTACTTACAGCTATATCTGGATAAGCCTCTGCAGGTATGCTTGTCTGTGAAGCTTTTATATCGCCACCAGAACCATCATTCCACAATAGATTGGCATTTCTGTCGATTTTTTGAACAAAAACTTTAGACCCAAAACCACTTCTGTAAAGCCTGAAAGCAACGTAAAGATTAGTATTAGAATCCATATCAACAGCTACAATACCTTCCGTACCTCCATACCAATAATCAGCATCAGAATACCCCGAAAACCGATTGAGTGTTTTATCGTTAGAATCTGCCCCCCAAGTAACTCTACTAAGAGTATTTGGATCAATTTTCTGGCCTCTTATATTTCTTGTTCCACTTGTATTGTTAACCCAAGCCACATACACGTATCCATCAGGGCCTAATACAGCGTCTGGATGGAAGTTATTTCCAGCAGATGTGTTAACTTGTACAGGACCAGCAACAGGATTACCCGTATTTTTATCAAAAGCTCTAGCCCATATATTGTTACCAGCATAGTAGAAAACCAACACTCTACTACCAGAAACCACAGGTTTAGCCTGTACATTAACTGTGCCATTAATCACAACAACATCTGAACTCAAACTACCCCACACCACCTGCCCATTATTGGAAATCTTTTGTAATGTTATGTACCACTGATTTGGAACCAGAGATATATCACTGTAAACTACATACAAGTTACCCTGATCATCGACAGTAGCAGACGGAAATCTAGAAGAACCCCCTAGAGAAACATTAGTAGATTTCCTAGCAACTGGGCTTACAAAGTTCCATTCCCTTACTCCAGAAGTAGAATACTTGTACGCAACAACATCGTATCTGAAGTCAGCATTTCCTGAAAACGGCTGAGAATAAAAAGCACTGTAAGGATTATTCTCCTGTACAGCATATACCTTACCATTTACCCTATCAACAACAATATCAGCCAGAGGTCCATCCCAACCCCAGTTAAGTATATTATCATTTCTCAACCCACCAATCCATACACCTATATAGCTATTATAAGAATCAAGATAAGACGCATCTGAAAAATTTTCTTCCCAAACTAACGTGTTAGAACTGGATTTGTATACCAAAGCACTATATGCTCCCCACGAAACCAACAATAAAACAAGGGAGATTAATAACTTTACAAAAAACCTCATACCATTACCTCCTATTTAACAAGCAATTTTTTAACAACAACATTTCCATTAACCTTGATAAAGAATATGTAAACACCCCTTTTCAGATAAAAACCGTTATTATCACTACCATCCCATAACACGTAGTATACTCCCTTACTTTTCTTTTCACCTTTGACAAGAGTCTTAAGTTCACGACCATTGATATCATAAATTCCCACGTCAACAACACCTTCTTCGTCAACCGCGTAAACAAGACTTACTCTTTCACCAGACTTCATAGGATTGGGGAATATCCTAACATCAGTTTTATCAGCGGTCATTCCAAGCGTTACTAAGTAAATATCTATTATGTTAGTAGTAGGTGATAGGTAGAAATTAGTGTAATTTCCAACATATCCATCAGCTTCAGCATACAAAGTATATTGAGCATTTGGTAAAGGATAAACTGGCAATCTATATTCACCATTGTCATCACTGGTAGTAAACGATTCAACTCCATACGGGTCAATAGCTTTAAGTTTAGCACCTTTTATAGGCTCTTTTGTCTTTTTATCAAGCACCTTACCTACTATAATTCCACTATCCATCAGAACTCTATTAGTAATATATCTAACAACTGAATTATTTTCATAAGACTTGACTTCAAAAACCAAAGTAAATTCATCGCTAGGGCTTACATCAACATCAGGTGTAATAGTAGCTTTTACAATAGCAAATTCCCCAGAATTAACGCTTTCAGTTACGTAACTTCCATTTACAACATTAGTAGTTATATCCTCATTGGCAAGGTTAAAGAACCTCACAACCCATTTACCAGCACTTCCATTCGCCTTTACAACAAACTTATCCCATACACTATCGATATTCTTCACACCAAGATAAACAGTAGCAGGTATATTCTTGAAAGTCTTAACGATTTTACCAGAACTAGAATAAGCATCAAAGTTCCATATTGGGTCAAAAGCACCCGCAGATCTAACTTCAAACTTCGGATCCGACACTAAATCAACTAATGTCACCACATCCGCTATGTTGTTATTAACATCAGCAGTTTCCATACCAATAGTAATAATACCACCAAAACCAGACTTAACTACATTATTCGTATTAGTCATAATCCTGACAACCTTAATAGTAGTATACTGCCCTGAAGCTAAGTTGACTATATAATTACTGGTTGACACAAGCGAAGTTATGTCATTGTTATCAAAATCATAAAACTTGGTAACGAATTCGCTAGTTACGTTATTAGATAGCAAACTAATTCTAAATCTAACTTCGCCACCTGAACTTATAGCATTGCTGAGGTATACGGTATGAACATTTGTCTCATTTATCTCTATTTTATTTGTAGAAAATGTGTTACCCTGACCTAAGCCTACTGTAGTTCCTTCCTCATTACCAGTAGCAAAAACATCCGCTACCGCATCGACTATAATGGCGTTCATAACTACGATGTTAGTCCTATTTTGGTTTTTCTTACTCTTTGCCCATACTTTTATAACATTAGTAGTGCCACTCAAAAGCTCAGAAATATTAGTTATAGAAAATCCAAGTATTGTTATCTGGTGTCCTTCTACTTTTCCTATGTTCCAGTTTCCAGAAAACACTTGAGAAGAGACATCTGTAGAATTTGTCTTAAATTTAACTTGAAAACCAGAAGAATTATTTTGAGAAGCAGAGACCAAAAACTCTTCCCAGACAACATCAGTATTGGAAATAACTATAACTCCATCAACACCCTGATACTTACCAATATACACGTTCAGATAGTTAGTAGAAGATGAGAACTCAAACAGCTTAACACCAGGATTTACAAAAATATTAGTTACATAAAACTCATCATAGACACTATCATTATCATACAGAGATAACCTATACTTAAGAATTATTTTATCCCCAGGCGAAGCTCCATTAGGTATCACCTCAACATCGATCCAATCTTGAGGCCAATCATTAACCGCACTGTAATTGCTTATGTTATTGGAGTAAGGTAAACTCATGTCAACAAAGTTTCCAGACTTGTTTGTATGATAAACATCAAACTTTGACACCTCACCATATTTGAAAAGTTCGAGTTTGAACGGTGGGTACCCCTCAACAGGAGCTATGTTTCTTAATAAAACCCTATACCTACCCCTTTCAGAAGTTTCCACCTTAGTTAGAACCGAACTAATCGTAGCAAACTGACCTTCACCGTTAGTGGTAGAAGTCAACTTATCATAAACCAAAACATCAGGTAACCCTGGAGTAATCACGACATCATACCATATAATATCCTTCCTAACTTCCTTAGTAACCGTTTCAAATGAAACTATGAAGAAAACTCTGTCGTTAACAAAACCGTTCGAGTTAACTACATTCATCGAAATTATCTTCTCATATCCATTAGTCAAATTAGTTACGAAAATACCTGAATTAGTTATAGAAGAAGTAATTTCGTTACTAACACTTCCTTCTATCAGGTAGAATTTATATATCCAATTGCTAACTTCACCAACATCGTTCGAAATAGATACACTCACTTTGAAAACATCTCTATAATCTCCAACATTCTTAAATCTGAAATAAGTTTCTCTAAGATAATTCAGAGTGACACCGTATGTTACTCTATTTTGAGAGACTAACTCATTTGTTATAATATTCAAACCAACTAATCCCATTTCATGATAAACATCAGGCATACCTCTGACAACTTCTAAAACGTGAGAAGCTCTATCGAGTTTAGAAACATCGGAAACACTGTAAAAATCGTATAGAACTCTTAACTGATTACTTACAGCCCCATAAGTTGTTTCAAAATCATCGTCAACTGCATTAGTTAGAATAACCCTAACTAAAAATTCTATTGTCTCGTTAGAAACAAAGGTATTAGTCCATCCTGAAGAAGAAATCACCTGAGATGTCATATCATTAGTCATACTACCAACTACCCTAAAAATCCCAACATTCCAGTCGTTTATACCACCACCGACATTCTGTAAAGAAGCCTTAAATACATAATCTTCAACACTTCCAGTATCATTCTTAACTCTCACTTTGTAGTAATTTGTATTACCTGCTATAACTTTATTTGAAGAGGATTGTAAAAAATAATCACCAACCATTATCGGCAAGTCAACCCAACCCGAAGAACCAAAAACCCCCATATCAGGTTTTATAGATATAGCTTTATTCGTTATAATTACTAAATCTTCTTGAGAACTGACAAACCAAGAATAAGATCGAATAGCAAGAACATACACCTCATCATCCCTTGCAATACCCTGAGGTGTAATAACAACCTTTAGAGTTATAGAGGAATTCAAAGGCATCGAAATATTTGTCGAATTCGTAACAAAAGTAGTAATATCGTTATCGGAATAGTCAAGATACCTTACAAACCAATTAGATGCAGGATAATCTCCTACCAAAATTATGTTATCTGGGTCGGTTGGACTGTCATTCTGTAAAACTATATAGTTTGTTACCGTATTTAACTTCTGGATCCTGTTGGTGATCCATTGGTTATTGCCAGTATTGTTATAAATATTATCACCTACAAGAGAAGATAAATCTTTGCCGATGAGTAAATCAGGGTAAACTTTTATATTTCTAGGTCTTGCATAAACGATGTCGTAAGAATCCGGAACATTTGTTGAATGAGATTCTATTTTCACCCAAGGTTCATTACCACTGGCAACAGTACCATCTGGTGTATAAATCGCCCTTATAGAGATATATTGGCCTGGGTTTAGTGTTAAGTTAGTACCATTCGTTATGTAAGTTACATTATCACTATCGATATAATATTCTTCAGTCCAACCTGAATTGGTAATTTTATTAGCTTTCAAAAAGAAAGTATCTGTCTGAAGCCCATCGTTTTGAATTCTGATATAAAAAGTTAGAGAAACATTATTCACTGTCCTAACCATTATGGATTGAGTAAGAGAAGTATTGGTAGAAACGTAATTATCATCCTCAACTCCTCCTACAAAAAAGCTATTTGTAGCCAATATAAGGTCTGGCTGAACCTTAAAGTTAACAAAAGAAAACTCAGCACTGTCAAATCTAAGAGGATCATAAAAAGCTATCCCATTTGTAGACCTTGTGAAAAACTTCGTAGTAAGAACTGAACCAACAGGAACATTTGTTTTCGGAGATACCACTAATCTAATAACCTTATAAGAATTGGCGGGAATACTCATATAATAAGGTAACACTACATTTTGACCATCCGAAACGTTATACACTAATATATCCCAATCTGACAAACTACCAGAAGACACACTAAAATCGTTAGAAATCATGATTACATCGTTTAAAAAACTCAGGTTAGATATTACAATAAAGTTAGTTATCGAAGAAGTGTATCCATAGAACATAGAATTGACATTAGTAATTGTTTTCTGAATTGAGGGATCAACTTCTCTTAGGCCGAAACCTATTATACCTAAACTATTTGAAATAGCGGTATCATGAAGATATTTCCACGCAATAGCTTTAAGGTTAACACTATCGTGTAGATAGTTGCCTTGTGTCACCGTAGAATATAAATACACATTGTAAACTTCTCCATCTTGTGCAGAAGTAGAAGGTGTTAATTCTACTCTTATAATCCTAGTCTGATTACTTAAAACACTATTCCATGAACCATCCAAAATACTACTGGAAATATTATTATTAAGTTCATCAAAATAGCCCAAACCCCAAACAGAATTACCACCACTACCATAGAGATATACTTCTTTATTCGTGTTACCAGAATTAGTCAAATGCACGTAAAAATATATTTTGTTAACCCCATCAGAAAGACCATAATTAGTTATAACCTGATTTTCCGGCTCGGAGGATATGTAATTCACACCCACTTCATAAGTGTCATTTGTATTTGTCTTTAAGTATAGATCTCCTGTATAAAAATCTTGAACTGTCAGAGTGTATGAATCAACTTTTATGTTAGTAAGACCACTTCCAGAAAGGTTTATTCTAATTCTCAGATCACTTCCTATATTTGGAAAAGTGAACAGAGTATTAGTATTAACTGAATACCAATTAACTCCCCCATCTACACTAAGCTCGAATTGAACATTGCCTTGATCATATGTCTCATAAACAGAATTCACCAAAGCATTAATCGGTGTACCAACAGGAGGTACCATCGCAAGCCTAGAGGAAATCATATAAGCTACTTTTTTGTAGTAAAGCTCCTGGTAATTCTCTTGCATGACAGACTTGGAATACAAGAGATTACCACCAAAGCTATCATACTTCGCAATCTTAACAACCCTTTTATCAGAAATAAACTCCGCAAAAGCCAAAATTATACTTCCATCCGAAAGCACCCTAAACTTAGGATGATACACAGTAGATGAAGAATAATATTTCGCATTATCACAAGTCATGATACCTAAAACTTCCCCATTGTCCCTGCTAACCTTTGCTATCTTAACACTCGGGTAACCAGGTGAATAATCAACGTAGAGCACAAGAATATTACCTAAATTATCAAACATCACACTTGGATTTTCTTGATCACCATTACCATTAGCTACCACTCTAACCGAAGGGGCTGACCAGATGAATGCACCTGTATTTGTATTCACTTTCGTTATAAAAACATCCATACTACCGTTTCTCTTGTCAGAAAAGACAACTACAAGGCTACCATCAGAATTGTCAAAAGCCAACGAAACCCTAGGACTATTACCAACAGTATAGTCATAAATTATACCCCTATCTGAAACATTTGTCCCACCTCCCCAGGAAGCTGAATAGGTATTATTAGTAGAAATCTTATTTACACCTACACCAAAATCCCTAGAAGGCGACCAAATCCAATGCTGCCCCGAAACATACAAAAAACCATTCAAATACAAAGCTTCACCAGCAATAATAAAAGAGCCACCGTTAAAAGTGGTTAAATACATAGTTCCAGGGTAACCAGTATTAAGCCAGTATTGATCCCCGGTTGGCATAACTTTAGAGATCCAAGCGGTATCACCGCTACCTACCCTCCTCCAAATCTGTCCCAGAAACAGTTCCCCATTAGCTCCAATCGCACCGAAAAGCTTGAAGGGAATAGGTGTATAACTCACATTATCACCAAACCCGTTATCCACTCTTTTAAGCCATTGAAAATTAAAGTTTCCCCCACTCTCTGAAAATCTGGTCAGATAAGCCTTGCAAAACCCACTTTCCAAAGCACCATAGTATATGTAAATAGTACTTAGGTCGTAAACCTTAATTCCAGGACGTACATAGGAATTTTCAAAACTAGCATTCGAAGGGTTTATAGATATAATAATATTCGTAGAAGACTGATATGAAAGGTCGGAAGTGCTAAGCTTTTGTAAAAATATCTGTGGTATACCATTATATCTCCTATCAGCCCATACAACATAAACATTTCCACCAAAAACTTCAATATCACCCCATTCATTATACCAAATATAACCAACATGAGGCTCGGCAAAACCAATATCAATGTATCCATTAGTCCAGTAAAGGTTCATATAGGAAATATAGTTAAATGTATCAAATTCTTCAGTAAAAGTAGAAATAGCAAAAGATACACCTGAGCAAATCACAAAAGCTAAAATTATCAAAAATAACCTACTCCACCTCATACCTAACTCCTTTTACAACTTAAAAAAACATATTTTATATATCGGTTTGAAAAGTTCATAACTAATCAACAAACCAAAAGTAATAACTCCTAGTATTTTTAGGCAAAAAACATGCCAAACAACTTAATTCCGTTCCTAAAGCCAGGAACTTCTATTTAACAAAAATTTTCCCTTTTAAAAGGGGAAATTAGGGGGTGTCTAAGTGCTTAAAGCACTGTACCTAAGGGTGCCTAAGGCACTTTCTTTAAATAATGGGGATGTCTAGGACACTCTATTAAAAAAGAGGCTTAGCCTCGGGGGTATTCTTAGGGGGCGGAGCCCCCTATTAATTAACTTAAGGGCGGGTGGGCGGGAAGTACCATAAATAGATGCTAAGAAAAATTCTTAAGTAGAAGTTCCTGTTTCTAAAGCAAGAATAAACTACAGACTAACACATTTTAGCAGGAAAATCACATACAAAGTTTTCTTCAAAATTCAGAAAGCACAACTAAATAATGTGTAAAAAAATAAAAAAACTATGAAAAATTTTCACAATCTTGTTGCAAAAATTTGACATATATCTCGAAAAATACATTTTTACAAGGCAAATTGATATCAAAAAAAATATCTTTTTTGTAGAAAAAAAACGACATTTCTTTAGAAACATACTCCAAAGAAAAAATGCATTCCATAAATTTTCTACTTCTACATTTTCCCAAGGCTTTACTAGTACCTTCCAATTTCACTAAACTCTTAGCAAATTGTTATCCATTTTCGAGAAATTGAATTCTATCAAATGGTGGTATTCCTTAAGAGACAAAACTCTTGCTAATTAACTCAAAAATGGGATAGGTAGGAATTATTCTAAAGCGGTGGTATTCTTAGGGGACGTAACCCCTTACAATTAAGAAATAAGGCTCAGATTCAAGGTAGGCGGGAAGTTGCTTTCTAATTCAAGGGGGTGTCTAAGACACTCTCTTAAAATAGGGGGTGAAGCCATCTAGAATTAAGAAAAGAGGCCTAGTCTCAGGGTGGGTGGTGGGAGTTGCCCTAAATAGGTTGCTAAAGCAAATAGAAAAAAGTTACTTACGCCTCTAAAAACAAGGATTCTGGAATTTTAGACATATTCGTGCCAAAAGATCAAAGTTTTGTTATTTGTTTCAAAAATTGATTTCGTGATATATTTGAAAAATTCAAATATTTCTTAATTTGAAAAAATTTTTATGTATTCTTAACATTTACTATGTATAAGATAATTGGAGGTGTATGAGTTGAAAGTACTGAAAAGGACTAGGTTTGGTGATAGAGTGTATGATATAAATGGTAATACTGTAGGACTTGTTGAGACTAAGTATGTGGAAGTTTTTACCGAGGAGGAGATGATTTTGGAATCTGGAGAAAGTCTGGGCAACATTACAGTTGCTTATGAAAGTTATGGGACTCTGAATGAAAGCAAGAGTAATGTTGTTTTGGTTTTACATGCTCTTTCTGGGTCTGCTCATGCGGCTGGGTATCACAGGATGATAGATGATGAGACTTTCGATGGTAATACCGAGGGCTGGTGGGAAAGTATGATTGGCCCTGGTAAAGGTATTGATACAAACAAGTTTTTTGTGGTGTGTTCAAACTTTCTTGGGAGTTGTTATGGAACTACAGGCCCAACTTCAATTAATCCAAAAACCGGGAAGATATATGGGTTGTCTTTTCCTGTTATCACGATAACCGACATGGTAAAAGTTCAAAAGGCTTTTTTAGACAAACTTGGTATAGAGAAGTTATATGCTGTTATTGGTGGGTCCATGGGTGGTATGCAAGCTCTAGAGTGGTCTCTGCTGTATCCTGACATGGTTCATAAGGCTATCGTTATAGCTGCTACTGCCAGGTGTTCTGCACAAAATATTGCATTTGATGCAGTTGGTAGATATTCTATTATATCTGACAAAAACTGGAATGAAGGTAGGTATTACGAAAGTGGAATTGTTCCTAGGAAGGGATTAGGAATCGCGAGAATGATTGGGCATATTACTTACCTTAGTGAGGAATCTATGGACAGAAAATTTGGTAGAAAATTCATTTCTAACAAGGTTTATGATATTGACGGCATAGAGTTTGAAGTGGAGAATTATCTGGACTATCAAGGCAATAAGTTTGTAGATAGATTTGATGCTAACTCTTACCTTTACATTACCAAAGCTATGGATTACTTCGATATTACGGAAAAATATGGAAATGGAGACCTTAAGAAAGCCTTTGAGAGGGCTAAAAGTAGGTATCTTTTCATATCTTTTTCTTCTGACTGGTTATTCCCACCTTCTGAATCTATGGAGATGGTTTCTGCTCTTGTTTCACTGGGTAAAGACGTGTCCTATGTCAATATTGAAAGTATCCATGGACACGATTCATTCTTAGTTGATACAGAGCTTGAATCAAAGGTTGTAAAAGCCTTTTTGGAAGAAAGTAGGTTATGGAAGAAGTGAGAAAAGATTTCCAGATAATAATGGATCTTGTTGAAGAAGGGGCTAGAGTATTGGATTTAGGTTGTGGGACAGGGGATTTAATCTATCTTCTTAAGAAGAAGAAACATGTTAAAGCAATCGGGATAGAAATAGATCTCGAAGAAGTTATTGAGTGTTTATCAAAAGGATTAGATGTAATTCACCACGACATAAATAACGGAATGAGCTTCATAGATGATAACTCTTTTGACTACGTAATTGTTAGTAAAACAATTCAACAGCTTGAATCTCCAGGAAAACTTCTAGATGAGATCTTCAGAATTTCTAGGAATGCTATAGTTAGTTTTCCTAACTTTGGTTATATTATGATAAGGTTAGCCCTTCTTCTTAAAGGCAGAATGCCTGTAACATCAGAATTGCCTTACTCATGGTTTGATACACCGAATATACACCTGTTTACTATAAATGACTTTATATCTTTATGTGAGAGTAAGAATTTAAAAATCAAAAAGATAATACCTTTGTCTGGGATTTTCGGTAAGCATATAACAATTCAATTTTTACCAAACTTACTCGCAGAAGATGCTATAACACTCGTAGTTAGACCATGAAAACTGTTAAACAGAAATTAAGAACTTTACCCGATGATAAGGGAGAGCCCATTATGCTCTCCCTGTTAGAATTAAAACCTCAAATTACCCTGGTTTTTATACAGATTTCTTTAGTTTACTACCTATCTTTATGTAAGGTACTTTCTTTGCTGGTATATTTACCTTTTGCTTGGTTTTAGGATTGAATGCGGTTCTTGCAGATCTTTGTTTTACACCAATTGTTAGGTATCCAACTATTGAAAGGGTATCACCCTTTTTCACAACTTTCTCGAGATTTGAGAAGAAACTGTTTAAAACCTTAGACACAACCCCCTGAGAAATCTTTAACTCACTAGCTATTTGTTTTACAAGCTCTTTTTTTGTCATAAAAACCTCCTTCTTTTAACTACTAAATCTTATTTTATCTTTGAGAAAACCTATTGTCAAGAAAAAAATAGAATAAGAAAGTACTCTCAAGAGTTGCCTAAAGGTGTCTAAGACACTTTCTTCAAAAAATGGGGGTATTACTAGGGGGCGGAAGCCCCCTAGAATCAAACTTAAGGGGGGGTGGGTGGGAAGTACCCTAAATAGGATGCTAGAAAGC
>FWWL01005013.1_pt1 | contig 21383 bp, 16 predicted proteins | sample 2228331 | NCBI WGS metagenome assembly FWWL01 (sample SAMEA103939775, study PRJEB20133) | metagenome | reverse complement strand
CTCCGGCTGGAAGGTGAGCGAGGCGTCGTTGAGCTGAAGCTTGGCCAACGCCTCGCGCAACGCCAGATAGTCAGCGGCATCGCTGGGGTAGGCACTGGCGAAGACCATCGGTTTCATCGGCCGGTAGCCCGGCAACGGCGTTTCGGCCGGGTTCGCCTGCCAGGTGAAGGTATCGCCCACCCGACATTCGCTGACGGTCTTCAGGCCGGTCGCCACATAGCCCACCTCACCCGCCTCCAGCCGATCGGTCGGCCGCATGTCGGGCGCAAAGATGCCCACCTCAAGCGGCTCGACCACCTGGCCGGTGGCCATCAACCGCAGGGCCTGACCTGACTCCACCCAGCCATCCACCACCCGAACGTAGGCCACCACGCCTTTGAAAGGGTCATAGTGGCTGTCGAAGATCAGCGCGCGCAACGGCTGATGGCGCTGGCCGTGGGGCGGTGGCACCTGACGCACGACCGCCTCCAGGACGGCCGGCACATTGGTGCCCTCTTTGGCCGAAATGCGCAGCACATCGGCCGCATCCACGCCCAGTACCTCCTCGATCTCCTCCGCCACCGCATCGGGCTGCGCCGAGACGAGGTCAATCTTGTTGACGACCGGCACGACTTCCAGGTCATGTTCCATCGCCAGGTACAGATTCGCCAGTGTCTGTGCCTCGATCCCCTGCGTGGCGTCCACCACGAGCACAGCGCCTTCGCAGGCCTGCAGTGCCCGGCTGACCTCATATGCGAAATCCACATGGCCCGGCGTATCTATCAGGTTCAGCTCATACTGTTGACCATCCGACGCAGTGTAGTTCATGCGCACGGCCGAGGCCTTGATCGTGACGCCCTTCTCACGCTCCAGATCCATGCTGTCCAGCACCTGATCCACCATCTCGCGCTCCGAGATGGTGCCCGTGATCTGCAACATGCGATCCGCGAGCGTGGATTTCCCGTGGTCAATATGAGCAATGATGCAAAAGTTACGTATGTATTGTTGATCCATCTTCTTCCGCCAGATACTCGGTCCGAAGACCCGCCACACAATGGTGACAGTTGCGCAACCCTGGTGCATGCCGACCATTGCCGATACCATTATACCCCAAGCCCACGCGAACCAGGAAACAAGGACCAACAGCAGAGAGCTCCCTGGATTGCAGCCGACAATGAAGGCCGCCCAAACAAAAAGCGGCGACCGCCCGTCTGAGGCGTGACGCCGCCTTACCAGCACAACACAGGCTACTGCGGATCAGCCGGTTTCTCGCCCCAACTTCTCACGACTGATGACCGTGATCCTGGCCCGGCCGAGACGTACTGCGCCGGCCGACTGCAGCGCTGCCAGGCAGCGCGCCACCACCTCGCGCGTCGTGCCCACTTCGGCCGCCAGCTCGGCCTGGGTCAGGCGCACCAGGTCGCCGTCCTGGCTGGAATTCTGCAGCAACGCCAGCGCCACCCGCTCGGCAACCTTGCGGAATGACAGATGTTCGACCAGCGCGCTGAAGTGCGACAGGCACTCGATGGCAGCCTGCCAACCGGCCTGGCAGAGCACCGGATCGGTGCGGGCCAACGCCTGGAAGTCATAGCGGCCGACAATGAGCACATCCCCGGCCGTAACGGCCACGACATCGGCCAGACTCTGCATGGGCATGGTCAGCAGGCAAATCCCGTTGCAACTATTGCCGGCCAAACTACACAACACCTGGCGTCGTCCACGCTCGGCTGTCTTGATGAACTGAAAAGAGCCTGAAAGCGGAAAGAGCACGACCCCGGCCGGTGCACCCTCGGCGAACAGCACCTCATTGGCTTCCACATGCCTGATCAGCCCTTGCGTGAACAGCCTGGTGCGGCTTTCCTCCGAGCAAGTGATCAGAACCGGATTCGTGATCTCTTTCGGAACCAGGACCACCTGTGATTGCATGCTTCCTCCTGCGTGGTGAACATCCGCCAGACCTGTACAGCATAGCACCAAAAGCCCGTATCGTCAAGTTATTGAGTAAATCAAGTTACATTTTAGCGCGGAAATACGCAATCGTGCGCTCCAGGCCGACTTCCACAGGGACCTGGGGTTCCCACCCCAGGATCGTGCGGGCGCGCGTGATGTCAGGCCGGCGCACGCGCGGATCATCCTCCGGCAGGGGCTTGAAAACGATGCCCGCCCGATTGCCCGTGAGCGCATTGATCATCTCCGCAAAGGCCAGGATTGTCACCTCGGTCGGATTGCCGATGTTCACGGGCTGCGTCTCGTTGGACATCAACAGCCGGATCATGCCCTCGATTAGGTCGGAGACGAAGCAGAAGGAACGCGTCTGGCTGCCATCGCCGTACACGGTGAGCGGCTCCCCGCGCAGCGCCTGGCCGATGAAATTGGGCACCACACGGCCGTCGTTCAGCCGCATCCGCGGCCCAAAGGTATTGAAGATGCGAATGATGCGCGTGTCCACGCCATGCACGCGGTGATAGGCCATCGTGATCGCCTCCGCGAATCGCTTCGCTTCGTCGTACACCCCTCGTGTGCCGATCGGGTTCACGTTGCCCCAGTAGCTCTCCGGCTGCGGATGCACGAGCGGATCACCATAGACTTCGGAGGTCGAGGCCAGCAGATAGCGGGCACCTTTGGCCAGCGCCAGCCCTAGCGTGTTGTGGGTGCCGAGCGAGCCGACCTTGAGGATCTGGATCGGGATGCGGGCAAAGTCCACCGGGCTGGCCGGCGACGCCAGATGCATCACCACATCGAGCGGGCCGGGTACGTAGATGTACTCCGTCACGTCGTGAAAGATGAACTTGAAGCGCCGATTGCCGGCCAAGTGGGCGATGTTGTCCACCGTGCCTGTGATCAGATTATCCATGGCCACCACCTCATGTCCATCGGCCAGCAGCCGATCGCAGAGATGGGAACCGATGAAACCGGCGCCTCCGGTGACGAGAATGCGCATATGCCCTCCAGGTTGCGTGAGGCGTGAAGCGTCAGACGTGCAACACACAAACGTGGTATAATGTGAATGGCTTTGCTACCTCGGAAATCCCAGCAGGGAGGCGAACGTGTTGCGAGTGAAAAATCTGACGCGCGACGCGCCGTTGGTGGAGCACGGGCGCGTCGCCGATACGATCTGGACGCGGCTCAAGGGGCTGATCGGCGTGCGCGAACTGAAGCCAGGAGATGGCCTGGCGATCATCCCGTGCAACGGCGTGCACTGTCTGTTCATGTCCATCCCGATTGACGTGCTCTACGTCTCGGCCGATCACCGGGTAGTGGCGCTCGACGCTGAGATGCAGCCCTGGACAATCGGCCGCTTCCACCGCGCCGCGGCCTACGTGATCGAACTGCCTGCAGGCACGATCAGGCGCACAGGAACCGCCGTGGGCGATCAGCTGGCGGTGAGCTATTGAGCCCGATCCCTCGCCACCCTATAGCCCCATCATGAACTGATAGATCTTGTCCTGCATGCCGGGCAGGTTCTCGTGGCCGAAATCAGGATAGATCGCCTGCGTCTTCGGCGCAGTGATCTTGTTATAGATCGTGTCCATCAGGCCGATGCCCCAGAGCACCTCGGCCTTGATGCGCGGGGCCAGGAACTGAATGTCCACATAGCCCAGCTTCGTGAAGATCTCCTCCTCTCGCTCATGGCGCGGGTCGAACAGCCGGAAATAATCCCGCAGCTCCTGATACGCGTCTTTGGCCTGGTCTATGTGCCAGACCCGCTGATAGTCGCTGAGGAAGGGGAAGATCGGCGCCGCACGCGCGATGCGCGGTTCCAGCGCAGCACATGCCACCGTCAGCGCGCCGCCCTGACTGCCACCCGTCGCGCCCACGCGACCCGCATCCACATCCGGCATCGCCATGACGATGCGGGCCAGCTCCGCCGTGTCCAGGAAGATTTGCCGGAAGAGCAGCTTTTCCGGCCGGCCATTGAGAGCATCGTTCAGGCCGCGCACGATGTGACCGCGCAGAGTGTTGCCGGTCACATCGCCGACATCCTCGGAGAGGCCGCCCTGGCCGCGGCAGTCCAACGCGGCCACCGTGCAGCCGCGCGCGACATAGCCGAGCTTGTCGGCCCAATCTCCCGAATTGCCGCTGTAGCCGTGAAACATCAGGATGGCCGGATGCGGTGCGGACGCCTGTTTGGGCCGCAGCAGCTTGGCGTGGACGCGCGCGCCGCCGACGCCGGTGAAATACATGTGGAAACACTCGGCGAAGGGCGCCTGGAACGCGGCCGGCACCAGCTCGACCTGCGGATCGAGCGCCTGCATCTCGGCGATGGCGCGATCCCAATACACATCGTGATCCGGCGGCCGTGGATTGGTGCCCATGTACGTGAGCAGCTTCTCGAACGGAAGGTCAAAAGTGAGTGGCATGATGGTCTCCTGGAGACAAGAATTTAGTGTTCTTCGATCAGGCCATCGAGCCTGACCACGCCGAACGGCGGCAGCGACAGGGCCAGACGGCCGGCCGTTGCACGGCGAATGCGACCAGGCCGACGGCGAAAACGTTCTGGGGCGCGCATCGCCTCGAGGGCATTGTCAGCAGTTAACATACGAACACGCACCTGAGCCGGCAGGCCCCTCACCAGCACCAGTTGGTGCTCCTCTGTCAGATTGGCTGCCAACACGCGCAGGCGATTTCCCTGGCGCAGCGCCAGTCCATCTACGGCCTGCGGCACACTGGCCTGCACGACCACCAGTTCGCCGCCCGAAAATCCGGCCACATCGGCCAGCACATGGTACAGGGGAAAGACACAGCCGGCCAGAGCCTGGAACGGCGGGGCTGGCGAGCCGGCCGGCGTCTCCATCACCCCGCGCCAGCCGGTCGTCTCGTAGTAGGTGATGCTCGTTGCACCCCCCTGCGCCAGGTATTTCAGACTACCGACCGTCCAGCCAGCACCGAACAGGGACATCTGCCGGTGATCTACCGACGCGGGCAAGGCTCCGGCCGGCATGGGCGGTTCTTCGCCGCGCGCGTGGGGATTGAAGCGGCGCCGGAGGGTGACCGGACTGACCAGCACCGGCCGGCCCTGGGCCAGGCGACGGGCGTTGGCAACGACCGTCGCCTGAGTGCGCAGGGTCTCAACCAAAGAAGCATTATCGAACGCGTGCTCCTGCGGGTGTATGGCAAATGTCAAGGCATCCACCTGGTCGAGCGGCGGCAGGTTGCGCGCCAGGAAGATGTAATCGGCGTTGGTACCCGAGGCCAGCCGCGCGCCAGGATAGTCTGCCAGCTGGCGACGGCCGGCCGCTACGATCTCGCCGATCGGCGCGGCCCCCCGGAACGATTCGCGCGTCGGAAAGAGCAGAAAATATGAGACGGCCGGCCTGACCCCGGCCAGTGCTCGGCGCAACGCAGCCAGCTGCCGATCGGCGTCGGCGGCATCCACGAAGAGCGCCAGATGCAACGATGTATCCAGTGCGGCCGCGGCCGCCACCGCGCGGTCGAGCACGGTCGGCCAACCCGCCTCGACCAGGCGAATATCGGCCCGCAGATGGTCCAGGTGCAGTGCGCGCAGACGGATGAGCTGGCGCGGCGAAAGCGCCTCGCCGTGGCTGGCCATTCCCAGCCCGAACCGCGGCAGCGCGATGCCCGGCGCAGCGACATGGACAGCCAGGACCGGCCCGTCCGGCCGGTGTCGCCGAGGCGAAGCGGCCTCGCCCTCGCAGCACGGCGCAGTCGCCGAGAGCGAGGACGGGTGCTCATGGCGCAGCGTCAGCGTGACAGCTTGTTGCACGCGCTCGCCGGCCCGCACGGCAACCGGGTAAGGCAGGGCCAGCGGTGTGCAATAGGTCTTGAACGAGGCATCGGTCCAGTTGCGCTGATCCTCCATCTCGAAGAGGTCGCCCTCAAAGCCCAGATCGGCCCACACGCCTGGCAACACCTCATGGCTCAGGGCCGTCATCGCGCTGAAGGGCGGCACCGGCTGGCTCGCGACGATTTCCTCCGGCAGGACACACGCTTCAACGGTTCCGTCCGCATGGGTGACCCGAGCCGCCGCGCCCGCAGCCTCAGCTGCGTGCAGCACGCAGAAGCCGATCCGATTGCGCAAGAAGTCGCGTCGCGCCACGCCGTCCATGCTGAACCGGATCGCGCCGTCGGCCAGACCCACGATCTCGCCGCGCCAGGCGAAGTCAACTTCGTCCTGACGGTGCACTGCGTCGAAGCGGATGCGGAAACTATCTTCGGCCGTTTGGATGGAGACGTTCGTCAGTTCCGATGCTACCGTGCCCCAGTTCTGATCGCGCACCGCAACGTAGATGCGGCGCAGTACCTCGACCCGTCCCAGGCAGATCGTGCGCAGGCCGCCCTCCTCCCAGATGGCGGTCAGCGGTCCGGCGCGCAGTGAGATCCGCGCGGGCTGCGGCTCATCGCGACCGTAGTACAGGACGCGTTTTGGCAATGAAGAGACGTTCATTGCGGGATGTACTGGCGGAGATAGGCGATGCTCTCTGCGATCCAGCGCGATTCCAGGGTAACCGTATCCGCCAACGTAGTTTGTTCCGGCGGCCACAGTTCCAGAATGACGTTGTAGTGAGCGCCTGCCGCATCGAGGGTGCGCAGGAGCCAGGAAGTATCGAGCTGGCCCTGGCCCGCCGGCCGGCCTTCGACAACAAACCCCATCCGGTGCCAGACCCGGCGAACGACGAAGTCTTTGTAATGCAGGCAGACCGTGTGCGGCGCAAGGATTTCGGTCACGTAGCGCCAGCCCTCGGCCACGGCGAACGAGTTGACTGTATCGAGCACGACCCCCAACCAGGGGCTGCCGACTGCATCGAGCGCTGCTTTGAGGGCAAGAGCAGGCAGTTCGCCGTTTTCCAGGCCGACTCGCACGCCGGCAACCTCGGCGGCGGGCAATATCGGCTGCAAGCAGGCGGGGATCTCGTGAGCCGCTGCGGTGACGCCGCCGATCTCCGGCACAGTGCGTAACAGCCGGGCGCCCAGGCGATGCGCCAGTGCGATCTGTTCGCGCAGGTGATCGGGCTCCAGCCCACGCGTTCCCAGCTCCAGCTCGACACCCCACGCAGCGGCCTGTCGGGCCAGGAGCGCCAGCTCGGCCTCGGACAGGGCGGCCAGCGGCAGATTGGGCCCATACTGCACGACGTGTAACCCCAGTTCATGCGTGCGGCGCAACAGGTCGAAGGCGCTCATGGGGCGTTCAGGCGAGGCCGCCCGCCCTCCGAACTCGAACCCGATCGCCCACATAGTCGCGTAGGAGCCGATACCGAGCTTCATGGTTTCTCCGGAACCAGGAGTGGCAGCGGATCAGACCGATACGTTGCGGATGCGGGTCAAATCGCCGCTGGCCGCCGCCTCCAGCACTGGACCCATGTAATCATCCACCATGTCGGCGGTCATCGGCACGGGCATGTTCTCCAGCTTGCTTTTCAACTGCGGGTTTTTGGCAGCCGTCAGGGCGCGCGCGATGTGCTCATGCGTGAAGCCAGGCACGTCGGCCAGACGGGTGGGGAAGCCGACGGCCGCTGCGAAGGCGATCATGCCCTCGGCCACGGCCAGGCCCAGGTCACGGCCTGCCAGCCTGTCCAGGTCCGCTGTGATGTAGCCGGCCTGCCGATAGATCTGGCCGACGAGGCGCAGCGGCGCCTCGATGGCCGGCGCGAAGAAGACGGTCCAATAGGGATTGAGCATGCCGCCTGGGCGGCCATGCGACAGCACATCCACCAGCGAGAAGCTGGTGAGATGCGCGCCGTTCGTGCCGCCGATCATGATGGCATAGCCGCCCAGGTCGGTGGCCAGGCCGAGCGCCTCGCGGCCGACCGGATCGCGCGGGGCTGCCAGCACTGCGGGCAGGTACTTCACCACCAGCCGAATTGTCTCCTGCGCCACGGCCGCGGCCTGATCGTACTCCGGCTTGCCCACGGCCGAATAGAGCACCTCCAACGCGTGGGAGATGCCGTCCAGCGCGCCGTCGGCAGTCAGGCCGGCCGGCGCGTCGAAGGTGGTCTCGTAGTCGAAGACCGGACGCTGCGGCACGATCGCCATGTCAATCACCAGCTTTTTCTGGCCGGTGCGGAGATCGGTGATGTTGGAGTATTTGGTGAGGTGGGCCGCCGAGCTCGCCGCGGTCTGGATGGCGACATGCGGCCGCAGCGTCTTGCCCTGACGCTGGGCGGCCGCGGTGACCAGGCCCGTGCCGAAATAATCCTCGATGGTGCCGCCCAGGGTGCGCAATACTTCGGCCGATTTGACGGCATCAATCGTGCTGCCGCCGCCGAAGCTGACGATCACATCCGGATCGGTCTGGATCAGCATGTCGGTGATGCGGTCCAGGTCTTCGCGCGGCGCGTTGGGCGCCGCGCCCTCTGTCTCGGCGAGGATGGTGACGCCGGCATCGCGCAGTGCAGCCCGGATCGTTTCCATGTAGCAATCGCAGCCCGGGAAACGACAGCCCACGAAGACGGCTCGCCGGCCCAGCGCGGCGGCCACTGTGCCCACCTGCGGCAAGACGCCCAGGCCGTGCAGGTAAGCATCACCCTTGAACTGATACAACAATGTGCGTGCTGTGGCGAATTCGCTCACTGTGCTGCCTCCACAAATCAACAGGTCCCTAGCGCCTCGTCAGGCTAGGTTTTACAGTTTGCGGCGTCTGACCCCCTCCCCCATCCCCGTCCCCTGGTAGGGGGCGGGGAGAATTCCGGAGCGGTGTTAGAGTACTGGCCAGGCCTGCATTCAGGCTTCGTAGCGCCGGGCCACGCTGCGCAATGCACCCCGTTGGACGGCGGCCAGTGCCTCGCGCAAGCGGCCACCACATATGTCCAGGGCAGTTCTCGCGGACACCGGATCGGTGATCCCTGAGAGCAAGACGAAGATGGCGATCTTGGCCGAGCCGTAGCGCTCGATGGCCGCGCGCGCCTCGGCTTCGCTCACACCCGTCACCGCGCACACGATGTTGACGGCGCGCTGGACGAGCTTGGCATTGGTGGCCTGGACGTCCACCATCAAGTTGCTGTAGACTTTGCCACAGCGCACCATCGCCGCGGTGGAAAGCATGTTGAGCACCATTTTTTGGGCCGTACCGCTCTTCATGCGGGTGGAGCCGGTGACGACTTCCGGGCCGGTGAGGACGACGATCGGAAAATCGGCCAGCCGGGCCATTGGAGAGTTCGACGTGTTGACGATGCAGCCGACCGTTGCACCGAGGTCGTGGGCGTAGCGCATGGCGCCCAGAGTGTAGGGAGTCCGGCCACTGGCCGCGATGCCGACCAGCACGTCCCGACGGTGCAAGCCTACGGCCTGAACATCGCGCATGCCCAGCTCGGCGTCATCCTCGGCACCTTCGACCGAGTGGCGCAGCGCCCGGTCGCCGCCTGCGATCAGGCCGATGACCAGGTCGGGGGGCACGTTGTAGGTGGGTGGACATTCGACAGCATCGAGCACGCCCAGCCGGCCGCTGGTGCCCGCACCGACGTAGATCAACCGGCCGCCGGCCCGGAAAGCCATCACGATCCGGTCTACCAGCGCGGCGATGACCGGCAGAGACGGCTCGATGGCGGCCGCGACACCGGCATCCTCGCGCTGGATCGCGGTCACGATCTCCAGACTGGTCATCAGGTCCAGGTCCATCGTGTTGGGGTTGCGCTGCTCGGTCATCAGCTGGCTCAAATCTACCGGCATATGGACACCTCTGGGATTTGAATAGACTCCATTATACTTGATCTGCTCGCCGATAGACAAACTGCTGCCCGGAATTGCTGAAACCGTTTTGCTGTATTCGGTCCTTCCATGCTAGAATGCGCACGTGGCGAGCGCGTTCGCACCGGGCGATGCGCCGCAGGAACCCAAGCAAGGAGTGGCACGATGGCTTTCAATCTTCGCAACCGCAGTTTTCTGAAAGAACTGGACTTCACACCGGAGGAGATCAAATTCCTCCTGAAGCTGGCCGCAGACCTGAAGGCCGCCAAGTATGGCGGTTACGAACAGCCGCGTCTGCGTGGCAAGAATATCGCGCTGATTTTCGAGAAGACTTCGACCCGCACGCGTTGCGCCTTCGAGGTGGCCGCCTATGACCAGGGCGCGCATGTCACCTACCTGGGGCCGGAAGGCTCGCAGATCGGCCATAAGGAATCCATGAAAGACACGGCACGCGTCCTGGGCCGCATGTATCACGGCATCGAATATCGCGGGTTCGGCCAGGAACGCGTCGAAGAGCTGGCCAAATATGCCGGTGTGCCGGTGTGGAACGGCCTGACCAACGAGTTTCATCCGACTCAGTTTCTGGCCGACGCACTGACGATGATCGAGCATTCGACTAAGCCGATGGGCCAGATCTCGTATTGTTTCGTCGGCGACGCGCGCTTCAATATGGGCAACTCGCTGATGGTGGGCGGCTGCAAGCTGGGGATGGATGTCCGGCTATGCGCGCCGCGCGCGCTGTGGCCGAAGGACGAGCTGGTGGCGCAGTGTCGCGAAATCGCCGCCGAAACCGGCGCACGCCTGACCCTGACCGAGGACGTTGCCGAGGGGGTGCGGGGCGTGGATTTCGTGCATACCGACGTGTGGGTCTCGATGGGCGAGCCGGACAGTGTGTGGGCAGAGCGCATCCAGCTCTTGAAGCCCTATCAAGTCAACGCCGCCCTGCTCGAGCTGACAGGCAACCCGAACGTCAAGTTCATGCATTGCTTGCCGGCGTTCCACAATCGAGAGACGAAGATCGGCGAGCAGATCTACCAGAAGTTCGGCCTGGAGGCGATGGAGGTGACGGAGGATGTGTTTGAGTCGCCACGCGCCATCGTATGGGATCAGGCCGAGAATCGCGTGCACACGGCCAAAGCGGTGATGGTCGCCACGTTGGGCGACTGAGGTACACGCAATCGGTTTTTCTGGCGAGCGGCGCGCTGCTCGCCAGAAAAACCACCCATATCACCCCCCCTTGTCCCCATTTTGTATCGTAGCTGCGGCCTCGAGGCGGAAGATCACCACGGCCAGCGGCGGCAGCGTGACCTCCATGGAGCAGGGCTGTGTCTGCCACTGCAACGGTTCGGCCTGCAATGGCCGGTGGTTCCCCACGCCGCTGCCGTAGTAGATCGGCGCATCGCTGTTGAGCACCTCATGATAGGTCCCCAGCACGGGCACGCCCACCCGATAGCGCTCGCGCACGACCGGCGTGAAATTGGCCACAATGACCAGGAAATCATCGCGCTCCTGTGCACGACGGACGTACGAGATGACGCTGTGCTCCCAGTCGTTGGGATCAATCCATTCGAAGCCTCTCCAGTCGTAATCGTGTTGATACAGAGCGGGTTGGCTGACGTAAAAGGCATTCAGATCGGCCAGCCAGCGCTGGAGTTTCTGGTGTGGCTCCGGGCCGTGGAGGACGCCGCCCGGCTCCAGCAAATGCCAGTCCAGGCTCCGCTCTTCGCTCCATTCGCGCCACTGGCCGAAATCCTGCCCCATGAACAGCAGCTTCTTGCCCGGATGCGTCCACATGAAGCCGTAGTAGAGGCGCAGATTGGCGAACTTCTGCCAGAGGTCGCCGGGCATCTTGTCTATCATAGCACGCTTCAGATGCACCACCTCGTCATGGGAGATCGGCAAGATGAAGTTCTCGCTGAACGCGTACATCAGGCCAAAGGTCAACTTTTGGTGATGGTATTTGCGATAGAGCGGATCTTTCTGGATGTAGTCCAGCGTGTCGTTCATCCAGCCCATGTTCCATTTGAAGGTGAAGCCGAGGCCGCCCAGGTAGGAGGGCCGGGTAACGCCGGGAAACGCGGTGGATTCCTCGGCGATGGTCACGGCGCCTGGATGAAGCTCGGCCACCTTGTCGTTCAGCCGCCGCAAAAAGGCGATGGCTTCCAGGTTCTCGCGGCCACCGTATTCGTTGGGAATCCATTCGGAACGGCCGTAATCCCGATAGAGCATCGAGGCCACCGCGTCGACGCGCAGCCCATCCACATGGTATTTTTCCAGCCAGAAGAGCGCACTGTTGATCAGAAACTGCTGCACCTCATTGCGTTTGTAGTTGAAGACCTTCGTGCCCCATTCTTTGTGCTCGCCCAGCCGGCTGTCAGCATATTCATAGAGTGCGGTGCCATCGAAGAGGCTCAGGCCGTAATCGTTCTTCGGGAAATGCGCCGGCACCCAATCGAGGATCACGCCGATCCCAGCCCGATGCATTCGATCCACGAATTCCTGGAAATCGTCCGGCGTGCCGAAGCGGCTGGTCGGCGCGAAATAGCCGGTGACCTGATAGCCCCACGAGGCATCCAACGGGTGCTCGGTGATGGGCAGCAGTTCGACATGGGTGTAGCCCTGCGCTTTGACATATGCGATCAGGCGGTCGGCCAGATCGAGGTAGCTCAGATAGCCGTTGGTCTCGGGCACGCGCATCCACGAGCCGAGATGCACCTCGTAGATCGCCATCGGCGCGCGGCGCGGGTCGGCTTTGGCGCGCGCCGCCATCCAATCGCCGTCCTGCCAGACGTGCTTACTGATATTCCACACCACGGAGGCCGTCTTGGGGCGCAGCTCGGCGAAGAAGGCCTGGGGATCGGCTTTCTGCAGCAGCGCGCCGCTCTCTGTTCGGATCTCGTATTTGTAGAGCGCACCCTCGGTCACCCCCGGCACAAAGAGCTCCCAGAGGCCCGAGCTGCCGCGTTCCCGCATGGGATGACGCCGGCCGTCCCAGGCGTTGAAGTCGCCGATCACGCTTACCCGCTGTGCATTCGGTGCCCACACCGCGAACAGACAGCCGCGCACGTCGCCGAGCGTCACCAGGTGAGCGCCGAGCCTGTCGTAGGTGCGGAAATGGTTGCCCTCGTTGAAGAGCTGCAGATCCAGGTCGCCCAGCACGGGCAGGAAGCTATAGGGATCGGCGCACTCGCTTTCGCCGCCGGCCTTGTCGAGGATGCGCAGACGATAGCCAAAGACGGTCGCACGATCGGGGAAATGCGCCTCGAAGAAGTCGCTGCCCGCCCGACGCGTCATCTCCTGAGGTTCTCCGCCCTGCGGCAGCACCCAAACGCGCTCAGCCTGGGGCAGGAAGGCCCGCACAGCAACCATGGGCCGACCGCCGCGCTCGATGACGTGTGCACCGAGCACCTGAAACGGGTCATGGTGGCGGACCGAGACGATGCGATCAAACTCCTCCGGGCTGATTGTGAGTTCCATATCTCACCGCTCCATCTGCTGGACCACAGAGACTATCTTTTTGGATTGCGGCGCTACAGCGCCGCTTTGCGATCGTTGCGCCGGCCAAAGCGGCGTCAGGCCGGCGCAAGCCAAAGTTGAGGATCATCATGCCGCGGTACATTTTCGTGCGGCCGCAGTGCTATCCGCAAGTTGAGTATACCAGAGAGCACCGGTCGCGCCAAACTGTCGCAATTCCGAACCCGACTTGCGGAAGCGGCATAGCCTCAGTTGCGGGCCGCAGTTCGAGCCGCAGTTGTGGTATACTTGGCGGGCCACATGACACGCCAGGTTCCCATTGGACGCGAGATCCCGGAGGACGATCATGACGACTTTCGATGAAGCGCTGGCGCCGCTGGCCCGCTTCGCCAACTACGAAATCAACCGCTCGGTCATCTACGCGCCGGGCACGTTCGAGCTGGCACGCATGGCCGACCTGCTCGGTCGGCTGGGCGACCCCCATCGAGCCTGGCCCGCCATCCACATCGCCGGGTCGAAGGGCAAAGGCTCGACGGCCGCGATGAGCGCGGCCATGCTGACAGCAGCCGACCATCGCACCGGGCTGTACATCTCGCCGCACCTCCATTCGTTCGGCGAGCGCATTCAGATCAACGGCCAATCCATCACGGCTGCGGAGCTTGCCAGCCTGGTGGACGAAGCGCTGCCCCACATCGAGGCGGTACCGGGCATCACCTGGTTCGAGGCGATCACTGCGCTGGCCTTCCTCCATTTCGCGCGGCAGGCGGTGGACGTGGCCGTGATCGAGGTCGGCCTGGGCGGCCGACTGGATGCCACGAACGTGATTACCCCGCTGGTCAGCGTGATCACCTCATTGAGCTACGAGCATACGGCCTGGCTGGGCAGCACCCTGGCGCAGATCGCCTTCGAGAAGGCCGGCATCATCAAGCCGCATGTGCCGGCAGTCTGCGCGCCGCAGTCGGCCGAAGCACTCGCCGTGATCGAGCGCGCTTGCGCCGAACGCGCCGCACCGTTGCTCCTGGTCGGCCGCGACTGGCTGTATCGCCCCGGCCCCATCCATCCGGCCGGCCAGGCGTTCGAGGCCGCCATCGCGCCGGCTCCTGGGATCGAACCTGCATGGCGGCGCTTCGACCTGCCGCTGCTGGGCCGCCATCAAATCATCAATGCCGTGTGCGCGTTGGCTGCGGTGGAACAGGCTGCGCAGGCCGGGCTGACCATCACACCGGCCGCCCAGACGGCCGGCCTGGCCGCGGTGCGCTGGCCGGGCCGCGGAGAAGTGCTCTCGGTCGAGCCGCTGGTGGTGGCCGACGGCGCGCACAACGGCGATTCGGCGTGCAAGCTGATCGAGATGCTCGCCGAGTGGTTCCCGGGCCGACGATGGACTTTCGTGGTAGGTACGCTAACTGACAAAGATCATGCGGCTATCCTGGCCGGGCTGATCCCCCGCGCCGATCGCCTGATCCTGACCCGCTCCCGCTCGCCGCGGGCCACCGAGCCGGCCCTCCTGGCCAGGCTGGCGGCGCAATCTGGTCGTGCGACCATCCTTACCGACTCAGTAGCCGAGGCGCTGGACGTCGCCCTGGCATCGGCCGACGCCATCTGCCTGACCGGCTCGCTCACCATCGCGGCCGAGGCCCGCGAGGCCTGGGCCCAACACCAACACAGGAGAGAGACATCGTGAACGACACTGCTTTTGACGCCTACGTTGACGCGCACGCCGGGGAATTCCTGGCGCAGCTGATCGAACTGTGCCGGGTGCCGAGTGTAGCGGCTGAGGGCGGACCGGCCATCGCGCGCGCCGCCGAAATGGTTGCGACGCTGTGCGAAGCAGCCGGCGTTACAGCCGCTCTGGTGCCCACCGACGGTGGCCCGCCCATCGTGCTCGGCCAGGCCGGCGACGGCCCGCGCCGCTTGCTGATCTACAACCACTACGACGTGCAGCCGCCTGACCCGCTCTCGGAGTGGCTCTCGCCACCGTTTGAGCCCACCGTGCGCGATGGCATCCTCTATGCCCGCGGCGTAGCCGACAATAAAGGCAATCTCGTCGCACGGCTGGCCGCGGCGCGCGCCTACCGAGAGACGCACGGCAAACTGCCGCTGCGTCTGACCTTCGTCCTGGAGGGCGAAGAGGAGGTGGGCAGCCCGCACCTAGAGAGCTTTGCCCAGGCGCATGCCGACCTGCTGCGCCGGCAAGAAGGATGCATCTGGGAGGCGGGCTACAAGGACGAAGACGAACGACCGGCCGCCAGCCTGGGCCTGAAAGGAATCCTGGCGGTTGAGCTTCATGCGCGCACGGCCGACGTGGATGCGCATTCTGCTGCCGGTGGCCTGTACCCGAATGCCATCTGGCGCCTGGCCGAGGCGTTATCCACACTGCGCGCAGCCGACGGCACGGTGCTCATAGACGGCCTGCTCGATCACGTCCGGCCGCCTACCGCCGAGCAGATGGCCATGCTCGAACGGCTGCCCTACGACGCCGCAGCAGTTCAGCGACGCATGGGCCTGCGTGCCTTCCTCGGCGGGCTGACCGGAGTGGCCGCGCTGCGTCGGCTGATGTTCGAGCCAACCGTCACCATCAACGGCATCCTGGGCGGCTACACCGGGCCTGGATCGAAGACGGTGATCCCCTGTCGCGCGATGGCCAAGCTCGACATCCGGCTGGTACCCGACCTCACACCGGAGCTGGCGCTGCAACTGCTGCGCGATCATCTGGCCCGACGTGGCTTCGCCGACATCGCGGTGGTTCCCATCGAAGGTGGGCTCATGCCGGCGCGCACCGATCCGCGCGCGCCGATCGTCGGCGTGGTGCTGGAAGTGCTCCGAGAGGTGTATGGCGTAGCACCCAACGTCTACCCCTCTATGGCCGGAAGCGGGCCGATGTATCAGTTGTGTCAGGCCTATGGCATTCCGGCCATTTCCATCGGCGTGGGATGGGCACACAGCCGCACGCACGCACCCAACGAGAGCATACGCGTCGCCGATTTCATCGCCGGCATCAAGGTGATGGGCCGGGTGTACGGTCGCTTCGCCGATCTGGCCATTTGACGACAAGTACCGACTGTGCTAGAATCGGCGCACCGAAAAACCACCTCTCATCATTGCACATCTCATTCAGCCCTGGACAGGGAGGTATATTGCATGTCTGCCATCAGTCCGCTGAAGGCGCGCGCGCTTTCGGCCATAGACGCCCACCGCGCCGAGTTCCTCCAGATTAGCGCCACGATCCACGGTCAGCCTGAACTGGCTTTCCAGGAATTCAAGTCGTCCGCACTGCTGTGCGACACGCTGGAACAACACGGATTCGCCGTGGAACGGGGCATCGCCGGGCTGCCGACGGCTTTTCGGGCCGAGGTGCGCGGTGCGGCTGACGGGCCGACCATCGCCCTGGTAGCCGAATATGACGCGCTGCCCGAGATCGGCCACGCATGCGGGCACAACATCATCGGCACGGCCGCCATTGCGGCCGGCATCGGCGTCAGAGCCGTCATGGATGAATTGGGGGGCCGGGTTGTGGTCATCGGCGCGCCGGCCGAAGAGGGCGGCGGCGGCAAAGTGATCCTGGTCGAGCGCGGCGCGTTCGCCGATGTGGACGCCGCCATGATGGTACACCCCTCGACCTACACGCTCGTCAATCGCGCCTCGCTCGCGTCCATGCGCCTGACCGTCGAATTCACCGGCAAGGCCTCTCACGCGGCGGCTGCGCCCGAAGATGGCGTCAACGCCCTCGAGGCGGTCATCCTCACCTTCAACAACGTGAATGCCCTGCGCCTGCATCTGAAATCCGATGCCCGGGTTCACGGGATCATCACCCACGGCGGCACAGCGGTCAACGTCATCCCCGATCATGCCGCGGCTGCCTTCAGCGTGCGAGCGGCCACCCAGAGCTACGCCGAAGAGGTGATGCGCCGGGTCGTGCAGTGTGCAGAAGCAGCCAGTATCGCCACAGGCGCGCAGCTCAAATACTCGATCACGCCCGGCTACGCGGCCATGATCCCAAACGCGCTGTTGGGCCGGCTTTTTGCCGACAACTGGCGCGCCATCGGTGTCGAGGTGCGCGATGCGCTGCCCAACGAACGCATGGGTTCCACCGATTTCGGCAACGTCAGTCAGGTCGTGCCAGCGATCCATCCCTACATCGCCATCGCACCGCCCGATGTTGCCGGCCACACGGTGGAATTTCGCGCAGCTGCTCTCTCGCCAGCAGGCAATGAGGGGCTGATCAACGCGGCCAAGGCCATGGCGATGACCGCCATTGACCTGTTGGCCGATCCGAAACTGGTACAGGCCGCCAAAGCCGAGCTGGCCACCGCGCGCGAGAGGAGGTGATCCCCTGCCCTGCTGAACTCTTGCCATAGATGCGCCGAGTCGGTTCGATCATTCTTTCAGCTCATTTCTCACGGAGGAGAATATGGACACCCGACGCACTCGCAAGTTGGTCCTGATCATGTCGTTGATCGCCGCGCTATCGCTGATACTCAGCGCCTGCGCGCCGGCCGCTCCCACAGCCGCACCGGCCGCGCCTGCGCCGAAGGCAACCGAGGCGCCAGCCGTGAAGGCCACCGAAGCGCCCAAGCCGACCGCAGCCCCGTCGCCCACCGCCGGCCCTAAGCGCGGGGGCAGAGTCACCATGGCCGTCTGGCAATCGCCGGTCACGCTGAATCCATTGCTCGGCACGCAGACCGTCATGGACGAAGTGAACGTCCTGGTGATCGAGGGCTTCAGCCAGGTGATGCCCGACGGCTCGCGCGTCCCCAATTTGGCCAAGGAGATCCCCACCGTCCAGAACGGCGGAGTGAGCGCCGACGGCAAGACGATCACTTACAAGCTCAAAGAGGGCCTCGTCTGGTCAGACGGCAAGCCGCTGACCTGTGATGACGTAAAGTTCACCTGGGAAGCGATCATGACGCCTGGCGTCGGCGTGGTGAGCACCACCGGCTATGCCGACATCGAGACGGTTGAATGCCCCGATCCCAACACCGTTGTCCTCAAGTTCAAGAAGTTCTTCGCGCCGTATCTAACCCTGTTCGCAGACGTGATCCTGCCGAAGCACTATGCAGGCGATCCGAAGGACATGAAGAACTGGGCCTACAACCGCAAGCCGCTGGGCACGGGGCCGTTCAAGATTGATGAATGGGTGGCCGACTCACACGTCACCCTCTCGCGCAACGAGAACTATCGCGAGAAGGACAAGCCGTATCTCGATCAGTTCGTGATCCGCATCGTGCCCTCCAGCGAAGTCGCCATGCAACTGCTCTCCACGGGCGAAGTGGACGTCATGTGGAACAACACCGAGGCCGACTTTCCGCAGCTGGAGATGCCGGGCGTGAAGATCTCGTCGCCGTTGCAGATCGGCGGCGAGCGCCTGTTCCTGAACCTGGCGGAGAACAAAGACCCCTCCGATCCCAAGAAGCCGCACCTGATTCTGAGCGATGTGCGCGTGCGGCAGGCCATCGCCTACGGCATCAACAAGCAGCGCATCATTGACAAGCTGCTGTACGGCAAGGCCCGGCCCGGCACCAGCGAGCTGAACGCAGGCTTCTTCGAGTGCAAGGACATCAAGCCATATCCCTACGACCCCGAAAAGGCCAGGAAGCTGCTGGAAGAGGCCGGCTGGGTGCCCGGTCCCGACGGCATTCGCGTGGCGAAAGGGGCCAAAGTCGCGCCTGACGGCACCCGGCTGCGCCTGAAGTATTCGACCACCTCTGGCAATAAGCTGCGCGAGGACTCGCAGGTGCTCATCGTCGAGGACATGAAGGCGATCGGCGTCGAGCTTTACATCGAGAACGCGCCTTCATCGGTGGTGATCGGCACATGGGATGGCGCATCGCCGCGGCGTCGCGGCAACTTCGACATCATCATGTACACCACCAACGCCGGCATTGACCCGCACAGCCAGATGACCAACCTGTGGGCATCCTGGATGATCCCGCACGAGGGAAACAAAGGCGGCCTCAACTACACCCGCTTCTCCGATCCGAAGGCGGATGAAATCATCACCAAAGCGGCCGGAGAGCCGGATCCGGTCAAGCGCCGGGACCTCTATTGCCAGCTGGCCCAGATGACCTACGAACAGGCGAATATGATCTACCTGTACCAGCGGCTCGACCTCGACTCCTATCGCGATCGGCTGCAGGGATGGGTGGAGAACGCCTGGGATAACAACGGCTGGAACGCCGAAGACTGGTGGCTGAAGTAGGCCATCTCGACGTGCCAGGCACCTCGCCGGTGCCTGGCACGTGATCTCGCGGGCGGAGCACAGGATACATGACCCAGTACGTCATACGCCGTCTTCTTCAGGCGATCCCGCTGCTATTGCTGATCAGTTTCACCGTTTTCATGCTGATGCAGCTCATCCCCGGCGGGCCAATGGCGGCCTACGAGAACAACCCGAACATCTCGGCCGAGGACCTCGAGCGACTGCGAGAAGAGCTCGGGCTCAACGTGCCCAAACACATCCAGTACATCAATTGGCTGAGTGCGGTACTGCGCGGGGATTGGGGTACTTCGCAGATCACGCGGCGGCCGGCGCTGGTGGAGATCGCCGAAAAACTCCCGAACACGATCTATCTTTCGATGGTCTCATTCATCCTTGCCCTCGTGATCTCCATTCCGATCGGCATCATTTCCGCGGTGCGCCAGTACTCCTGGTTCGACCACGTGATGACCACCTTTGCTTTCATCGGCCATTCCCTGCCCGTTTTCTGGATGGGCCTGATCTTCATCATCATCTTTCACGCAACCCTCAAAAACCCGTTTACCGGCGGGCCGTTGCTGCCGGGGGGCGGCATGTATACGTTGGGATCGGCTCCCACCCTGGGGGATCGGCTGCGGCACCTGATCATGCCGGCCAGCGTGCTGGCGATTTACAGCCTGACGACACACATCCGCTATATGCGCGCCGGCATGTTGGACGTGTTGCATCAGGACTACATCCGCACGGCGCGCGCCAAGGGCCTGCGCGAACGCGTTGTGATCGTTCGCCATGCGGTGAAAAACGCCATCCTGCCGCTGGTGACGATCATCGGCCTGGAGATCCCCGTCCTGCTCAGCGGCACGTTGATCACCGAGACCATTTTCTCCTGGCCGGGCATGGGCCGACTCTTCTTCAACTCGATCGAGCGCGGCGACTATGCCGTGATGATGGGCGTCTTGATGCTCAGCGCGACCCTGGTGATCCTGTTTGGCCTGCTCACCGATATCGTCTACGCGGCCCTGGATCCACGCATTCGTTTCGAATAGAGGTGATCCATGGCGCAGACCTCGCTTTCGGCACAATCTTTGAGCGCCGACTGGGCCGCTCAAATGCGCCCCCAGGAGACGCTGACGGCCAAGGCCTGGCGACGTTTTCGCAAGCACAAACTGGCCCTGGCCGGCCTCGTCGTGCTCATCCTCATGATCCTGGCCTGCATCTTCGTCCCCTGGATCACGCACTACGATCCGCTCAAGACCAACGTAGACCTGATCCGGGAGCCGCCGTCCCTGGCCCACATCTTCGGCACCGACGAGCTGGGCCGCGACCTGTTCATCCGGCTGTGCCACGGCGGCCGCATCTCGATCCTGATCGGCGTGGCGACAATGCTCGTCTCCATCTTCCTGGGCACGACGATCGGTGCGTTTGCCGGCTTCTATGGCAGACGGGTTGACAACGTGCTGATGCGCTTCACCGACTTCGTGCTCTCGATCCCGCAGCTCTTCCTGCTACTGCTGTTCGCGCAGCTATTGCGGACCACCAACAATCCTACACTGAGCGGCGGTCCGCTGCCGATCATCGTGATCATCGGCCTGCTCTCCTGGCCGGGCGCGGCGCGCCTCGTGCGGGGCCAGTTCCTCTCCATCAAGGCCAAGGAGTTCGTCGAGGCGGCACGCATGGCGGGCTGCACCAACGGCCGCATCATGCTCCGTCACATCCTGCCGAACGCGATCAGCCCCATCGTCGTTGCCGCCACGCTGCGCGTCGGCCAGGCAATCATCACGGAATCCACGCTGAGCTTCCTGGGCTTCGGCGTGCAGCCGCCCACGCCGACCTGGGGCAACATGCTGAAAAACGCCCAGGCGCAGATGACCTACGCGCCCTGGACGGCCATCTTCCCCGGCCTGGCGATCGTGGTGACCGTGCTGGCGCTGAACTACATCGGCGACGGCCTTCGCGACGCTCTCGACCCCCATCATGTCGAGTAGCAGATAGACCTGGATTTTGCTCTTTGCTATTAGACCCCTCTCACCCCCCACCCCGCTCTCCCCTGGCAGGGGAGAGTCTTCTTAAGGGGGTGTTGCGGGCGGCTTCGCCG
>FWWL01005011.1_pt1 | contig 21385 bp, 22 predicted proteins | sample 2228331 | NCBI WGS metagenome assembly FWWL01 (sample SAMEA103939775, study PRJEB20133) | metagenome | reverse complement strand
ATTTCAAGCTCACGCGCCTCTAAATATTCTCTGATTTTCATCTTAGCCGTTTTTTACAGTTGCCTGAGCAGCTGCAAGTCTTGCAATGGGCACTCTGAACGGAGAACAGCTTACGTAATTAATACCCACTCTGTAGCAGAATTCAATAGATGAGGGTTCTCCACCGTGTTCACCACAGATTCCAAGTTTGATATCCGGGTTTGTGCTTCTGCCGAGTTCAGCTGCCATTTTGACGAGCTTCCCAACACCTTTCTGATCGAGAACCTCAAACGGATTTTCTTTAAGAATCTTTTCTTCCAGATACCTTGGAAGGAATTTGGCTTCCGCATCATCACGGCTGAAACCGAATGTCGTCTGTGTAAGGTCATTTGTTCCAAAGGAGAAGAAGTCTGCATACTGAGCAACTTCATCTGCCGTCAGAGCTGCACGCGGAAGCTCAATCATCGTTCCGAATTTGTATGAAATCTCTTCTCCGGCCTCAGCAAGAACTTCTTTTGTCACCTCTTCAAGGCGCTCGCGAAGAATTCTCAGTTCTTCAGCAGTAACTACGAGAGGGATCATGATTTCAACAACAGGTTCGTATCCCTCGCGCTTAACATTTACCGCAGCTTCCATTATTGCTCTTACCTGCATTTCATAAATGCCTCTGAATGTCAGACCGAGTCTGCAACCACGAAGACCGAGCATCGGATTCATCTCGCTCATTGCCTTGACTTTCTTCGCAAGTTCTTCGAGCTCAGCAACCTCAGGACTCTGCGGATTTGTATATTTAAGTTCAGTTAGTCTGACCATTATATCGGTGTAGCTTGGCAAAAACTCGTGAAGCGGCGGATCGAGAAGTCTGATTGTGACCGGAAGGCCTGTCATTGCTTTGAAAATTCCCTCGAAATCGCCTCTCTGCATTGGAAGAAGCTTATCGAGGGCTTCTTTTCTCTCGCTTTCGTTTTCGGCAAGAATCATCTGGCGCACAACAGGCAGTCTGTCCTCACCAAAGAACATATGCTCGGTTCTGCACAGACCGATTCCTTCTGCTCCAAAATCGCGGGCTCTTTTTGCATCTTCAGGTGTGTCAGCATTTGTTCTTACGCCGATTTTTCTTATCTCGTCTGCCCATTTAAGTAACTCGTCAAGTTCACTTGAAAGCTCAGGCTCGACTAAGGGCACTTCACCTAAAATTACATTTCCGGTGGAACCATCAATCGTGATAACGTCTCCGTCTCTAACTACTACTTCTCCGACTCTGAACTCTTTTGCTCCCTCATTTATCTTTATTTCTTCAGCTCCAACAACACACGGCTTGCCCATTCCTCTGGCAACGACAGCGGCGTGAGAAGTCATTCCACCGTGGGAAGTTAGAATACCCTGTGCTTCGACGATTCCGTGAATATCATCTGGGGTTGTTTCCCAGCGCACAAGTATTACTTTTTCGCCCTTCTTTCCCAGCTCTTCAGCTTCGTCAGCATCAAAAACCACTTTTCCTGTTGCAGCGCCGGGAGAAGCCGGAAGGCCCTTAGCAATGATTTCATATTTTGCGTTCGGATCTATCTGCGGATGAAGAAGCTGATCAAGCTGATCAGGTTTTACTCTCATAACAGCCTCTTCTTTAGTAATCAACCCTTCATGCACCATCTCAACCGCAATCTTTATTGCAGCGCGGGCTGTTCTTTTGCCCGATCTTGTCTGAAGCATGTAGAGCTTGCCCTTTTCAACAGTAAACTCAATATCCTGCATATCACGATAGTGTTTTTCAAGCGTGTTCATGAGCTGAAGCAGCTGCTCAAATGCTTCTGGAATTTCCTCTTTCATTTTCACGACAGGCTGAGGAGTTCTGATTCCCGCAACAACATCCTCGCCCTGAGCATTTATAAGATATTCACCGAAAAGTTCTTTCTCTCCGGTTGAAGGATTTCTCGTGAAGCAAACGCCGGTTGCAGAGTCATTGCCCATATTTCCAAAGACCATTGTCTGAACGTTTACTGCTGTGCCGAGGTCATCAGGAATTTTATTGATTCTTCTGTAAACCTGTGCCCTTGGATTGTTCCATGAGCTGAAGACAGCCTCAATCGCTTTTCTTAACTGGTCCCAGGGATCTGTTGGGAACTTTTCGCCCGTTTCTCTCTCAACGATTCCCTTAAATACCTCAACAAGCTCCTTCCAGTCATCTGCGGTAAGCTCAGTGTCGAGTTTTACGCCTTTTTCCTGTTTTTTCCTTTCAATCTCTCTTTCAAAAATGTTTCTTTCGACTTTAAGAACAATATCTGAAAACATCTGGATGAATCTTCTGTAAGAATCATAAGCAAAGCGTTCGTCATTTGTTTTTGCAATAAGACCCTTGACGGTTTCGTCGTTCAAGCCAAGGTTCAAAACAGTATCCATCATTCCAGGCATCGAAAGCGGTGCGCCCGACCTTACGGATACCAGAAGAGGGTTCTCCGGATCTCCAAATTTCTTTCCGGTCTTTGCTTCAAGCCTTCTTACTGCTTCAATAACTTCGTCCCAAAGTCCGGCAGGAAAGCCGCCGGTTTTCAGGTAATCAAGACATGCTTCGGTTGTAATGGTAAATCCTGGAGGAACAGGAAAACCCAGACGCGTCATTTCAGCAAGGTTTGCACCTTTCCCACCGAGAAGCTCTTTTTTGCTGGCATCACCTTCTTCAAAATCAAAAACATAGCGCTTATCTGCCATCAGCTCTCCTCCCACCCAATGTATTTTAGTATTTCGTCGGCGCTTTCTTCGATCGCCTTCTGAGTAACATCAATTATAAGACATCCGAGTTGTCTCATAATATCTTCCGCGTAAAAAACTTCCTTCTCTATTGCTTCGAGCGAGGCGTAACTCGATTGCCTGAGACCAATTTCAGCCTCTCGATTTTTTCTGATCTTCCACAACCTCGTAGGCGATATCGTAAGGCCAACAATTTTAGACTTTGGTATTTTAAACAATTCTTTTGGAGGTTCAACACCGTAAACTATGGGAATGTTTGCAACTTTTAAACCCATGTTTGCAAGATAGAGCGAAAGCGGCGTTTTGCTTGTTCTTGACACCCCGATAATTACGAGATCAGCTTCGTGTATATCTTTTAGATTTCGACCGTCATCATGCCTGCCAGCAAATTCAATAGCTTCGATAAGCTTCAGGTAGTCCGCCCGTCTCTTGCCTCTTACTGGCTTTGCAATTCCTTCATGAATCGAAACATCGATAATTCGAAATATGGGGTCAAAAATATCGAAAACCGGTATTTTGAGCTCTTTTGAAACTTTATCGATTTCTTCTTTGAACTTCTCTTCATTTGCGTAATATATGATTAGATCAGGCTCTTTAAGCTCATCAAGTACTTTTTTTATGTCGCTGTAATTTTTCAGCCCTAACTTTAGAACCCAGCGTTTTCCTTCGATCCTCTGCTGTGCAACTCTCACGACTCTCTCAAGGGAATCATCTGAAACATCAGAGAGAACAAGGTAGAGCTTTTCTTTTCCAGTTGATTCTTCTTTTGAATCGACTCTGCTCATCACAGGAAAGCGCTGAAATCCGCAAATGAATGGTACAGCTCAAGAACCGCGTTCAGCAATTTCAACCGGTTTTCTCTTATCTTCAAGTCTTCGTGCATGACAAGGACAGTATCAAAGAAAGTGTCAATGGGTTTTCTAAGTTCAGAAAGCTTATAGACTCTTTCTTCAAGCGAGATTGCCTCCCAATTTTCTTTTGCGTCTTTGAAAGCCACATCAAGATTCTTTTCAGCCTGTTCAACAAAGTTTTCAGGAGCATAATCTGAGCCGAGATCAGGTTTGGATAGATTCTTCACGCGCTGATAAGCAGTGAGAAGATCTTCAAAATAGGGTGTGTCTTTTAATTTGTGCAGCACTTGAAGCTTTCTTTTTGCTTCTACCGGTCTTATAAGGAAATTCTCAACAACACTCTGAATTTCTCTATCCTCATAGCCAAATTCAGAAAGTATCCTTGATATTCTCGCTTCGAAAAATTCTTTGAGGCGCTCGCTAACTTCTTTACTGCTCTTAAGTCCATCAATTGAAGCATACTGACCCAGCGCGAAGTTGATCAATTCTAACAGATTCAGATCGATCTCAGCTTCATAAATTATCTGGCAGATTCCCTGCGCCTGGCGCCTCAGAGAATAAGGGTCTTCAGAGCCTGTTGGTTCGAGGCCTGCGAGGAAGTAGCCGCTTACTGTATCAATTTTGTCTGCGATTGCACAGACTCTTCCTGCAGCTGTCTCTGGTATTTTATCTCCGAAGAATTTTGGAAGATAATGCTCATATATAGCGGCTGCAACCTCTTCAGGCTCTCCCTGATGTGCAGCATATTCTCTACCCATAACTCCCTGCAGTTCGTCAAACTCATTGACCATATGCGTTAAGAGGTCGGCTTTCAGAAGGTAAGCAGCCCTCAACGCAGTATTTTTAGCATCTTCTGGAAGTTTGAGCATATCTGAGATAAATTCGGCGAGCCTTGTGTTTCTTTCTGTTTTCTCATACAGACTACCGAGTTTTTTCTGGAAAACAACCGATCTGAGTTTTGGAACAAGATCGTCAAGTTTTACCTTTAAATCTTCTTCGAAGAAGAATCTTGCGTCTTCAAGTCTTGCTGCAATGACTCTCTCGTTTCCCTCGCGGATGATTTCAGCATACTGAGGGTCACCGTTATGAACGACGATAAACTTATTTATAAGATTTCCATCAGGACCCTTGATTGGAAAATAGCGCTGGTGAACCTGCATGACAGTAGTTAGAACCTCATCGGGCAGTTTAAGATAATCAGGATTAAAGTTTCCGACGATTACCTGGGGATTTTCGACCAAAAAAACGACTTCACTTAAAACTTCGCTATCGATTTCAGGTCTCCCGCCAAAAACAAGGCTTTCTTTCTCTGAATCCCTGAGTATGATCTGCTTTCGTTCGTCCTGGTCCACTATCACCTTGCCCTCATTTCTCAATCTTTCTTCATACTCATCAGGATTAAGAAGGCTGATTTCGCCTCTGCTTAAGAACCTGTGGCCTAACGTTGTTCTTCCCGACTTTACGCCTGCAATCTCAAAATCAACTACCTCGTCAGATAGTAGAGCTACAATCCATCTTATAGGGCGGACAAACCTGAAATTTCCGCTCCCCCACTTCATGGACTTTTTAAAACTCATTTTTCTGACTATTTCTGGAATTTCTTTCTGCAGAAAATCCTTTGTAAGTTCTCCTGCGATTTCTTTCTCCACGAAAACATACATGCCGCCATTTGCCTGTTTAACCACGAGATCATCGGTGGTTACACCCTGCGAGCGGGCAAAACCTTCGGCAGCTTTAGTCGGCTTTCCTTCAGAATCGAATGCCTGGGCAAAAGCAGGGCCCCGCACTGAGATTTTTCTATCTGCCTGTCTTTCCGATACCCTGCACAGAACAGCAAAACGCCTCGGGGTTCCAAGCACTCTGAGGTCTTTGAACTCTAAACCTGACTCAACAAAGGTTTTTTCGAATGATTTTCTTAAATAATCAATTCCATTCAGCACTGCCCAGTAGGGCATTTCTTCTGTGCCTATTTCAAGCAGAAAGCTTTTTAGCTCGCTCAACGCTTCACCTCTGCTGAAACATTTTTTAGAAGAGGAAAGCCAAGGTTTTCTCTCAGTTCAAGATAAGCATTAGCCGTTCTTCGGGCAAGATTTCTCACGCGTCCAATGTATGCAGCCCTTTCGCTCACACTTATTGCCCCGCGAGCATCGAGAACATTAAAAGTATGAGAGCATTTAAGAACATAGTCGTAGGCTGGGTAGACAAGCCCCTTTTCAAGAAGGTTCAGAGCTTCGCGCTCAAACCGGTCAAATAGCTCGAAATGAAGTTCAATATTTGCTTCCTCGAAGTTAAAAATCGACCACTGCCTCTCTGTTTCAAGATGAACCTCGCCATACTTAATTCCAGGCGCCCACTCAAGATCAAAAACGCTGTCAACCTTCTGAATGTACATGGCAATCCGCTCAAGACCATATGTTATTTCAGCAGACACCGGCGAAAGGTCGATCCCGCCTGCCTGCTGAAAGTAAGTAAACTGTGTTATTTCCATGCCATCCAGCCAGACTTCCCAGCCGAGTCCCCAGGCACCTAAGGTGGGTGATTCCCAGTCGTCTTCAACAAAACGGATGTCGTGCTCCTCGGGCTTTATTCCAAGCGCTCGAAGAGAATTGAGATAAACATCAATCACATCATCCGGTGAGGGTTTTAAGATTACCTGAAATTGATAGTAATGCTGAAGCCTGTTGGGATTTTCCCCGTATCTTCCATCTGTTGGCCTACGGGAAGGCTCAACGTAGGCAACATTCCACGGTTCAGGTCCGAGACATCTTAAGAAAGTATGCGGATTGAAGGTTCCTGCGCCAACTTCAACATCATAGGGCTGCGCAATCAAGCAACCGTATTCTGACCAGTAATTCTGAAGAGTTAATATTATCTCCTGAAAGTTCATTGCTGTTTCTCATCACTCCGACGCCTGGGATAAGATATTCTGTAAAGAAGGAAGTAGCTGATTGAAATGGAAAGTATTAGAATCGACAGCGCTATCGCTCCGCTCAGTCCCCATTTGGTGTAATCATATGTAAGAACTTTTCTACCGACAGCGATAAACGTGGCTATAAAAACTTCTTTTACGACCGGTTCACCTCTTATGTAGGAGATTGTTATTACGTAAAGCTCAAGGATGATAAAAAGAACCAGCGCTCTATCGATAAGTTTTTTGAGATTCTCAACAGTATAAACTTCAGGCGAAAAAGACGTGAAAATATCGAGCGCAAGTGATGCTATGCCCGCAAAGAGCATAAAAAGAAGGAGCATTGCTATGACTCCTTCTGCCGCTTTTGCAATTTTATCGCCTATACCAATTCCTCGCTCAACGCGTTTTGAAAGTGGCATTGCAGACCTCCAGAATGATTTAAAAAGAATATATTAATCAGAGCATTCTTTCAATAGCCTGTGAAAGTTGAAGATACGAAATAAGTTCTACAGACAGGTGAGCAGAGATAAACTCGTTTATAAAATCGATTAAGTCAGCAAAGCTTTCACGCTTAAGAGGACCTGGATTTTGTTGGTTTGAGAATTCGTATGACGGTTTTATCCCTGCTTTTTTCTCAAGAATAACAGTTGCCCTAAGGGCAGCTTCCAGTGTTTTTCTGAAATCAGCAGGGATTGATTTTCCAGGGAAATCGGCTCTCTCCGGTTCACAGCAGATAAGCTGCGGCGGGTCTTTTCTAAGCCCTGCGATGTAGGTGTCAGAAAATTTTTTTCCGCAGACCGCACATTCTTCAAGCGCAAATTTATAACCGAGAAGTTTAAGATAAGCAAGAGAAAAGCCTGCAAGATAAACAAAGGCGCTTTCCTTCGAAACTGACTCTAGAATGGTCAGGTATGCATCGAGGATTTCGAAGACCCCTTTAATCGACTGTTCTTCTTCGAGAGTTTTTGAAATAAGCTCACAGGCGAAGTAGGCGCACAATGTCTTTTCGTAATTTGAGGAAATTGGAATCCTGTTTCTGAGTGACCTTGCCTGCACCACCGTATAAAGACTCTTTCCCCTGTAAAGCTCGAATAAGACTGTGTTAAAAGGTTGAAGAACTCCTGCACGCTTGCTTGTTGTTTTTCGCGCTCCTCGAGCAATCGCAGACACTTTCCCGATTTCAGGGGATAAGATTTTAAGAATGCTGCTGCACTCAAGATAGGGCAGGCTTGAGATGATTATTCCCTCTGTTTTCACATACTTTTCAAGCATCGGTTAATCAGGCAGGACAGCTGCTGCCTCTAAAAGAATCTGATCTCCGCTGCTGGTTCCAATTCTGTCTGCTCCTGCTCTTAAAAATTCAATAACCTGATCGAGAGTCCTTATACCACCTGATGCCTTTATTCCAATTCTTCCCTGTGCTGCTTCTTTCATCAAGACAATATCTTCCTTTGATGCGCCTTTTGGACCGAAACCCGTTGAGGTTTTGACGAAATCCACTCCACAATCAGCAGCCAGAAGAACAACTTCCCTAATTATTTCAGGTGAAAGAAAGCATGTTTCAAGTATAACCTTAACATTGAATTTGCTGTCTCCTCTAACTTCTTTCAGAGCCGCCATCTCTTTGAATTCTTTCTCCAGATATTCGAAATCGCGATCAAGTGCTTTTCCGATGTTCATAACAAAATCGATTTCGTCTGCTCCATTTTCTATGGATATCTCTGCAGAAAGTCTCTTTGCGCGAATTGTTTCTGTTCCCAGAGGAAAACCGGCAGTAGTGCCGATAGTAACTCCCATAAGTTCTTTAGCCGCCACTTCAACCAGATACGGACTTATAAATATTCTTTTAAAGCCGAATTTCCGCGTTTTTTTGAAAAAATCCTCTACTGCCTCTAAGTTTGCATTAGGATTCAGCAATGTATAGTCTATCTTTTCTCTAATCTCGCTTACCTTGAATTGATTCAATCAGCTCAACTCCTTTGTTAATAAAGCATTCTTACTGCCTGTTCTTTCTTTCTCCAGTCTTTTTTAACCTTTACATTTAGCCCGAGAAATATCTTTTTCCCCGTGAGCGCTTCGAGTTCAACTCTGGCTTCTGTGCCGATTTTCTTAAGCATTGATCCGCCTTTTCCAATGATTATTCCTTTTTGAGAGTCTTTCTCCACAAAGACCGTCGCATAGATTGAAGTAAGATTCTTCTGTGGATTTTCAGTTATTTCATCTACTTCAACAGCAACCGCATGAGGAACTTCTTCATAAGTGTGGTGAAGCACCTTCTCTCTTATAATTTCAGCCACCTGGTATTCGAAAGGCAGGTCAGTGATCATATCTTCAGGATAGTATCTCGGGCCTTCTGGTAGAAATTCATAAATAGCATTGATCAATTCTTCGAGCCCCTCGCCGGTTATCGCAGAAGTTTTGATAACTCGCTTAAAATCACAGCAAAGTCCTGCCGAGCAGGCTGAAGACTCAACTTTTTCAGTTTCAGCCAGGTCAACCTTGTTGCAAGCAAGGATTTTTGGAGTTTTTGAGCTCTTTAAAATGTTTGCAAGATATTCGTCTCCCTTCCCGAAACCACCTGCAGCATCTATCATGAAAACAATCAAATCAACTTCGTCGAGAAGATTTAAAACCTCGTTATTAAGGTAGTCTCCGAGCGAGTCAACCGGCTTGTGAAAGCCTGGAGTGTCCACAAAGACAATCTGTCCTTCATCGCTGTTGTAAATCGCACGTATTCTGTATCTTGTCGTTTGCGGTTTATCTGAAACTATACTTACTTTTCTGCCAACTAAAGCATTCAGAAGGGTTGATTTGCCAACATTAGGACGCCCAACTATTGCTACAAAACCTGACTTCATTCAATCACCCTGCCCTCGAACAAGCTCCATGAGTATTCTTGGCTCACCTTTACCATAAAAATTCTTTAAATATCTTACTCTTTTAAAGCCTGAACGTTCATAAATTTTAATGGCTGCTTTGTTCCAGGGAGCAACCGTTAGCGTTATCCGCCTGAACGGGATTTTTGCAAGGAGCATCGGAAAAAACTTTGAGCCGAGCCCTCTGCCTCTGAGGTTCTTTCTGAGGGCAAAGGAAAAGATAAACGCACTATCCTCATCGTAATACCTCAAAACTATTGCATGTCCTGCAATATTTGAGCCCTCATAAAATAAAAAAATCTTTCCAAGCTCAGCAAATGGGGCAATTTCGTAGCGGCTTAGCCCCGTTTCCTGAAAAGCTTCTCTTTCAAGCTCATAAATGAGATTAAGCTGTTTCAAGCTCAATTTTCCGCCGATTTCTTTTATCTTGAGACTCATTTCTTGATCTGAAATCTGTAAGGAAATATTTCAGAAAATTTGAAATGCCTGATTCCTTCAGGGCTTGCAATTATCACTTGCTCATCACCGCCGAAGAATTCTGCCATCACCTGAAGACAGGCGCCACATGGAATGGGATCGGTATCTTCAGAATATACGAGGATCGCCTTAAATTTCTGCTCACCCTGGCTTATAGCTTTAAAGAGAGCAGTTCTTTCAGCGCATACCGTAAGGCCGTAGGAGGCATTTTCAACATTTACTCCCGCAGCAATTTCCCCGCTTTCAGAAAGCACTACAGAAGCAATTCTTATTCTCGAATATGGCGCATAGGAATTTTTGATAATTTCTCTTGCAGCACCCAGCATTCCTTCAATAGTATTTCTGTCAAGCATCATTCTTCCTCTTTTTGTTCCTCTTTCAGTCTGGTAATTTTAACTTTCGCAACCCTTCTGTTAGAGACACTCAGAACTTCAAATCTGTAACCTTCATACTCAAAGCTTTCTCCTGGATGAGGAACGTGGCCGATCATGGTGGAAACAAAACCGCCAAGGGTCTCAGATTCGTCTTCGCTTACTTCAAGCTCAAAATACTCTTCAAATGCATCAATATCAAGGCGACCGTCTGTTATCCATTCGTTTTCTGAAATCTTCTCGATAGTTGCCTCTTCCTGGAAATCATACTCGTCAAATATCTCCCCCACAATCTCCTCAAGAATATCCTCTAGGGTAACAAGTCCTGCGGTTCCGCCGTACTCATCCACCACAATTGCCATGTGAATTTTATTCTTCTGAAACTCCCTTAGCAATGAGTCCACCCTTTTGGTTTCGGGCACAAAATATGGCTCTCTTGCAAGCTCTTTTACCGCCAGCTCAGTTTTCCCTGCTGTTGCAAAACTTAACAGGTCCTTAACGTAGAGAATTCCGGTGATGTTATCAATTGTTTCCTTGTAAATCGGAATTCTTGAATAACCGGCTTTCAAAGCAAGGTCAAGCGCCTCTTTAACAGTTTTTTCCTCCGGTAGAGCAATGATTTCGGTTCTCGGCACCATTATTTCTTTCACGGTGGTATCGCCAAATTCAAGAATTGAATGTATCATTTTGCGCTCTTCTTCCTCAATAACTCCTTCTTCTTCGCCTATCTCAACCATTGCTTTTAACTCTTCAGGCGAAAACAGGGGCTTTACTGCTACTCCCTGCTGACCGAAAACCCTGAGTATTAGATTCGTGAAGGCAACAAGAGCTTTAGCAACCGGATAAAGCACATATGATATGGCTGATATTAAAGGAGATGTAATCAGAGCAACTTTTTCGGCATGTCTGACGGCGTAAGTCTTTGGAGTAATCTCTCCAAAAACAAGTATCAATAGAGTGGTCAATCCCGTTGCAATTCCAATGCCGTAATTGCCAAATCTTTCAATGGCAATTCGTGTTGCCATCGATGCGGCAAGTATATTTACGATGTTGTTCCCGACAAGAATCGTTGAGAGAAGCCTCGGTTGATCTTCAAGCAACCTGTCAACCAAGTTTGCTGCTCTTACTTTCTGCTCTTTTAATCTTCTAACCCTTGCCTTATTCAAAGCTGTATAAGCAGTCTCTGATGCAGAAAAAAGACCTGAGAACAGAATCAATATCACAAAAATTATTGACTGCAGGTAACTACTGTCAGCCAAAAAACCATCACCTCACATTAAAAATAGAATATCTGAAAAAAGAGTATTGTGATAAATACTCCGATTAGAAATCCGCTCACCACTTCAAATACAGTGTGAATTTCTTTTTCAACTCTTGCCTGCATAACGAGCAACGAAAGAAAAAGCGCAAGTGTACCAACGAGAAAATTCTTAGAAATTATGGTGATTGATGCAAAGAGCGAACCCGCAAAAGCGGAATGGATTGATGGCCATCCCCCTCTTGCCGGAGTTCCTTCGCCGATTATGAGTTTAAGCAAGATCGTTATGCCAAAGACAAAAATTACAGCAATACCGCTTACATACTCAGGCGCCTGACTGATGCGATTGATGACAGACAGAGTCAGGGGCGTAAACCGCCTGAAGAAAACAAGAAAGCCAATGAAAACTGAGTTGAAAGCAGCTATAAGAACTCCGGCTGCGGCTACATCTTTCGCTATCTTTGCAAGTTCTGTTTGCTCCCCGTTAGTGGCAAGGTCAACCGCAACTTCGATAGCTGTGTTAAAGAGTTCGGCCACTATCACAAAGCTTATTGCAAAAAGAATCGCGATAAGCTCAAGCTTGGAAAGCTGCATGAACATAGAAAGCAGCAGGACAATACCCGCAGTCACGAAATGGATTTTCATATTCCTTTGAGTTCTCAGAGAGAAGCTCAATCCCTCAATTGCCCAATTAAAACTCTGTGCTAAGGAACGTTGGTGTTTTAAAAAGTACTGTACTGGCTCCAGAAACTTTTTAGCAGATTTTCCTGTTTTTGCCACATCAACTCAGCCTCTTCATTGTTTTTTTCATGATCATACCCGAGCAAATGCAGGAGACCGTGAATAAGCAGCATTGATAACTCCTGCTCAAAGCCTGTATTGTTTTCCTCCGCCTGCCTTTTAATATACGAAGGAGCAAGAACTATTTCACCTGAAACTTCAGGGAGAGGATCATAAATAAAAGACAGGACATCAGTTGGTTCGGGAATACCTCTGAACTCTTCGTTTAATATCTTTATTTCTTCCTCGCTTACGAGTGCAATACTTACCTCGGCTCTTAAGATATTTTCCTCAGAAAGAACATGGTGCACGATAGCATAAAGCATCTTTTCAGGTATTTTTACTTCATTTTGAAGGTTTGCTATTTCGATGTCGTAACCTGCATGCATTTAGCCTGAAGCCTCTTCACTTCGATTGTTTTCTTTCGCAAGACCATTAAGACCATTTCTCTTCATCTCACTGAAGTCCGGATACTCAAGCCTTGTGTGGTACAACCCTAAAAGAACATCAACAAAGGCTTTTTCTATCTTTTTCAAATCCCTTAAAGTGAGCGGTGCTTCCTCAAGCTGCCCGTCTGCAAGCCTTTCTCTGATTATGGACTCAATCAGCTTTTCAAGTTTCTCCGGAGATTTCCTCGCAAGTGTTCGGCTCGCTGCTTCAACGCTGTCTGCAAGCATCACTATCGCTGCCTCTTTCGTATCCGGTTTGCCATAATTGTATCTGAATGCTTCTTCTCTTACATCCTCGCCGGATATCTCGAGAGCTTTCTTGTAGATGGGATAGATGATTGTCGTGCCATGATGCCTTGCAATAATCTCTATAATTTCATCAGGGAAACGATGCTTACGAGCAATTTCCACGCCATCCCTCACGTGCGATGAGATTATCAACCTTGATAACGATGGATTTGTTTCATCGTGAGGATTCTTCTCGCCCATCTGATTCTCAACGAAAAACACAGGCCTTTTGGTTTTTCCGATGTCATGGTAGTAGCTACCCACTCTTACCAGAAGAGGATTTGCACCAACAGCAATCGCTGCAGCTTCCGCAAGGTTTGCCGTCATCACCGAGTGATTGTAAGTGCCGGGTGCTTTAACCATCAGTTCCTTTAAAAGCGGGTGATTTGCTGAAGCAAGTTCAAGCAATCTCAACGGTGATGTCGCATGAAATACGGACTCAAAAAACGGAAGGATGCCAAGCGATAGAACAACCGAGAGGAAACTTCCAAAAGAAGATTCAAGTACGATACTGCCAATTTCTTTGAAGTCTGCAGTGAAGATGATTGAGGAGAGAAAACTTGTAACTGATGTCGCCAGAGCGAGCAACGCCCCCATACGAATGAGGTGGCTCTGTTGTTTGACTGTTCTTAACATAAAGATTGATATAACAGCAGGGAAAATTAATACCAGAGTGAGCTGGAGAGAACTTTCAGGGTATATGAGCATCAAGATGATTGAAGTTACAAGCACACTCAACGATGTTGTCTCATCAATAAGCATTGAAGTAAGGATAACAATGATGCTGAGCGGAATCAGATATTGATACTGCGTTCCAATGAATGTTCTTGCAAGAAGATTGAAAAGAAACACAACTATGAGGAGCATTACCATATCAAGGTATGGTTTTCTGCGTCCCCTTAAAAAGAACAAACCGTATAAGACGAGTCCGAGCTGAACGAGAAATACGAGCACAAAAATAGAAGCGATTTTCGGTATGTCTGCACGCTCTCTGTAGAGACCAAGCTTTTTGAGAAGGAGGATGTGTTCTCTTCTTACGATTTCCCCTTCGCGAATTAAGACTTCACCCTTTTGCCTGCTTACAACAACTTCCTTAACCTTCTTTGCTGCTTCGTTGCGTGCCTGCTGGGTTTTTTCTGTGTCAGGAACATAATTGGGTATTATCACAGTTTCAAGTATGCTCGTTCCTATAGCTGCCAGTCTATCGTTCAAGCCGGACGCAATAAGCATGTCTGTAGCCTTGCTGAGGGCTATCTCCTTTTCTCCAGGCTTAATTCTCAAAGCAAATATTGTTTTTGCAGCATTCCCGACGGATTCAGAAAAATCCTTAAAGTTTTGATCTGATATCGAAAGCAGATACGAAACATCGTCAACCTTAAGGTTCTTGAAGCCAGCACTTTCCAGCTGCGCGAGTATCTTTTCCGTGTCTTTCGATTCTCCTGCCCTTGAATTTTCAATTATTTCAAAGAGCTTGTTGAGCCTGTTGATTGCAGCGACTTCGACAGCCGGATCAACAGAGTATACAGTTCCAACAGCTTCAATAGCTTTTTTTCTGGCTTCTTCAGTAGCAACATTATCTACTATTCTTACCTGAACAGGACTTATAACTGTCTGTGTTGCAGGTTTTCCTGATTTGAAATTTGAGCTCGGCGAAAGGTATTTCATACTTATAAAAAGTGAGTTCAGAATCCAGAAAAGAGTAAAAGCGGCAATCAAAAGAGTTCTGTGATTTATCGAAGAGATTCTCTTGCTGAGATTCTGGTAAAACTGTAAAGCCTTTTCATTCATTTTGACTTCTTTTTCCCTTTTTCGACTCTTACCTTACCTGCTGCCGATTCCTCTTCGTATTGCTTATAGGCTTCAACTATCTTTTGAACGAGCTTGTGGCGGACCACATCTTTTGAAGTCAGATAAACAAACGCTATGCCTTCTATGTCTCTTAAAATGTCTTTGACGAGCATCAGACCTGATCTCTGGCTTTCTGGAAGATCTATCTGCGTTATATCGCCAGTTATCACAACTTTCGAACCAAACCCCAGCCTGGTTAAAAACATCTTCATCTGTTCTGCTGTTGTGTTCTGGGCTTCGTCGAGAATTATAAACGAATCATTCAGCGTCCGCCCTCGCATGTATGCCAGCGGAGCAATCTCTATAGTACCCTGATCCAGATATCTTCTGAATTCAACAGGATCTATCATCTCAAAGAGCGCATCAAAAAGCGGCCTCAAATACGGATCTATTTTTTCATATACTCCTCCAGGCAGATAACCGAGGGATTCTCCTGCTTCGACAGCAGGACGGGTAAGGATAATCCTTCCGACTGCCTTCTCTTTTAATGCTTTAGCGGCCATTGCCATCGCAAGATAAGTTTTTCCGGTGCCTGCAGGTCCGATACCAAAAGTGATTGTGTGCTTCCTGATTGCATCTATGTACCTTTTCTGGCCTGCTGTTTTTGGAGCAATCGTTTTTCCTCTGTGAACAAGTATGACGTCACCGAATATTTCGCTTTGCGGAATGTTATGACTCGTGCTACCTCTTCAACTGCACTTTCGTTGAGTCTTTTGCCCTGATCAATAATTACAAGCAGCTCCTTAAAGATAGAAAAAGCCTTTTCAACATCTTCTTCAACGCCAGTTATCGTAATTTCTCCGCCCCTTACAAAAATATCTACCGGCAGATAACGTTCAATAATTTTCAAGTACCTGTCGTTATATCCGAGAATGTCTATAGGTTCAACGTCTACAGGCAGGAAAATTTTTCTGGATTCTTTCATTTCAGGAAAGCTTCTTTCTGACTAATTCGCTTACTGCTTTTCCGTCTGCTCTGCCTGCAATCTGGGGCATAACAACTTTCATTACTGCACCCATATCCTTAATCGAGGTTGCGCCTGCCTTTTTTATTGCCTCAACCACAATCGTTTCAATCTCTTCTTCAGAAAGCTGCTCAGGTAGATAATTCTTAAGTATTTCTGCTTCTTTGAGCTCTTCCTCGGCTCTCTCACTGTTTCCGCCTGCCTTGAACTCCTCAGCAGCTTCCTCAATCTTTTTAACTTCCCTGGATATCACTCGCACAACTTCGTCTTCGCTCAGTTCTCCGCCCTTATCGATTTCAGCATTTTTCAGCTGAGAAAGTATATATCTGACAACCTTCAATTTAAGCTTATCACCTGATTTTAAGGCTTCTTTCATATCGCTTTGAAGTTTTTCTTTAAGCGACAATTTACTCACCTACCAGTCCGCCGAGCGGTTTTCCGCCCAGGATATGCATGTGAAGATGGGCAACTTCCTGACCGGAATGAGGACCAGTATTGATGATGAGTCTGTAGCCGGTATCTTTAACACCTGCTTCCTTAACCGCGCTTTCAACAGCTGCAAACATTGAAGCGAATATTTCGGGCTCTATCGTCGAAAATCCATCCCGGTAGGCTTCTATGTGTTTTTTTGGAATAACAAGAAGATGAACCGGAGCCTTAGGGCTGATATCTTTAAATACCATCGCCCTGTCATCTTCGTAAATAACATCAGCATTTATCTCTTTGCGAGCGATCCTACAGAAAATGCAATCTGTCATCTCAAAACCTCCCCGAAAAGTTCTTCATTCCTGTACATTACCTTAACTTTATACAACTCATTTCTCTTCAAAACACTACATATTTTAACATTTGTATAGAATTCGCTTTTGCCAGCTGAAAGACCGTCGATATGCTCCTCAACCAGCACATTCAAAGTTCTTCCTTCAAGACTGTGTAAAAAAAGTTTTTCATGTCTTTTTGCAATCTCCATCAGGGTTTTTTCTCTCTCTTTCTTAACTTTCTCATTTACCTTTTCTGGAAACTGTGCAGCAGGTGTTCCTGGTCTTTCAGAATACCTGAAGATGTGCGCTCTCATAAACTTGACTGACTCCACAACCTCAAGGGTCTGCCTGAAATCCTCATCAGTCTCACCAGGAAAGCCTACCATAATATCGGTAGAAATAGCAGTTTCGCCCGCAATTTCTCTGATCCTCTCAATTTTTTCTATGAACTCTCTTGAAGTATAAGGCCTTCTCATCAGCTTAAGAATTTTATCGCTTCCGCTCTGTAGAGGGATATGTAGGTGAGGGCAGACCTTTTCTTTTAGATCACGCATCACATAAAGCAGTTCATCGGAGATTTCGTAAACATCTACGGAACTTAACCTTACTCTTCCATCGACTATTGATGCTATATCCTTGAGCAGATCTGGAAGCATGTAATCTCTGTTTTCCGGGTCATGGTATCGACCAAGATGTATTCCGGAAAGCACAATTTCCTTAACTCCTGTCTCATTGAGCTTTCGAACGCTCGACAAAACTTCTTCTTTCCTCAAGCAGATCTCTTTTCCTCTTACCAGAGGAACTATGCAGTAACTGCACCTCTGATTGCAACCGTCCTGGACTTTTAAGAATGCCCTCGTTCTCTCGGCCGGAAACGGAACTGGCATCAGATTTTTCGTTTCAGCCAGGATTTTAATAAGCTGGAGTTTTTGCCTGTTATCGAGGTAAATAACGTCTTTGTTTTCTTCAGTCACATCTAATGTCTCATTTATGCGGTGAGCAGCGCAACCCATAAGCACTACAACTGCTGCACCTGACCGGATTGCTCTTCTCAGAATTTTTCTTGTTTTAGCTTCTGCCTCAGCAGTGACAGCGCACGAATTGATAAATATGATGTCGGCAGCTTGAAATTGGCTTCGTTTAAGACCTGTTTTTTCTAAAAGATTGTCAAGTTCATCGCTTTCGCTCTGATTGACCTTGCACCCGAGTGTATAAAGGCAAAAAGTTTTTATGTTATCTCTTTTAAGCAATTCTAGAATAGAATTCAAATCTGCATCAGTTGATTCACAAAGGCCTGTAAAATGCATCTTACCTCCTGAAAACGAAAGAAGCGAGCAGTACGGCAGCAAAAGCGGCTGTCTCAGTTCTTAAAACCGGAGTATTCAATTTAAATACTTGAACACCAGCAGACTTTACCTGAGTGAGCTCTCTCTCGGAAAATCCACCTTCAGGCCCGATGAAAAGATAGACTTTTTTTGCATTGTTATTCAGCATCTCAGCTGAAAAAGGTATTTCGGCATTGGGATGTAATGCTATGGCTGAAGTATCTTTATCAATTGCCGGTATTGTGAAATCGCTGCTTATTCTAACGAGAGGAATATCTTCCCTTCCAGACTGCTTTGCAGCCTGAACAGCAATTTTCTGAAGCCTGTCTGCTTTGCTTTCATCGTATCGGGATACAGCATATTCAGTTGGAAAGAAAATTATTTCATTTACACCCGCTTCAGTTGTCTTTTCCACGATAAACTCTGATTTTTTACCTTTTACAAATGCCTGATAAAGAACTATTCTTGGGCGCAATTTCTGTGCTTCTCGTAAGGATATTATTCGAATGGATGTTTGCTTTCGATCCGGTGTTTCAATCCTTCCTTCAAACACATTCTTGCCATCGATTACTGTAACAGGATCGCCCGGTTTGAGTCTCAAAACTTTTGAAGCGTGGTGTGATTCATCTTCAGGAAGCAGGAGAATGCCCTCATCAACGTTGACGAGTTCAGTGCGAGTGAAGAACCTTCTCTCAGACATGCTTAAACTCCAGAAGAACCCACCCAGAATTTTTTTCCTTTCTGGCTAATCTATAGCCACCACCGGCCTCAAAAGCGTTTTCAATTGCCTGTGAATCCTTCTCGATGATACCGCTCAGAATTATAAGCTTGCTTTTTGATGAATGAAAATGTTTCAAATTGTTTAAAATAATTTCTCCTGTCAGATTGGCAACAATTATATCGACTCCGAGCTCAGAGAGAACCTCGAGGTCTGCCTTAAACACAGAAATTCTGTCGTCGACCGCATTGATGCGAACATTTCGAGCTGCGACATCAACTGCCACAGGATCTATATCAAATGCATATACATATTCGGCTCCGAGCTTTGCGGCGGCAATTGCAAGTATCCCTGAGCCCGTGCCTGCATCTGCAATTTTCTTTTCTTTGAGATCTTTTAAAGTCAGAGCTTCCAGGCACATCCTTGTTGTCGCATGGGCTCCTGTTCCAAAAGCAAGAAACGAATCGATGAGAACCGTTTCGTAACCGAAAGACAGAAAAACATTCTCGCCCTTTTCTTTCCCTCCAGAAGGAACAACAAGAAGTCTGTCTCCAACCTTAAATGGCTTCAGGTATTCGCGATATTTGTAAAGATATTCATTTTCGTTCTTCATTCCAGATTCCACTCGTTCAAGAAATTTTTTAAGCTTCTTAAAATCTATTTCGGCAGCTTCAGCGGCTTTCATTAAATAATTGATGAGCACATGCCGTGCTTCAGATTCAGATTCATGAGAATATGCGGAAAATTCGACTTCAGCGTTGTCAGAAAATTCAAAAGCAATATTTTGATCAGACTCAGCTATTTCGTAAAGAAACGAATATTCAAATGGTAAAGCTATCTTTGCAAAGAAAATGGTGTTGTTTTTCATCTGAGAATTCTTACATGCACTCTGATAGTTCGATAAGTTTTCTTGCGATATACCTTGTTGCGCCTATAGCTCTGAAATAATTCATTCTTGATGGACCTATCAAACCGACCGCACCCTCAAACCTGCTTGCCCGGTACGGCGAAACCACGACAGTAATCAAAGGAGGTTGATTGGAAACATCACTGAACTGTACAACCAGATTTCCTTCCTCGAGTGCTTTTCTCGCTATGTTTTTAACTTCGTTACTCTGCATAAAAAGATTCAACAGCTTTGCCGCGATAAAAGGATTCAGCATTTCACTCTGGCTTTCTTCGTCAGGTTCTCCATAGAAAACTGCAAGATCTGTTCTGTTCTCTCTTATTGTTTCTTTAAGTCTGGACAGTACTCTGTTATAAACATATGCGGCCGCTAGATTGTTATGAAATACAGGGCTTGTAAGAGTGGACATTTCAATAATCTCTTCGATATTCCTGTCAATAATATGTTCGCGGATGCTTCTTACGGTATACTCAAGTGTCTCCTGATCCACAGGTATATCAAACTCCACTGTAGCTTTCTGAATGTTCCCGTCTTCGAGAACTGCCAGCGCAATGACCTTTCTTTCGTTCAACGGAATAATGTCGAAGTGTTTCACGGTAGTGCTTTCTTGCTGGGAGCAAACAGAAACTCCATAGTAGCTTGTAATTCTGGAGACGGCTGTCGCGGCAACCTTGTACAGGTTTTCTTCAGTCTGCAAAGCAGCCTCAAAAACATCCTCTATGTTCCTTTTCTCTTCTTCAGAAAGCATCAGGCTATTTACAGCTGACTTAATATACTCTTCAAAGCCGAGCGCAGTCGGAATCCTTCCTGAGGAAAGATGAGGTTGAATGAGGTATCCGTGTTCTTCAAGATACGCAAGGTCATTCCTTATTGTTGCAGGGCTTGCTCCCATATCATACTTTTCGACGAGAGATATCGATGAAACAGGATTGCCCGAAATAATATACTCATGCACAAGCCTGACCAAAACAGTCTTCCTTCTTTCGTTAAGGATTTCCTTCTTTACTCTTGCCATTGAATTTTCACCTTGTAAATATTATAACTTGTACAAGAATCTTTTTCCTGCCGTCACGCCGATCGCTGTCTTAAGGCTTCAGCAGACATTTCTCAATCGATTAAATACCTGACAATCGAATCCAGGACAAACATTCCCTCTTCTGTTAGCGTAACCCTGTCTGAATGCAGCACAAGCAACCCCTCAGATTTAATACTTTCGAGCTTTGTGTTTATATCGCTAACTATTCTTAGTTTTTTAAGCCTTTGAAGGCTTATTCCGTCGCTTGTTCTTAAGCTCAGGTAAAGCTCTTCAAGTTCAGCCTGTTCTTCAGTTAGCTCCTCTACCTCATAAACTGAGTTGTTTGCGTTATACTCATCAAGTGAGCTTGAATTTTGAAATCGCAGACTATCAATAAGCGAGGCTGCTGAAGGTCCCAGACCAAGATAATCATCTCTGCCCCAGTATTTCAGGTTGTGCCGGCATCTAAACCCTGTTCTTGCCCAGTTTGAAACTTCGTAATGCTCAAAACCACTGCTATTCAGAGTAGAACAGATCAATTTATAATCTTCATAGGCGCAGTCAGCTGATTTCGGCTTCAATGCTTTCATAGAACCTTCTTTAAGGGTAAGCGCGTACGCTGAAACTGAATGAGGATTTATTTTGAGAATAGCATCAAGCGTGCGTTTCAGACTCTCGACATCCTCCCCTTCTATTGCGTAAATGATATCAACGTTAAGGCTCAGATTTCTATCAAGAACTGAAGAGGCTGCCCGAAAACAATCTTTTGCAGTATGTACACGCCCGAGTCTCTCTAGCACTTCGTCATTCAATGATTGAAAGCCAAGAGATATTCTTGTAACTCCTGAATCTTTTGCGATAT
>FWWL01002516.1_pt1 | contig 21403 bp, 18 predicted proteins | sample 2228331 | NCBI WGS metagenome assembly FWWL01 (sample SAMEA103939775, study PRJEB20133) | metagenome | reverse complement strand
AACCTCAAGGAGCAATTTGGCGAGGCGGTCGAAGTCAGCGAGGAATTTCGGTGGGAATGGGTCTCCATCCCACATTTCTACCATACCCCCTTTTATGTGTATGCCTATGCCTTCGGCCAATTGCTCGTTCTGGCGTTGTATCAGCAATATAAGGCCGAAGGGGAATCTTTCAAACCGCGGTATATAGAGATGCTGGCCGCCGGCGGTTCGAAATCCCCGGCCGAAATTTGCGCGGCGGCTGGTTTCGACATTCGTTCGGAAGCGTTCTGGCAAGGTGGTTTCGACGTGCTGGCCGGCCTGGTCAGTGAGTTGGAGGCGATGGGTGGGTAATAGACGATGGACGATGGACGATAGAGGTGATCAGGCCAGGCGTTCGTAGAATACCAGCAGGGTGCTGCCGTATTTTCGCTGTTCGATTTCGGTAAAATGTTGCAGGTCCAGCCGCTGGTACTCGCGCGGGTGAATCTGGACGATCGCCCAGCCGTCCTCCACCAGCCAGCCGGGGTTGGCATCGAGGCTTAGCAGCGCGCGTGCCCACAGTTCCTGGTATTGAGGGGGAGCGATGTAGATGTAATCAAAGGAACGATCCGGCGGGGCGGCAAGCATGGTGAAGGCATTGCCGCGTCGCACTTCAGCATGTTCGCTCAGCCCGCAGTGATTCAGATTCCAGCGGACCGTCTCGATCGCGAGGCGATTCGAATCCGAAAAGCGCACGAACGCCGCGCCGCGGCTGAGGGCCTCGATGCCAATCGCGCCGGTGCCGGCAAACACATCCCACCAAGTCGAATCGACCACATCCGCGGCCAGGATATTGAACAAGGCTTGCTTAACCATGTCGGTCACTGGCCGCGTACTTTCGCCGGGCACCGATTTCAATGCTCGCCCCTTGGCCGAACCGGCTCGGACTCGTAAGCTCATGCTGAGTCTTGTCCCAGGGAAAACGAGGTGACGCTCTCCCGCGCCGCGCGCAGATTGCCATGGGGGGCAATAATTGGGACCACGCAGCCGGTGCCCAGGATGAAGCGCCGACCGCCAGTTTGACGCAGAGCGTCCGCGGCTTCGCGGCGCACGGCCTCCGCGTCCCCAAATGCCAGCGTCTGGCGGTTGATTCCCCCGCACAATACCCGCTTGGGGTCAAGTTGCCGCGCTTCCGTCAGCGAGGGAGCAGTTTCCCGATCATGCCAGTTAAGAATCGGGAGAGCGCAGTCGGAAAAGAAGCCAAACGCAGGTGGAAAGTAGATGTCTTCGCCATGCACGTGCAACAAATTGCACCATAGCGGACTGGCGGCCTCTAGAACAGGCTGATCAAAGGGCAGGCCAAACACCCGGTACTCTTCTACACTCAGCAGGCTGGCCTGGGCATGTTGCACCGCGTAGAAGATACCGTCTACGCCGGCTTCGATTGCCGCCTGTACGAAGCGCCGCGTTGTCTCGGCGATGGTACTCAGCCCGGCTTGCAGGGCTTCGGGGAAACGACGCAGATGTACCAGCAGGCGTTCGTTGCCGGCCAGACTCTTGGCCTGTGCCAGAGGGCTGAACACGGTTGCCAGGATGGGGACGTGTGGCCCCAGTGCCGAGCGTAGCAACCGCAGGCAGGATATCTGCGCGGCCAGTGACGGCGCGCGGAGTGGCTCAAGCACGGGCAAGCGTTCCCAATCGGCCGGCGCCTGCACAACACGCTTCGTGTAGTGCCGCGTCCCTTCAGGATTTCCTTCCCAGACGTCCTCGGCTCCCCAATCCTTCAGGCAATAGGAGGAGGCCGGCGTGACCTTGACCAGGTCGAATTCATAGCGATGTTGGAAGTCGAGAATGGCCGCCGCCAGAGTATCTGGCGATTGATCGTCCACAGGGAAATGCCGCCAGAGGGCAACTGGCGGCCGATCCAGGGCCGGGTCGTCGGCCAGGCAGGCCTGCAGGCGTTCACGGGGTGTCAGCATGGTCGGCTCCCTTTTCGTTTGCCGAAGTCAGCCAGTAGGCGGCGCATTTCCTCCTCTTCTCCTTCCTGATGTTGGAAGTACTCGGTCATGAAAGCCGAACGGCGCAAGCGAAGTGCCATAGGGGCAACGACGCGCAAATCCGCGGCCGTGACGCGCTCGCGGCCATCCGCCGCGGCATAAGCGCGTGCCGCCTCGAACCAGGTGATTTCCGCCCGCAGGCTGTCAATTCCCATCTTCTGTACCAGACGGATGGCCTGCTGGGCCAGACGGTCCGGCAGGACAACGCGCGGCAGGCGGGCGCGTGCGGCCTGAATCTCTTCCAGGGCGGCTTGCGTTTCCTGCGCATACAGGGCGTTCATGGCGCGCGGATTCATCAGGTAGGCGCGCACTCGGCGATAGGCTTCCAGACGCTCGGCCGGCGTCTCGAGTCCGCGTACGATTACTCGCAAGCCAAAACGATCCAGAATCTGCGGTCGCAGTTTGCCTTCTTCCGGGTTCATCGAGCCGATCAGTACGAAGCGGGAACGATAGGTGGCGGAAACCGGTCCGCGCCGCACGGTAAAACTGCCCTGTGCGGCCGCGTCCAGAATGGCGTCCACGATGTCGTCGTTCAGGAGATTGACTTCATCTATATATAACAGATTGCGGTCGGCTTGAGCGAGAATGCCGCGCCGGATGCGAGGCCGGTTCGGAATTGGAGAGGTACCTTCCTCTGCCCAACCGACGACGTCTTCCAGGCGGGCATTGAGTGGCAGTTCGATCAACCGCACGCGATCGGGGGTGGTCAGCGGCTCACCCATGGCGTATTTTTGCGCACACGCTGGGCAGACCGCGTCCATGCCGCCGGCTTCGATGTCCTCGGGCATACATCCGTAGTAGCACAGCGAACGTTCGACTTTGGGCAGCAATTCTACCAGCGACCGGACGGCGGTGGTCTTGGCGGTGCCGCGCGGCCCGATCAGGAGAATGCCGCCTGTGTTCGGGTTAATGAGACCCAGGAGTAGGGCCAGTTTCATCTCCTTCTGGCCGACGATAGCCAGGAAGGGGAAAGGCACGATCTCGGCCAGTCGCCCCTCTTCGGGTGGAGGCAACGGCACGCCCTTGCCGGAAACGTACTCTACCAGGTCGCGCAGGGAGCGAAAAGGATGCGCAATGCGCTCCTTCGGCTCAATCTCCTCTTCCGTGGGCGGTGCGATCGCTGGCGCAGATGATTGACTCTCGTCTGGGCTCATAGGGCACTGTTCCTGGCGGTCAAATGGCACGCGCAGACGGAAGCGCTATGCCGATTGTATCTTTACTCAGTCCATGTCCTCACGCAATTCGCCGGCATCCGGCGGATGCAAACGTTCGGGTTCCTCCAGTAGCACGTCCATGACGCTGTAGGAAATTTCCTTCATCATCGGCGCGAGGGGAACCGTGGCTGGCGGACGTAACTTGGCTGGCGGAGGTGGAGGTGGCGTCTTACGAGGTTTGAGGGAACTCGTGGCCCGCTTGCGCAGAATCCGCCGATCCTCACTCAGGTAGCCGACGTAGTACCCCAGCACCGAGTATACCTCGCGCTGAGGGGTGACGAAACCAATCCACTCCCCCATGCGATTGAAGAGGTAGGGATATGCCAGAAAGGCCTCCGCATCCCCTTTGGTGGTGTAGATTGGAATAATCGTCTTTTGCGTGTCCATGTTGCCCATGACCTTCAGAACGGGATTTCTTGGCTTTTACATTATTGTACCGCAGATAAACAAGATACAGCAGGCTACGGCAAGAACTTTCCCATACCTGTTATGGACTTCGCCTGGGTAGAGAGAGGTATAATGTCTGTAGGGATGCCACCGTCCGCCCTCCATCGTCTATCGTCCATCGTCTATCGTCCATCGTCCATCGTCTATCAAGCAAGGAAGGCCCCCATGATCCTGACGGAAGTTCGCTTCTACTCGCATGTATTGGAAACGCGTACCGCCATGTACGTGCTCCTGCCCGATCTACCGCCGCAAGGGGGCGCCAGGCCGCGCCCTTACCCGGTCCTCACGCTCTTGCATGGTTACACGGACGATCATACGGCCTGGCTGCGTTGGACCTCGGTGGAACGGTATGCGGAGCCTTATCATTTGGCCCTGGTTATGCCTGCGGCAGATAATAGTTTCTACACCGATATGGCGCATGGTGGGCGTTACTACACTTTCCTGGCCGAGGAGGTCCCAGCCGTCACGCGTGCCCTCTTCCCGCTCTCGGCGCGCAGGGCCGACAACTTCATAGCCGGCATCTCGATGGGCGGGTATGGGGCTTTCCGGCTGGCTCTTTCTCGCCCGGAACAATACGCGGCGGCTGCCAGCCTATCTGGCGCGCTGGATATGAGCGAGGCACTCCAGGTGCGCGATGACCCGGATAATCCTGCTTGGCTGGAAAAGATGCGCAATATTTTTGGCGATCTGGAGCAGTTCCCCGGTAGTCAGCATGATCTCTTTGCTTTGGCCGCCCAGGCGGCACAGGCCAGCGTGCGTCCGCGGCTGTACCAGTATTGCGGTACGGAAGTTTTCCTGTATGCAGGCAACGTGCGCTTCCGATATTTCATTCAACCCCTTGGTTTCGACTATACCTACGAGGAGACTCCCGGCGACCATAGCTGGGGTTATTGGGATGCGGCTATCCAGCGTGTCCTGGCCTGGTTGCCCATCTCCAGGCGGAATCGGCCCAAATAGCCTCCTACTCTTTCCGGCCCTGTCGCGCTTACCCTGGAACGTCGTTATACGTCCAGTAGCGATTGACGAAGAAATTCCACAGCATTACTACGCCGACGGCAATGGCCAGGGTGAAATTTTTAGCCAGGTATGACGGCGAGAGGGGAAGGGGAATGCGCTGAAACAGGTGTAACGCCGGTGGTTCTACCCAGTACAGGATCGGGATGCGAATGCCCACGCCTGCCACGTTGACCAGGAAAAACATCCCCAATTGATGCAAAACGGGCCGTGAGCGGGAATCCGGGTAAGTCCAGTAGCGATTCCACACAAAGTTGCTGATGACCGCACACACGAAAGAAATCGTCCCGGCGATGACCAGTGACAGGGCACACAGGCGCGTCAGCAGGTTCATGATGCCAAAGTCCACGACCGCGCCGATCGCGCCGACTACCATGAATTTGGCAAAGCGCACGCGTTCGCGGGGATTGCTCCACACTGTCATGCCAGGCCCATTTTTTGCTTGAAGTAAGGAATAGTGCGGGCCAGACCTTCCTCGAGCGAGATTCTTGGCTCCCACCCCAGCAAGGAACGCGCACGCGTAATATCGGGTTGCCGGCGTTGGGGATCGGAACCGAGGCGCTTATCTGGCAGGAATACCAGCCCGGCGCGGTTACCCGTCAGGCGATTGATCAACTCGGCGAACTCTAGAATCGTGGTCTCTACGGGATTGCCGATGTTGACCGGTTCGTGTACATCGGAAAACAGCAAGCGCACGATGCCCTCGACCAAGTCATCTACATAGCAAAAGGAACGCGTCTGCTGACCATCGCCATAGATCGTGAGCGGTTCGCCACGCAGGGCCTGCAGCAGGAAGTTGGGCAGGGCACGGCCGTCGTCTAGCCGCATGCGAGGGCCGTAGGTGTTGAAGATGCGCACAATGCGCGTGTCCAGGCCATGGGCGCGATGGTAGGCCATGGTCAGCGCTTCGGCGAATCGTTTGGCCTCATCATATACCGAACGCGGCCCGATCGGGTCCACATGCCCCCAGTACGTTTCCTTTTGTGGGTGCTCGAGCGGGTCGCCGTAGACTTCGCTAGTCGAGGCCAGCAGATAGCGCGCCTGATGTGCTTTGGCCACGCCCAGGGTGTTATGGGTCCCCAGCGAACCGGCTTTCAGCGTTTGAATGGGTAGATTGGGGTAGCCATAGGGCGAATCCGGGTTCGGACTGGCTGGCGAAGCGAAGTGCAAGACGGCATCTACCTTGCCGGGGACGAAGATGTACTGCGAGACGTCGTGGCGGTAAAAAGAGAAACGTGGTTCTCCGGCCAGGTGTGCCAGGTTATCGGGGCTACCCGTCAGGAAATTGTCCATGCCGATTACCTCGTGCCCTTCGGCGAGCAAACGATCGCACAAATGGGAACCGAGGAAACCGGCCGCGCCTGTGATGAGGATACGCATGAGATGACTCCGGACTGAAGGTAAATACTGTTCCGGACGCTGGCGCGTCGGGAGAAACGCTTGCTGATTCTACCTGTGAGCTGTCAAAACGTAAACCCTGCGATTACTCCGTTTGCTCTCCCTGTTCAGCCCAATGCCAACTATTGTCAGAATCCCTGACTGCGGCTATAATAGCGGCTACCTGGGCGGGGCGTGGCGCAGTCCGGCTAGCGCGCTTGCATGGGGTGCAAGAGGTCCCGGGTTCAACTCCCGGCGCCCCGACTTCGAGTACGTTCCCCACCGAAAGCGATGGACAGAGAGGCCTGCCGTTTACACCAGCATGGAGCTGGGAGACACCGCAGGCCTCTTGCCTTCTGCCCCCCTTGTTCCTGCTGACGCTAACCTGATCGCTCAGGCGTGTTGCCAGGCGACCCGAAGAAAATATAGAGGCGGGATCAGGAAGCCGCGTCTTCTGCCAATTGACACCCTTCGCAGTTCCGTGTATATTGTTCACGCGAACGTGTTTTCGGGAGGAGGCCTTTGCGGTTATCTTGGGCATCCACGGTGATGGGGCTGGCGTTGGCAATTGGCTTGCTTGCCGGCGCAAGGGTGGGCGCGCGCGCCTCCGAGACACCGCCTGGCCCCGACCGTTTCGCCGTATTGGAAGTGGAATATACCGCCTATGAATGGTGGTTGACAGGGTGGAAGGATAATCGCGTAGCCTGCGCTATCGTGGTTGACCATACAGGCTGGCCGAGCGCGTCTGAAATCTATGATGCCTGTGAACCGGACGTTTACGAGACATGGCAAGCAACACCACCCTGTCCGGCGGCGGAAAGCGGTGGAGATGTGACCTCCTGTGAAGGGTACTATTTACACCTCGTCCGTTCCTTTCCTGCGACACGTAAGGTTGGTGTCGCCCTGCCGCCAGCCGTGGTCTGGGTTTCCTTGCTGAACTGCGAGTCATATCGTCAGACCCATCTCTGTGCCGGAACGCCGACGATCGTGCTGACCGGTGAGGAGCCTTTACCAAACGAATCCATCACCTCGATTGCCGGCACGCTCGACGGCAAGCCGTTCACTTGTTCCTCGCCCTGTTGGCTGAATATTGAAGAAACCAGCGAGAACGGAGTGACGGTTACATTTTGGGCTTACTCGACCTATGGGGATAGTAGCGAAGTTTTCTCGGCGTTGGTGCGCGTCTTGCCAAAGGAGACTCGCTATGTTCGTGAGCCAGTATGGTATGTAGATATCATCACGGATCGCTGGCGCGGTGCGGATCTTCCACCCTGTTCCCAATCCTGGGAGGCCTTTCCGCCAATAGGGGGATTGCCCGCCTGGTTGGAAACACCAGAGACACCCGATGGTCTGCTCTCGGCCATCCCCTATCAGTATCTGGCGGCCAGGTTGATTGCCCAGGGCGCTGTAGATGTCAGTAGTTGTGGGCCAGAGGGGGGCTTGCTCCCGGACGGCGCGCCCAATGCTTGTGGGTTGCAGGTGGCCCGTCCGGCTGTGGAGGAATGGCAGAACCGCTTCAACGCTCTCATTCTGGAATCGGCCCGGCGTTACGGTGTGCCAGCGCAGTTGCTGAAGAATGTATTTGGGCGCGAGAGCCAGTTCTGGCCAGGGATCGTGCCAGGACGCCCTGAAGTCGGTTTGGGGCAGATGACGGAGAACGGCGCCGACACTGCTCTCCTGTGGAATCCCTCCTTCTACGAACAATTTTGCCCGCTCGTCCTGGACGAGAAAGTGTGTCAGAAGCGTTATCCTTTCCTGAGTGAGGAACACCAGGCGATCTTGCGTGGCGCGTTGGTGCGCAGTGTGAATGCCTTCTGCCCGGAGTGTCCACTCAGCCTTGACCTGCGCCGCGCCGACTCGAGCGTAGATGTCTTCGCGGCCGCTCTGGCTGCGAACTGTGAGCAAGTCGGCCAGATTATCCGTAACCTGACGGGCAACTCGCCCGGGCAGGTTAGCACGTATGAGGACCTGTGGCGTTTCACCCTGGTGAACTACAATGCTGGCCCTGGTTGCCTCTCGTCTGCTTTGGAGGATGCTTTCTACAGCGGCGAGGTGCTGCTGGATTGGCCAGGTGTAGCTTCCTATCTCACCGAACCATGTCAGGGGGCTATCGAGTATGTGAACGATATTACCGCTCTTACGCCTTGACGCGGTTTGTCGGCTGGTCAATCCAGGAGACGCACCTGGCGGTCGTGGGCTGTGGGCCGTGGGATCGGTACAATGCGGCCAGGCAGGTCAGTGACTCGTGAGGCCGCGATCGGCCTGACCCACCCCAGGCCGTTCTGGAGACACGGCGCCAGAACTTACCGTTTTGAGAGCCCACCATGCAGTGGAACGATACGGGGTATAATTACAAAGCAGGAATTATCTCCAAGCTCGTCGTTTTTATCTAAACTCGTTCAGGGAGAATCGCGATGACGGTCATGCCATCCGCCCCGGTCACTTCGGCTCCTGCTCCCTCCGCGCCGTCTTTTGTCCCCCCGCCAATCAACAAACTGGAGGAGACAGGGCTTTCACCGCTTTGGTTGCAGGATTTGGCTTTGAAAATTCTCTATTTCCAGGGCTATCTCAGTGGCTTCAAAATCGCCGAGGAACTGGCATTACCTTTCGCGGGGGTGGTGGATCAGTTGCTGGAGATGTTGAAGCGTGAAAAGTTGATCGAGGTCAAATCCTCCTCGTCGGCAGGCTTTGGGGAGGGGTCGTATCAGTATGCGATTACTGGTGCGGGCATCATGCGTGCTCGTGAGGCTCTGGAACGCAGTCAATATGCCGGGCCGGCGCCGGTGCCCCTCGAAGTCTACAACGATGCCATCCGCCGCCAGAGCCGGGAGCGCATGACCGTTACCAGCCGCACGATGCGCCAGATTCTTTCCGAATTGGTGCTCTCGGAGGCCACGTTACAACGTCTTGGCCCGGCGCTGAACTCGGGCACTTCTATTTTCCTGTACGGCCCGCCCGGCAACGGCAAGACCAGCGTGGCGAAGGCTTTCGGCAGGCTGATTCTGACCCAGAACATGTACATTCCCTATGCCCTATATGTGGATGGCCAGGTTGTCAAACTATACGACTCCGTCAATCACCAATTGGCCCAGGACAACGATACCTCTGCCACGGGGACCGGCGGGCTGCGCGCTAGTACCCGGCGCGACCCGCGCTGGGTCAAGATTCGCCGGCCCTTCATTATGGTGGGTGGCGAATTGACTATGGAAGGCCTCGACCTCATCTTCGATGACACGCATCGTTTCTACGAGGCACCTTTCCAGGTCAAGGCTAATGGCGGGATTCTGTTGATCGATGACTTTGGGCGTCAGCAAGTTCGCCCGCGCGATCTGCTCAACCGCTGGATTGTCCCCCTCGAAAACCGTGTGGACTTTTTGACCCTCCATACCGGTCGCAAAGTGGAAATCCCCTTCGATGTCCTGATCGTCTTCTCGACCAACCTGCCTCCGAAGGACCTGGTAGACGAGGCCTTCCTGCGTCGTCTGCGGCATAAGATCGAAATCGGTGATCCGTCCTATGAGGAATATCGTGAGATCTGCAGTATAGCGATCAGGGGCTGGCCTACCTGTTGCAGGAATGGTATATCAAGCGCAATCGGAAACTGCGCGCCTCCCACCCGCGCGACTTGTGCGATCAGATTCTCGACATAGCCCGTTATCTCTCCGTGGAGCCGGCCATGACGAAGGACCTGATTGACCGCGCCGCGCGTTCCTATTTCGTGGACTTATAGCGGCGCCGCTCGCGCGCCGGAGCAAACCATGTGGCCGAATACTCCACGCCCTCTGATCATCGGTCACCGTGGCTCCCCTATTTATGCCCCAGAGAATACGCTAGCATCCTTTGAGATGGCCGCTGCCCAGGGGGCGGATGCGATTGAATTCGATGTCAAACTCACAGCGGATGGTGAGGTAGTCATCCTGCACGATGCTACCGTGGACCGCACGACGAATGGGCATGGCCGGCTGAAACAGTTTACCCTGGCCGCCGTCCAGGCATTAGACGCTGGCGGCTGGTTTTCTCCCCGCTTCGCCGGTGAACGCATCCCGACACTGGAGGCCGTCTGCGCCGCGTTTGGACCGCGTGTGTACCTGAACATCGAATTAACCAACTATACCACCCCTTTCGATCCACTCGTGCTTCGCGTTGCGGAGATTGTCAAGAAATATCATTTGCAGGAGCGTGTGTTGTTCTCCTCGTTCTTCCCTCGCAATCTGGCTCTGGCGCGCCGGTTATTGCCGGCGAGTCCCTGTGCCCTGTTGGCTTTTCCTGGCTGGAAAGGCTATCCGGCGCTGGCGCTGGGCTTGCGCTCCAGGAATTACTGGGCCATTCATCCTCATATCACGCAGGTGACGCCCGCGCTGGTGCAACGCGCCCATGCGGCCGGCAAGCGTATCCATGTCTGGACGGTCAACGCCGAAGCGGATATTCGCCGTATGGCAGACATTGGCGTGGATGCCTTCTTCACCGATGACGTTGCCAAAGCCCATCGTATCTTGAGGGGAAAGTGATGAAACACCTGGTTCGGCTCGCGATCTTGCTGATCATCGTGATCGGGATGACGGGCAGTCACGTGCGCGCCCAATCCACCGCAGAGGCACAGGCGCGCGAATTATTGGCTCAACTGACGCCTGAGGAACGTGTCGGTCAACTGTTCCTGGTCACCTTCCAGGGCACTGACACGAGTGCGAACTCCGCCATCTATGATCTGATTGCCCGCCGACATATTGGTGGCGTTGTCTTGACAGCCGCGAACGACAACTTCAGCGATGCCCCGGACACGGCGCGCCAGGCTTATCGCTTGATAACCGAATTGCAAACCCTCGAATGGCAGGCTGCGCGGGGTGAGATCACCGATGCCAATGGTCAACCGCTCACCAGCGCCTATATTCCCCTCCTGGTTGGCGTTTCCCAGAATGGTGATGGTTACCCAGGGGATGAGATTCTGAGCGGCCTGACATCTCTACCCAGTGAAATGGCGCTGGGCGCAACCTGGAATCCTGCTCTGGCAGAGCAGGTTGGCGCGATTGCCGGTCGCGAACTGGCCGCGCTGGGCTTCAACCTGCTCCTTGGCCCGTCCCTGGACGTTTTGGAAAATCCGGCGCTCGTCGCCGAGAACGACCTGGGCACGCGTGTCTTCGGTGGCGATCCGTATTGGGTTGGCGAGATGGGGCGTGCCTACATCCGTGGTTTGCATAACGGTAGCGAGAGGCGCCTGTTGGTTGTGGCTACGCACTTTCCCGGTCAGGGCAGCGCCGATCGCCCCCTGCATGAGGAAGTTGCTACCATTCGTAAGTCCCTGGAACAACTCAAGCAAATCGAACTGGCACCCTTTTTTGCTGTGACGGGCAATGCGCCTAACGCCGAAAGTGCTGCCGATGGCCTGCTCCTTTCTCATATTCGCTATCAGGGATTTCAGGGGAATATCCGGGCGACTACCCGGCCTGTGAGCTTCGACCCGCAAGCACTCAAACTCATTCTTGATCTCCCGGCTTTGGCGAGCTGGCGTCAGAACGGCGGCTTGCTGATCAGCGACGACCTGGGTACGCCGGCGGTGCGCCGTTTCTATGCTCCCGCCGGACAAAATTTCTCCGGGCGCATCGTGGCCCGGGATGCCTTCCTGGCCGGCAACGACTTGCTCTACCTGGGCAATATCCTCTCTTCAGACGCCGAGAGTAATTACCAGACGGTGCTCCGCATCCTGGATTTCTTTACACAAAAGTATCGAGAAGACGCGGCTTTTGCCCAGCGTGTGGACGAGTCAGTCCTGCGTATCCTGACCCACAAGTTCCGCCTGTATCCTCGCTTTGAATTGGAACGTGTCCTGCCAAGTGAAAAGGCCTTGGAGCAAGTAGGAACTGCCTCTGATGTGACATTCCTTGTGGCGCAACAGGCGGTTACCTTGCTTAGCCCTGCTCCGCAAGACCTCGACACGGTCTTACCCGATCCACCCGGCCCGCGCGACATCATCCTGTTCCTGACCGATAGCCGCTCGGTTCGACAATGTAGTAAGTGCGCTGATTTGCCTTTGCTCTCACCGCGCGCGTTGCCGAACGCGATCCTGACTCTGTATGGACCGCGCGCCGGCGGTCAGGTCAATGCCGCGCGTCTGCGTGCTTACACGTTCGAGGATCTGAACCTGCTCCTGCAACAGGCACCCGAACAGACATTGCTCGAGGATTTCCAGAACGCCAGGTGGGTGGTGATCTCTATCCTGGATTCCCAACCGGATTCGTTCCAGGGGGGCGTCTTGCGCCGTCTGTTGTCTGAGCGTCAGGATTTACTGCGTAACAAACGTGTGATCCTATTTGCTTTCGAGGCACCGTACTATCTGGACGCAACCGATATTTCGAAGTTAACTGCCTACTATGCCCTCTACGGAAAATCAGCGCCCTTTGTCGAGGTAGCGGCGCGCGTTCTGTTTCAGGAACTTTCTGCGGCGGGGGTGCCACCGGTCTCTGTGCCGGGCATTGGGTACGATCTGTTTACGGCGACCATGCCCGACCCGGCTCAGGTGATTGTCCTTACGATTGACCCTCCTTCTATTCCGAACGAGGCAACCAAGGCAACAGCAGAGCCCGGCGGTCCCATTCTCCTGCCCCTGGGCACCAGCCTGACTGTGCGCGCAGGTGCGATCCTCGATCACAATCGCCACCTCGTTCCCGACGGCACAGGAGTGCGCTTTATACTTGCGTCGTCGAGCGATGGCAGTATCCTTCAGCAAATCGAGACTACTACGGTCAATGGCATGGCGCGTGCGGTCTTCCGCCTGGACCGGGCCGGCGCCTTTGAAATTCGCGCGGTTTGCGAACCGGCCACAGTTTCCGATGTGATACAGGTGGAAGTGGTAAGTGAGGGCATCTCGGTAGCTACTGGAGAACCTACCGCGACCACGCCCACGGTATTGGCAACAGTAACAGCTACACCTCTCGTCCCCGGAGTGCCGGTTACTCCGCCCGATGTGAGCCTTGGACTGTGGTTCTCGGCGACGTTGTTGATCGGGGCTCTCAGTTATCTGGCCTTTGCTTTGGGGAATCTCTTCCTCTCCAATCGTTGGGGAGTGCGAATCGCATTGTGCACCCTGCTTGGTGGAGCAGTGGGATACAATTACCTGGCATTACACTTGCCTGGTAGCCTCGTCTTGCTGGAAAAGAGTGCCTGGGGCAGTGCACTTTTCTTGGCCTGCGGAGGCGCGTTGCTGGGCGCGTTGACAGGCTGGCTGTGGTGGCGCCTGGTCAACGTACCAGAGAGGCGATCAGACCAGTAAACAACAATCCCAGAGCAATCCAGAATAATACACCTTCGGGAATCTCGCGCAGGAAGGTCAGGATCGTCTCGCGTTTGCGCACGGTAGTCTGCGGGCGCGTGGGTATATCGCGACCACCGAGCAGGAACTGCCGAAAGACTTCCACTGAGGCAGGACGGTCGTCCGGATGTAGTTCCATGGCCCACAGGATGGCGCGTTCTGTCCGCAGGCTGATTGCCGGGTTGATCTGCCGGGGTGGAATCAGACTTTCCGGATGCAGGAAACGTTGCCGGGCATCCACGGGCGGCGTGTTGGTCAATAAGTGATAAAGCGTTGCGCCAAAGGCATAAATGTCACTGCGAACGTCAGTATGCATTCCGTCTCCCCCATATTGCTCCAGGGGTGTGTAGAGCGCTGTGCCGCGCCCATGGACCACCGTGACGGTCATTTCATCCGGAGCGAGGGCTTTGACCAGGCCAAAGTCTACCAGTTTCAGCAAACCGCCGGGTGTGAGTTTGAGGTTGCTGGGTTTGATGTCTCGGTGAACCAGGGGCGGATTTTGCGAATGCAGGTACGTGAGCGCGTCGGCCAGTTGATTGGCCCATCCCAACACATCCTCCTCTTTCAGAAAGGTGTTGTGTTGTTTGGCCTCTAACATGAGGGCGCGCAAATCCCGACCCGGCACATAGTCCATGACCAGGCAGTCGCGGTTTCCAATGGTGAAGAAATCGGAAACTTTGGGTAAATTAGGATGGTCAAGGCGTGCCAGAACCGTGGCCTCCCGCAGGAATTGCTGGCGAGTCTCCTTGAGCACTTTCGGCGGCACATTTCGATCGTGCTCGATGACTTTGAGCGCGCACAAGCGCCCTTCTAACCGCAGGTCATCGGCCAGGTAGATACTACCCATCCCCCCCTTACCAATACATTCGCGGATGCGGTAGCGCCCGCGCAGGATTTCTCGACTCCTCAATGGCTCGGCCATTTCCTCTCGCTCGATAAGATTTGGGCGTGTGTTAACAATTGTATTACAGAATGGATAAGCATGTGTCGGGAATCCTACCACAGCAACTCAGCGCAAGAGCACTAAGGCTTAAGATTCCCGATATTCCACAGGCACGATCCGGGACGCGATTTCTGCTTCCAGTGCATGGAGCATGGAGCGGACGCGCGTCACAGTTTCGGCAAGAGGGATAATGACCTTTTCGGCTTCTCGGCGTAATTTCATCTCCACGCCGCCCTGAGCGAGCGCCCGCTCACTGACCGTCAGACGCACCGGCAGGCCGATCAGGTCGGCGTCGTTGAACTTGACGCCCGGACTCTCGTCGCGGTCGTCGTAGAGGACTTCGATTCCGGCGGCCTGCAGGTCGGCGTAGAGTTTTTCGGCCACTTCTTCGGCCTGCGGAGTCCCCTTGCCGCGCAGCAGGACGAGATGCACCTGGAAGGGGGCCACCGTCACCGGCCAGATCAGGCCGTGTTCGTCGTGGTGCGCCTCGGCGATGCAGGCCAGCAAACGTCCCACGCCGATGCCGTAGGAACCCATGACGACCGGCTTCTGCTGTCCGTCGCGGTCGAGGAAGGTGCAGCCGAGAGCCTGCGAGTAGCGTGTGCCGAGTTGGAAGATGTTGCCCACTTCCACGCCGCGCTCGGCGCGCAGCCGCGCTCCGCACTGCGGACAGGCCGCGCCCGCCTCCGCCGCGGCCAGGTCGGTGATGATGTCGGCCTGGTAGTCACGTCCGTAGTTGGTGTGGAGCAGGTGGTAATCGGCCTCGTTCGCGCCGGCGACTAGGTTGGGGGAGACCGGGATCGAATCGTCCACAACGATACGGCACTTGCCTTTTGCTTGCAGGCCGATAGGAGAAGCAAAACCGGGTTCGGCCCCGATGGCGCGGATTTCGTCTTCAGTAGCCGGCCGCAGGTCACGCGCCCCGACGGCGTTGGCGAGTTTGGTCTCGTTCAGGTCCATATCACCGCGGATGACGGCAAAGATGAATTCCTCGCGCAGGCTTTCCCCGTCTGGGACGCTTGCCATGAAGAAGACAGCTTTGGCGGTCTTGGCCTTCGGCAGGCCGAGGAAGTTCGCCAGGTCTTCGATCGACTTGCAGGCGGGCGTCTGGACTTTTTCGAGGGGCAGTGGTTCTTCGGGGGCGGCGGGCGGCTTCTGGAGGCGCGCCACCTGACGGTTGGCGGTGTAGCCGCAGGCATCACACAGTAGGAGCGTATCCTCGCCGATAGGCGTCAGGAACATGAATTCGTGGGCTAACTTGCCGCCCATCATGCCGGTATCCGATTTGACGGCAATCACGTCCAACCCGCAGCGGCGGAAGATGTTGAAGTAGGCCTGGTAGTGGGCGCGGTACTGACGCTCGAGGCCCTGCCAGTCGGCGTCGAGGCTGTAACTGTCCTTCATGGTGAACTCGCGGACGCGAATCAGCCCGGCGCGCGGCCGCGGGTCGTCGCGCCACTTGGTCTGGATGTGATAGATCAGCCGCGGCAGGTGCTTGTAGGACTGTACTTCGCGGCGCACCAGGTCGGCGACCACTTCCTCGTGAGTCATGGCGAGGACCATGTCGCGGTCGTTGCGGTCGCGGAAGCGGCCCATCTCCGCGCCGATTTGGTACCAGCGCCCGGTCTCTTTCCACACGTCGGCGGGATGGACGACCGGCATGGTGATTTCTTGGCCGCCGATTCTGTCCATTTCTGCGCGCAGGATGGCCTCGATTTTGTGCATAGCCCGGCGGGCAAGGTGCAGGTACGAGAAGATGCCGGCGCCCAGGGGACGAATGAAGCCGGCGCGGATCAGCAACCGGTGGCTGGCGACTTCTGCTTCGGAGGGCGTGTCGCGCAGGGTTTGGCCGAAGAGGTGGCTGAGTTTCATATGTCACGTGATACGGAAGCACATGACGCGCTAATATGCCCTGGCAAAATAGACTTTTCGCCTGGCCTCTTTGCCGCAGACGATGCACTCGCCCCTTCCCTCTTCCTGGTCGAGCGGGAGGCAGCGGGTGGTAGCTTTGGTATCTTCCTTTACCTTTGCCTCGCACTCGGCCGATTCACACCAGTAGGAGTAGGCCCAGCCGTTTTGGACGACTTCTTTGAGTTCCTCGTAATCCTTCGGGTCGAAGATGTGACTGTCGCGGAAGGCGGTGGCGCGCGCCAGTAGGGAAGCGTGGATGTCGGTCAGCAGGTCCTTGACCGCCGCGGCGATGCCGGCCTGCGGGACGAAGGACTTGCCCTCCTTGCCGGGCTTATCGCGGCGGGCCAGGGCGACGCTCCCTTTTTCTACATCCTTCGGGCCAATCTCGATCCGAATCGGCACGCCGCGCATTTCCCAATCGTTGAACTTGAAGCCAGGCGTGACCTCCGTGCGGTCGTCCACTTTGACGCGGACTCCGGCAGCCTTGAGTTCGGCCTCAACGCGGTGCACAGCCTCCATCACGGGAGCAGAGTCGATGTCCGATTTGAGAATCGGGACGATGACGACCTGAATCGGGGCCAGTTTGGGAGGCAGAATCAGGCCCTGGTCGTCACCATGAGTCATGATGATGGCGCCGATGAAACGGGTCGAGAGTCCCCAGGAGGTCGTCCAGCAGTATTGCAGGGTGTTGTTCTCGTCCAGGAATTTGATGTCGAAGGCTTTGGCGAAGTTCTGGCCGAGAAAGTGCGAGGTGCCAGATTGCAGGGCGCGGGTGTCCTGCATCATGGCCTCGATGGTGGTGGACATGACCGCCCCGGCGAATTTCTCGGTCTGCGACTTGACGCCCTTGATGACCGGCACGGCGGCGTCGTTGATGGCGAAGTCGGCGTAGACATCGAGCATGCGCAGGGTCTCCTCGCGGGCCTCGGCTTCGGTGGCGTGGGCGGTGTGCCCCTCCTGCCAGTAGAATTCCAGCGTGCGCAGGAAGAGACGGGTGCGCATCTCCCAGCGGACGACATTGGCCCATTGGTTGATAAGGATCGGCAGGTCGCGGTAGGATTGTACCCACTTCGAGTACATATAGCCGATGATGGTCTCGGAGGTCGGGCGCACGACGAGCGGCTCTTCGAGTTTCTCGCCGCCGCCGATGGTGACCACGGCCAGTTCGGGCGAGAAGCCCTCCACGTGTTCCTTTTCTTTTTCGAGGAACGACATTGGGATGAAGAGCGGGAAGGCGGCGTTGACGTGGCCGGTCTCCTTGAAACGCCGGTCGAGGGCCTGCTGGATGTTCTCCCACAGCGCCCAGCCGTAGGGGCGCACGACCATGCAGCCGCGCACGGGGGCGTAATCGGCCAGTTCGGCGCGCAGCACCAGTTGGTTGTACCATTCGGAGAAGTCAATAGAGCGAGGGGTGAGTTTTTCGTCGGTCATAGGGCATCAAAAGAGTTCCGTTTAGGATAGGATGTACGATGTGCGTCAATCTTCCTCCGGCGGTTCGGGGCCAGGAGGCGAGGATTCAGGGGGTTGCTGGGCAATACGATGATAGGCCGCGATCCATTCCGCCATTCGTTCACGCTCGGCCTCTGCTTCAGCCTGCCGTTTGCGTTCCAGGCGTGCCAGTCGCCGTTGGTCAATATCTTGCTGAACAGCGGAGGGGTTGGCGACATTCTCAAAAACCATCTGTGTACCGCCGACGGTAATGTACACATTTCCATAGTTGAACAGCACCTGTAACAGGTTTAGGCGGCGGTACTCGATGCTCAAAATGTTGTCGAGCGAGGCGGCCTTCCGCTCCTCACGTCCGAAAGGTTTACGATCAATGTCGAAAATCTGATCCTGGGTAACCTGGAATCTGTCATTGCTCCAATCTACATACTCATACAGCCACCAACCAACGCTAACCAGGGCGATCATGGCTATGAAAAACCATCCTGGACCGTTCATGGTGGCGCGGGCGGGAGAGAATCCCAGGTAGAGTGCCAGGATCAGCGTAACCAGGAAGAGCAAAGAGGCCTTCCAGGTTTGCAGCAACAGAACAACATAGTGTTTTCGATAAGTAATGACGCCTTCCTTTTCTTCGAAGCGTACTTTGAGGAAGTTGCTCAGGAAATGTCGTTTGGCTGGTGGCGGTGGAGGGACGGGGGGAGGCGCCTCCGGCTCCGGCAGGTTTTGTGGGGGACGGAGCTTCTCGCGAATCGTGCGTTGCATGGTCTCGAGGTCAGTTTTGCGAGCGGCCTCGCGGCTGCGCGTCCAGTACTCCTCGATCATGGCGGCGGCTTCGTAAGGATGGCGCACCTCATTGAACACAATACGGCCAACGAAGGTGCGCACAATTACGTCCCCAAAATCCATGAATCGCCCCAACTGACCTGTCTCCACGCCGACGGATAGAATTGTGGTCAAGGGTGCTTCCTGGCGGCTATCGTAGATTCCCATGACCTTCTCTACCCAGGCTACGCGCTGATTGGTGACGAGGTAGTAATCGTTGCTCCAGTTCAGGTAGTTCCAGGCTCCCCAGAGGAGGCAAGCGGTTAACCATAGCCCAGCCGCAAAAAGCAGCCACGGGGAGGGAACAACCAGGTACAACGCTCCAACCAATACACAGCCGACCAGAGCCAGGAAAGTCGGGCGCCACAGAGCCTTCCACAGGTGCACGGGGTGTTTGCGTGCCAGGAAATGGATGTTCTCGTTCGGCTGTAACCAGGGGAAGCGGGTATGTTGTGCCAGTCCGCGGCTGGAGACCGCGATCTCGAGATGGGCTCGCAGGCGAGGGGCTATCTTCAGCAAATCCTGGAAATCCCGGCGGGAGAGGCGCAACAGGCGACATGTCTGCAGGGCTTTGGCTGTGGTTCGGTAAGGGCGTTGGGTAAGGATGGTCTCCTCGCCAAAGAAATCGCCGCTGGTCAGGGTCGTCAGACCGTGAGTTTCTCCTCCTTTGCGGTACCGCAATTCCACCTGCCCTTCGTAGATGAGAAATAAATCTTCGCCATATTCCCCCTGGCGGAAGATGGCTTCCCCGGCTTCGTAGATGCTGTGCTCTTGCAAGCGCGCAGCGATGTGGGCCAATTGTTCATCCTCTAGCCCACGGAACAGGTGAACTTTTTGCAGGAAGGGGATCAACGCTGCGCGTTCGATAGCCATGCCCTGATTTTAGCACGATTCGGTATCATTCCAAATAGGGGATAGGCCAGGAGATAGACCAGGCTTGCCAACAGGCACGTGGCGACCATGATCGGCAGTCCGCGCCGGTTCCATAGTTTTGCTGTGATCGGTTGACGTGTTTTCTCGGAGAGAGTAGCGACCACAATGTTAGCCGTCGAGCCAATAATCGTTCCATTGCCACCGAAACCGGCGCCGAAGGCCAGAGCCCACCAGAGCGGCACCACGTTTACGCCGCGGGCCTGTAAACCGTGAATGACCGGGATCAAGGCGATGGTCACAGGGACATTGTCGATCACGGCAGAGAGGGCGGCCACCAGCCAGAGTAAACCGATTCCGAACCAGCGCGGTGAAATATGGCTGGCTCCTTCAAGGACGCGCGCCAGGGTATCCAGAGCACCACAGGCGTCCATACCACCGACCATCACAAAGAGCGCCGCGAAAAAATCAGCACGCCCCATTCGACGCGTCGCAGCGTTTCACCGATCTCGGGACGTGTCCACAGCAGAGCCACAGTGGCAGCACCCAGCGCGATGGACGCTGGGCTGATATCGAGGAGATGATCAAAGAAGAACAATCCAATTGCTAGACCAAGCACGATCAAGACACGGTGCGCCCCTCGTGGATCGTTGAGCGATTCGGTAGGGTTGATATGGCATAAGGCTTCTGCATTCGGTGAAACTACAGCCAGTTCCTGACGGAACATGTAACGCAATAGAATTAAAGCCAAACACCAAGCCAAGACCACTACCGGAAGCGCGTGGGTGAGAAAGTCTGCAAAGGAGAAATCAGCAGCCGAGGCAATGAGCACGTTCGGCGGATCTCCTACCAGCGTGGCTACGCCTCCTGTATCGGAAAGCAGGGCCTCCGCCATCAAAAAAGGAGTGGGACTGACCCCGAGGATCTCGCTAATCAAAATCGTGACCGGCGCGATCAACACAACGGTGGTGACATTGTCCAGGAACATGGAGACGAGCGTTGTAACCAGGCCAAGCAGGACCAGCAAGGATAGCGTGCGTCCACGTGACCAGCGTGCGGCCAGGGCGGCCAGGTACTGGAAGAAACCAGTCGGTTCCAGCAGCGCGACCAGTAGCATCATACCCAGGAGAAGTCCCAGTGTCTGGAAGTCAATGGCTGCCAGGGCCTGCTTTTCAGAATAGAATCCCCAAATTTTCCCAATGATTAACACGATCAGGGCACCACCCATGGCCGCCGCTGTGCGGTTGAGTTTTTCGGTGAAGATCAGCGCCAGACAAACAACAAAAGTCAGAGTAGTAAAAAGGATGGCAGCCATAAGGGTGTCCTTCCGTAAGCAAAGAAGTACGTTTGATGATTACCAGCAGGACAGAATTTGCGCCGCGATGTCGGCACGTGAGATGATGCCTGCTAAAGTGCCATTCGCGGAGACGACCGGCAGATCGTATAAGTCGTGCTGATTCATCAGGGCATACGCGCGCAACAGGCCGCAATCCTCCGTGACGGCTACGATAGGCCGCATCAGCGTTGTGACAGCTCGTTCCAGTAACTCGCGCGGCGGTCGGGTCGTCTCGACCGCGCCGAAATCGTGGAAGGAGTCGACGTCTCGAATCAACCCCATGATATCCGGTAGCTCGAGAGCGAGCATATTGCGCAAGGTGAGCATACCGATTGGACGGTCATGCTCATCCACTACCGGCAACATGCCAATGTGATGGCGGACAAAAACTTGCGCGGCCTCGGCGATAGTTGCCGAAACGGTAATGGAGAATACTCGGTGTTTCATACATTCACCCACATTCATGGCAGCCTCCAGGGATATTGTACCATCTGAGCAGCTACACGTTAGGGTAGACAGAGGCTATACGAGGCGTCCGTCTCGTGGGTAAACAGGAGGCTGCTGAGGATTGCAGATAAACCCGCAGCCGCCTCGCTGGGAGGCGGCTGCGTGGGAGGGAGGAGGAACGAGGGACGCGGAGGGCATCAGGCTTCCGGTTCGACGTACTCGACTTCGCGTACCGGGCGGGCCTGGCGCACACGGTAA
>FWWL01005000.1_pt1 | contig 21410 bp, 23 predicted proteins | sample 2228331 | NCBI WGS metagenome assembly FWWL01 (sample SAMEA103939775, study PRJEB20133) | metagenome | reverse complement strand
GGGCTTTCCGAACTCCACCACTGCCATATTGCGCATCGTCTCCCTCGGGTCCGTTTCAGGGCACGACCGCGCCGCGTCCCACGAGCGTTCCCTCCCGCAGCTTCCCAATAAGGAAGGAAGCTTCCTCCAGGGGCCGCACGTCCGAGACCACGGGCTGGATCCTCCCTTCCCGCACCATGCGGGCAGCCTGCTGCACCTCCCACCGGGAGGCGTAGCGGGATCCCAGAACCGTGAGCTCTCCGGCCACCATCCGGGCGGGACTTACGGAGAGGTGGATCCCCACGAAGGTGGTGAGGAGCACCAGCCGGCCGCGGGGACCGAGGAGGTCCAGGCAGGCCTGCAGGGTTTCCGGCGTTCCCACTAGGTCTACGGCCACGGTGAGCTCATGGCCCGCCGCTTCCCGGACCAGCGGTCCCAACTCCCCGGCCTCCGCGTCCACGGCCACACCCCCCATCCGCCGCAGGACCTCGGTCTTCTCCGCACCTCGGTCCACGGCCACCACCTCCGCGCCGAAGGCTCGAGCCATCTGGACCATGTGGATGCCCACACCACCTGCAGCGCCCACCACCAGCACCGCGTCCCCCGGCCCGATCCCGGCCCGGCGGCACACGTGGAAGGGCGTGGCGACCGCATCGGGGATCACCGTAGCCTGCACGGGATCCAGCCCTTTGGGGATGGGAAGGGCGTTAAAGACCGGCAGCACCGCGTACTCTGCGAACCCGCCGTCGCTCGCCACGCCCACCTGCCCGCGCAGGTGGCGGCAGAGGGGCTCGTGCGCGAGCCGACAGAAGTCGCAGGACCCGCAGCTCAGGTAGAAGTATGCCATCACCCGGGTCCCCTCTTCGAGTGCCCGCACGCCGGGACCCCGGGCCACCACGGTGCCCACGAACTCGTGGCCGGGAATTCGGGGGAGCTTTTCTGCGTGGAGGCGGGTTGCGCCCCGCATGTAGTTCAGCACCGTGAGGCCCACGCCACAGGCCTCCACCCGCACCAAGACCTCGCCTTCCCCCGGCTCCGGCGTGGGACGCTCTTCGAGAACCAGCTCGTCGCCGCGCGTGTGCAGCACCAGGGCTCTCATCCCGTCACCCCAGCAGGCTCTCATCGTACGGAAGCCGGGACATCACCCGCGGCCGTACGCCACCCCGCACACCCGGCACCCAGATGAGGGGCTCGAGGGCGGACAGGTCCACCCGCCGCTCGTAGTCCACGGCAAACGGGCCGCGGGCCCAGGCCTCCACGGGATCACTCCGATGGGACCATGACTTCAGGTCGCAGGGCCCGGTACATGCCCTCGTAGAGCTCCGGGCGCAGCCACTGGTCGCTTAGCAGGCCCTGCTTGGTGCCACACCGCTCCCAGGCTCCGAGCTCATCCCGCGTGGCACGCAGGTAACGCACCCGATCCAAGCTCACGTCCACCACGAACATCCCCGGCGCGGTGCTCTCCAGCAGAACCTCCTCCGGGCCTGCCACCATGGCGAGCCCCCGCTCATCGGGCGTGAAGAGGTTCTGGGTGGTGACCACCACCGCCAGGTTCTCGATGGCCCGGGCCCAGATCAGGGTCCGCCAGGTGGCCCACAGGCGCTTCTTGTCCACACCCGCAGGCAGGAATAGGATCTCCGCGCCTTGTAATGCCAGGGCCCGGGCCACCTCCGGCACGTACACCTCGCTGCACATGGCAAGCCCCACCTTCCCGAACCCGGTGTCAAACACCGGCAAGCGGTCCCCCGGCACGTACCGAAAGTCCCACGCGCGGCCACCGAGGTAGATCCACGGACCCCGGGGATGAGTGCGACGGTACTCGGCCACAGGGCGGCCGTCAGGGTAGGCGAGGCAGACGAGGGTGTGGGCCGCCTTCGTGGCTTCCTCCAGGGGTTCCAGGGTGCCGAAGACCACGTGCACACGGTGTTGGGCCGCGGCCTCCCGCAGGGCGGGCCGGGGGTCGAAGGTGGCGGGCATGCGCCACGGGCCCGGATAGCTCTCCGGAAAGCACACGAACTGCGCCCCCTCCGCAGCGGCCCGCTCCACCCACCGGAGGGCCTCCGGCAGGTTCTCCTCTGCCCGGTCGGGCGGGTGGCTGATGGGCTGGACGACGGCGATGCGGAATCCCATGGCAACCCTCCTCACGGCCCGCAGAACCGGCAGGGCGGGTAGTCCCGACTGTAGACGGGCTGGCTGAGGAACCACCGCGGGTCGTACTTCCAGAACTGGGAGACGTTCGGGTACGTGTAGATCACCGTGTTCTGCAGGATGCCGCCCCGCCGCTCCACCTTTCGGATGTACACGTTCTGGATGGGGTTCCCGTACTCGTCCATGCGGATGGGGCCCCGCGGGGTGTCGTCCACCCGCACCCGCCGCAGGCTCGCGAGGAAAGCCTCCTTGTCCTCCACCTTGCCCCGCAGCTGGATCAGGGTCTCGTAGATGAGTCGGGCCGCGGTGTAGCTGTTCTCCGAGTAGTACGACGGCGGCCGCTGGAACTTCCGGGCGTACGCGCTGGCAAATACCCGGTTGGCCGGGGTGTTGAGGGCCGCGCTGTAGTGCAGGGCCGTGATGATGTCGAGGGCTTCGTCCCCCATCTGGTACAGCACGTGCTCGTCCGTCAGGGTCCCGCCGCCGATGAGGGGGATCCGGCCCTTCAATCCAAAGTCTCGGTACTGGGCCAAAAAGCGCAGGGCATCCGCGCCAGAGAAGATGGCGTACACCGCATCGATGTCCCGGCGCAGCTGTGCGAGGTACGGCCCGTAGTCGGGTGCCCCGATGGGTGGCCACAGCTTCTGGACAATTCGTCCCCCGAGCTCCTCGAACGCCCGCTGGAACCCGCCCACGTTCTCGTGGCCGAAGGCGAAGTCGTACCCGATGGTGGCCACCCGCCGGTAGCGGGTGTTACGGATCACCCAGTCCCCGAGGGGATGGTTCACCTGGCTGCTGGTCCAGCCCAGCCGCACGATGTAGGGGGTACGCCGGCGCTGGGTGATATCATCTGCCGAGACGATGGGGTAAACGGTAGGGATACGCGCTTCGTTCACGTAATCCACCAACGCAAGCCCGGAAGAGGCCAGCAGCGGGCCTACGAGCATGTGCACCCGGTCCTGGCCGACCAGCTTGCGGGCCTTCGTGATGGTGTTGACAGGGACTCCCGCGTCATCCTCCACGATGATCTCCACCCGTCGGCCGGCCACGGTATTGCCTTTCTCCTCCCAGAACATCTGGAACCCGTTCACCGCGTCACGGCCGTTTGCTGCGAAGACCCCCGTGAGCGGGAAGATCAGGCCGATCCGGATGGGCTCCCGCACCTGGGAGCGCACCGGTGTGACACTTGCGAGCAGCAGGATGCTCACCAGAACCAGCAGCCGAAATTGCCTCAGCACCTCCGATCGCATCACCGATCCCCCCTTCCGTAGGATTTGCCCTTCTAAACGCCCAGATACCGACGACGTACCTCTTCCGTAGCCCGTAGGGCATCCGGCGTCCCGCCGAAGACCACGGTTCCCTTGCTCAGGACGTACACGTAGTCCGCCAGTCGGAGGGCAAGCGGGAGGTTCTGCTCCACGAGGAGGATGGAGAGCCCCTTCTGCTTCAGTTCCGCCAAGGTATGCGCCAGGTCCAGCACCAGCCGAGGCGCCAGACCTTCCGATGGCTCGTCCATCAGCAGCAGCCGAGGGTTGGTCATCAGGGCCCGACCGATGGCCAGCATCTGCTGCTCCCCGCCGCTCAACTTGCCGCCCCGGTGCTGCCGCCGCTCCCGTAACCGCGGGAACAGCTCGTACACCCGCGCGAGATCCCACCCGTCCCCGTCCGAACGCGCCGCCACCACCAGGTTCTCCTCCACCGTCAGGGACGGGAAGATCCGCCGGCCCTGTGGCACCAGCCCCACACCCATCCGCGCAATCTCGTGGGGCGGCCGGCGCGTGATCTCCTCCCCCCACAGCCGGATCCGGCCCCGGCGGGGTGGGGTGAATCCGATGACGCTCCGGATCAGGGTGGTCTTGCCCGCCCCGTTGCGCCCCAGCACCGCCACCACCTGCCCCTGCTCCACCCTGAGGCTCACCCCCTGCAGGACGTAGCTCTCGCCGTAGTACGTGTGGACGTCCTCCACCACCAGCGCCGCGCTCACAGCTCCCCCGCTCCCAGATAGATGGCCTGCACGTCTGGGTTCCTCCGAATCTCCTCCACCGTCCCCTCTGCCAGCACCCGTCCGAAGTGCATCACCGTCACCCGCCGTGCCACCTCGAACGCCACATCCATGTCGTGTTCGATGAGCAGCACCGTGATACCCGCATCCAGGGATCGCACCAGGTCCACCACCCGCCGCGTCTCCGCAGGTGAAAGGCCGGCCGTGGGCTCATCCAACAACAGCACCCGCGGACGGCTGCCCAGGGCTAGGACGATCTCCAGCTCCCGCTGCTCCCCGTACGAGAGGCGGCTGACTAACTCGTCCCGCTTCTCCCACAGCCCGAAGGCCTCCAGCAGCGCCTGGGCCTGCGCGACGGCCTCCCGATGCGCCAAGGTCGGCCGGAACGGGTCGTACTTCTCCCGGCGCAACCCGTACACGGCCAGGAGGGCGTTCTCCAGCACCGAGAGCCGGGTGAACAGGTTCGTCACCTGGTAAGTACGGCCGATGCCCAACGCCGTGCGCCGGTACGGCGGAAGGTGCGTGATGTCCTGGCCGAACAGCAGCACCCTCCCCCCGCTGGCCGGTACTTCCCCGCTTAGCAGGTGGAAGAGGGTGGTCTTGCCCGCGCCGTTGGGCCCGATGATGGCCCGCCGCTCGCCCACCTCGACCTCCAGATCCACCCCGTCCACGGCCCGAAGGCCCCCGTAGTCCTTACTGAGCCGCTCCGTGCGCAGGCACACCTCCCTCACCGCTCCACCACCGCCTCCTTCTGCGCCCTCTCCGCCACAACCGCCTCCATCTCCCTCCGCCGCACCCGCCACCACCGCACGATCCGGTCCACGCCGCTTGCCACCCCGCCCGGCGCGTACATCACCGTCAGCACGAACACCACGCCCAGGATGAGCATCCACCGCTGGGTGTACGCGCTCACCAGGTTGCGCAAGAACACCACTAGCCCCGCACCCACCACCGGCCCCAGCACCGTCCCCGCACCTCCCAGGATCACCATCAGGACCGCCTCCGCGCTCGCGGCCAGGTGCAGGTCCGGCGGGCTCACGAACCGGTTGTAGTAGGCGTACAGCACCCCCGAAAGCCCCGCATACCCGCCCGCCACCACGAACGCCACGTACCGGTGCAGCCACGTGTTGTACCCCAGCGTCCGCATCCGCCCCTCACTCTCCCGGATCCCTCGCAGCGACAGCCCAAACGGCGAGCGCACCAGCCGGTGCATCAGGTAGGCGGCCCCCACGAACACCCCCAGCACCAGGTAGTACAGGTTCCGCGGATCCCCCAAAGACCAGGGAAGGCCCAGCTCCAGTACCGGAATCCCCGGGAGCCCGTTGTCCCCGCCCGTCACCGAGGACCACCGGTACGCCAGGCCCCAGGTCCCCATCCCCAGTGCCAGGGTGATGATCAGGAAGTACACCCCTACCGCCCGGGTGGCCAGAAGCCCGTACACCGCCGCCAGTCCCACCGCTACCCCCACCCCCGCCCCGAACGCCAGCAGGGGTGCCACGTGGAACCGGGTGGTGAGGATCCCCACGGTGTAGGCCGCGGCCCCGAAGAACGCCGCATGCCCGAACGACACAAGACCCGTATACCCCATCAGGAGGTTCAGGCCCATGGCCGAAAGCCCGTAGATGAGGGTGAGCAGCATCAGGTGGGTGAAGTACACGGGCACAAGACGTGGGAGCATAAGCCCCACCGCCGCAACGGCCGCCCCGACCAGCACCGCAACCCCAGACCGCATCCTCCGTCTAGCCCCTTCCGAAGAGCCCCGTGGGTCGGATGGCCAGCACGATGGCCATGGGGACGAACAGGGTGAAGTACGAGAGCTCTGGAAACAGGGCCTTTCCCAGGTTGTCCAGCACGCCCACCAGCAGGCTTCCCACCAACGCGCCCTGTAGGCTCCCCAGGCCTCCGATGATCACCACGGCGAACGCCAAGGGCAGCACCTCCGCATCCGCCCCCGGATACACCCCCAGGAACGCGCCACCCATGGCGCCCGCGAACCCCGCCAGGGCCGCGCCCACCGCGAACATCCCCGTGAGCACGGGTTCCACGCGGATCCCCAGTCCCCGCGCCATCTCCTGGTCATCCACCGCGGCCCGGACCACAGCTCCCAGGCGCGTGCGTTCCTGCAGCACCCACAGGAAGATGGCCACAGCCGCACCCACCCCGATCACCGCCAGCCGGTAGGCGGGGAAGAACACGGGGCCCAGGGGTACCGACCCTCCCAGTGCCTGCGGAACCGGGATCCGGTGCGGGTCCCCGCCCCAGATCCACAGGGCGAGGTCCGCGAAGATGAAGGAGAACCCCATGGTGAGGAGGACCTGGGCCTGCTCCGCCCGGTAGAACCGCGCCAGAAACCCCCGCTGCATGACCACGCCCACCGCAGCCACCACGAGGCTACCTACCACTGCCGCGGCCAGGAAGCTGCCCGTGGCCCGTGCCACCGTGAGGGCCACGTAGGCGCCCAGCAGGTAGTATGACCCGTGGGCGATGTTCACGATGCGCATCAGCCCGAAGATCAGGGTGAGCCCGCTCGCCAGTAAGAACAGCAGGGCCGCGAACGAAAGCCCGTTCAAAAGTTGCGTGAGCCAGAAGGACACCACGACCCTCCTGGTCTCCGCACCTCCACCCTCACGGCTCACTGAACCAGTACTCCGGGTGCTCGCACAGGGTGAACACCACGGGGCCTTTGTCCGTCACGCACACGTTCTCCTCCAGCCGCACCGTCTGCTCCAGGCCCGGAAAGCCGCTGAAGGTCTCGATGGCGAAGTACATGTTCTGCTTGATCTCCGCCGGGTACTTGAAGGAGTAGGCCCGGGAGATCCACATCCCCTCGTATAGGGAAAGCCCGATGCTGTGCGCGAACTGCTGCAGACTCACACTCCCATACTTGTCGTCATCGTACTCCGGGAACTTTGCTGCCACGTCCGCGGTGGTGTTGCCCGGCCGTAGGGCCTCGATGCCTGCGTACAGCGAGTCGTAGCAGCGCTTGAAAAGATCCTTCTCCTTAGGAGTGGGCTTGGCGGCCACCTTCCAGCACCGCACGAAGTCCACGAAGTATCCGCCGGGGCCGATGGCGTTGATGTCCACGATGATGAGGTCGCCCTGACGGATTACCTTGTCCGTGTGCCACCGACGGTAGGGGCTGGTGTTCCCACCGCTTGCGACGATGATGTCGTACACGAAGTCAAACCCGCTGCGGTACAGGTACTCGTTGATCTTGGCGCACACCTCCGACTCCCGCACGCCGGGCTTCGCCCACTCGTGCATAGCCATCCACATGGCCGCATCTCCGTGGGCCGCGGCGATCTTTAGGCACTCCAGCTCGTCCGGGGTCTTGATGACCCGCGCCGCGGACATGGCGGGCCACCCGTTTACGATGTTCAGGCCGAGGCCCGTGAGGGCCTGGTAGGCCATCATGTCCATCACGTCGATGCCGATCCGCTCCTTGTGCACCCCGTTCTCCCGGAGCACCTCGTATACGCTCTGGGCCATGCGCTGCGCCATCTCCGGCTCCGCTCCCTCCGCCCACTTCCAGGTGATGGCAGGCCGAATCTCACCCTCCAGCCACGGCGCATCGATCTGGGCGCAGACCATGTCAGAGCCGATGGTCTCAAACAGCACCGGCTTGCCGTTCCGCGGGAGCACGCAGTATCGGATGAAGATGTTGTTCTTCCAGTTGCCCTGCCACACCCCGGTCACGTATCGGATGTTCTCGCCCACGAAGAGCACCAGGGCTCCGAGGTCATGCTTGTCCATCTGCTCCCTGGCCCGCGCCAACCGGTCCCGGCGCATGCGGGCGAAGTCTACCCGCGCCTGCCAGTCCGTGGCGGTGGTGCTGTACACCCGCCGCGGTTGGTACTCGTGATACCCCTGCAAGAACTCGTGGTACGCCATACTCTCCCTCCTCCCTCATGCGGTCTCGTGGTTTGATCCTGTCGCAAGCCCCAGCAACCTCTGGGCATTGTAGGCAAGCACCGCCCGCTCCTCCTCCGGCGGAAGCCCCAGGGCCCGCACCCGGCCCACGGGATCATCGTCCGCCATGTCGTAGGGGGCGTCGCTCCCGAGGACCATCCGGTGCGCGCCCACGGTCCGCACCACGTACGCCAGCGCCCCGTCCCCGTGCACCACGGTGTCGAAGGCGAAGTGGTCCAGGTATGCGGAGGGGGGCCGGGGGATGGCTTCCTGCAGCTCCCGGCGGGAGCGGTGGGCGTGGTCCATCCGGCCCAGCAGGAACGGGAACACCCCGCCCCCATGCGCCAGCACTACCCGTATCCCCGGCAGCCGATCCAGCAGTCCCGAGTAGATGAGCCGGCCCACCAGGGCCGCGGTTTCCACGGGGAACCCGATCGTGTTGAAGAGGTGGAAGCGGGCCAGCACGTCTTCCCCGATGTACGTGGTGGGGTGAACGAACACCGGGATCTGGAGTTCCGCGCACAGGGCCCACACCGGCTCGAACACCGGATCATCGAGGTAGCGGCCGCTCACGCTGGTGGCGAGGTACACGCCCCGCATCCCCAGCTCCTGAACCGCCCGCTCCGCCTCCCGAAGGGCCGCCCCGATGTCCTGCATGGGGAGGGTCGCGAGCCCGAGGAACCGACGGGGATGGGCCGCACAGACCTCCGCGATCCCGTCGTTGAAGGCCCGGGCAAGCTGTGCGCCGAGCTGCGGGGAAGCCCAGTACACCATGGGTGGCGAGAGAGATAGGGCCTGCAGACCGATCCCCCGCGCATCCAGGTACGCCAGGCGTGCGGAGACGTCCACGAACTCCGGCAGTAACGGAACCGGAGGATGGCCCGGCAGCACCAGCTGAGGGACGGGGCCGTCCCGCCGCACGCCCGCCCCGTACGGCCCACCCTCCCGCTCCACCAGCCGCACGAACTCCTGCGGGAAGAAGTGGCTGTGCACGTCGATGGCCATCATGGGCGCACCCGCGATCAGGCCTTCTCCCTCACCGGCGCGTACGGGGACCACTCCCGGCTGCCCTTTCCCTCCACCAGATCCTTACTGCTGAGGAACACCGTGTCCTCCAGGGCCCGCACCTCGTGCACGACCCCTGGGGGCACATGGATCACACCTCCCGGTCCCACCTCCGCCTCCTCCTCCCCCACCTTGGCCCGCAGCCGGCCGGTGAGCACGTAGATGATCTGCTCGTTGGGGTGGCGGTGCGGATCTGCGCCTGTGCCCGCCTGCATGCGGTACAGTCCCATCTCGATCTTCTCCCCCCGCACGGTTCCACCGAAGGCGGTGGAGTAGTGGGGTGAGATGGTCTCTTGAGGCAGTTCCTCGAACCGGTAGAAGGGCATCAGGATCCTCCCTCTAGGGAAGTAGGGGGCTGCCAAGGCTTTTCCACGAACACGGTGCCCGCGTCGTCCTTGCTGGGGCAGTTGCCATAGGTGAAGATGAGCTCCGCAGTGTCCGTCTGACTTAGGTTCTCCAGTCCGTGGATCACGCCCGGCGGCACGTACACGAACTGGTTCTCCTCCACGATGTACTCCTTCCGCTCCTCCCCGATGTACAGCTTGAGCCGCCCCTTCCGCACGAAGAAGGCGGCCTCGCAGGTGTGGGTATGGGCCGGGTTGCGGCCCCCGGGGGGCACGATGGTACGCCCCATGGTGATGGTCTTCGCGCCCACGCTGTACTTATCCACCCCGAAGGCGATCACGAGCGGCGGCTCGTACGTGACGTCCTTACCGATCTTCTCGGAGTCCACGATGGCGAAGGTGCTCAAGGTCTCACCTCCTGCAGTCTAGGCATCCTATGGCGCCCAGGGCCGCCACGGTGCCTCACCCCACCAGCTCCCGCTGGGGAGTCGTACCCCAAGCACACCCGTGAACAGCGCGTCCAGGGCGACCCCCAGCACCAAGCCCGCCGCCAACCACCCGAAAATCCCCCACCTGGCCCGGCGGTGGCCTAGGAGGTAGGAACCTCCGCCCACCATGAGGCCTGCCGCGAGCCAGAACCCCAGGCGCGGCAGCGCCAGGGCATACAACGACGCGGCTGCGGCGAAGGCTACCACGTCGCGGGCGTCCTCCCTGCGCTCCCATAGCACCACCCCCTCGGGCCTGCGCAGCCCCTCTTCCAGCAGGAGGAACCCGCACAGGGCCATCACCGCGGCTGCAAGCCGCGGGAATAGCCACACGGCAGGGGTACCGCCGCGCGCACCCCAGAACGCTACCGCGGCAATCCCGAGCAGTAGCGTCCCACTGACCAGTCCCGTATTCCCTCGGATCGGACCACGCCCGTCCATCCCCTCACACCTCCGCACCCGCGTGAGCCTCCTGGGCCAGCTTCCAGCCCCGCAGTCCCCGGAACAGGGACCACACGCTCAACGCGATGAACAGGGCGCAGAACGGCCGCAGGACGAACACCTCCAGCCAAGAACCGCGGGCCTGGGCCAGGGTGAGGGATGTGATCAGGGCCGGCTCGATGACGGGGCCCAGCAAGAGCCCTAACACGATCGGGCCACTCTCAAACCCCAGTTTCCGCAGCACGTAGGCCAACACGCCGATGCCCACCATCATCCCTACGTCGAAGGTGCTGTTGCGCACCGCGTAGGAGCCTACCACGGCCAGGGTCAGGACAACGGGCGCGAGCACGTGCACAGGGATTCGGATCACGAGGACCAAAAGCCGCACCATAAGGAAACCCACCGCGAACAGCACAACTCCCGAGACCATTGTGGACCAGATGAAGGTGTACGTCATGGTGGCGCTCGGACCTGCGAACAGCTCCCGACCCGGACGGACCCCATGCAGCAACAGGGACGCCAGGATCACCGCCGCGGGCGCGGAACCCGGAATCCCCAAGGTCAGCGTGGGGATCATGGCCGCGGGGGCCACGGAGTTGTTCGCCAGCTCCGGGGCGATGAGCCCCTCGATGGACCCCTTGCCCACCTCTGGGTTCCTACTGGAGCGCAGCACCTCGTTGTAGGCCACCAGCGCGGCGATGGGCCCACCCGTACCCGGCACGATGCCCACGATGATCCCCACGATACTGGACTTCAGCAGGAGGAGGGGGCGGCTCAGGGTCTCCCGCAGCACCTCCCATAGGGCTCCGGGCTGCTCCCGGTACGGCGCCACGTATGCTTCCACCCGCCGCGTCTCCACCATGCGCAGGACCTCCGGCACGGTGAAAAAGCCGATCAGGGCCACCACCAGGTCCACCCCGCCCTGCAGCTGCGAAAGCCCGAAGGCGTACCGCACCAAACTCTCCGTACGGGCCACGCCGACGGTGCTCAGCAGCAGGCCGAGGGCGGCACCCGCGATCCCCTTCAGGAGGGACTTGCCCGTGAGGGAGGCCATAATGGTCAGTCCGAACACGCCCACCCAAAACACCTCCGGGGGGCCGAAGCGGAGCGACAGGGCCGCAAGGGGTGCGGCTAGCAGCAGCAGCGATAGCCCGCCTGCCAGCTGCCCCAGGGCAGAAGCCACGAGCGCCGTGAGGAGCGCCTGGTGGGCCTTCCCCTTCTTGGTCAGCCGGTGCCCCTCTATGGCCGTGGCCACGGCTGCGGGCGTGCCCGGCGTGGCGATCAAGCACGCGGGCACCGCGTCCCCAAAGGCCGCAGCCCCGTACAGGGCGCCCATGAGGACCAGGGCGCTCGTGGGGTCCATGACGAAGGTGAAGGGTAGGAGCACCGTCAGTCCCATGGTGGCGGTGAACCCGGGAAGGGCGCCCACCAGGGAGCCCACCGCCACTCCCACCGCCATGAGGAACAGGTACTGCGGTGACAGGACATTGATGAGGCCCTGCAGGACCGGATCCATCCACGCTCCCCCCGGAGGCAGCTCCGCCTACCGGAGTAGGTGTACCAGATCCCGGTAGACGGCCACCAACCGGTTTACGTACGCCTGCGACTCCGCGTGCCCAAGGTAGAGGGGGATGAGGCCCTCCTCCTCCACGGCCTTACGGATCTCCGGCATGCGCATCACCTGGAGGATGGCCTGGGAGAGCTTCACCACCACCTCTGCAGGCACACCCGCCGGGGCGCCCACACCCCAGGAGGTTTCCGTGGTGACGTTGTAGCCGAACTCCGCGAAGGTGGGCACGTCCGGTGCCGCCTTCATCCGCTGCTTGCCGGTGACCGCCAGCATCCGCACCTGCTCCCGGTGCCGGATGCCGTGGGAGGCCGCGGTGATAGCCGCGTCCACGTGGCCGCCGATGAGGCTGGTCATCACCGGGCCCGCCCCACCCGCGATGGGCACGTAGGTGACCCGGATGCCCGCCGACTGCATGAGCTGGGCGAGGGCAAGGTCGGAAGGGGACAGCCGCTCCACGCCACCTACCGCGAGCTTACCGGGATTGGCCTTCGCATACTCCACGAAGTCCCGGAGGGTTCGGAAGGGGCTATCGCGGCGTACCATGAGGGCGTTGGGTGCGGCCACGGTCCACGCGATGGACCGGATCTGGTCCAGACGGTAGCCGGCTTCCGCACCCCGCACCAGGGTCTGGATCACCATGTGGGGCATCACAAGTCCTCCGACCGTGTACCCGTCCGGGCGGGCACGGGCCAGCTCCGACCACCCCACGGCACCGCCCGCACCGGTCCGGTACTCTACCAGGATCCGCACCCCGAGCAACCGCTCCAGGTGCGGCTGCATCCTTCGCACCTCCACGTCCGACTGCCCGCCCGGCGCGAACGCTACGATCCACGTGATGGGCCGGGTGGGGTAGCCGGAGGGCCCTGCGAGAGCGGCCAGGCTCACGCAGAAGACCCCAGCCACCACGAGCAACCCTGCAGTCCGCCATACCGCCCGCATCGTTCTCCCCTCCCCTCTTTTCTTGCGCCCTAGATCCTATGCCCTTTGCCTTCCACCAGGGCCTTGCAGCTCACCACCTCACTATCTTCCAGGGCCGTGACCTGGTGCGGGAGGTGAGGGGGAGCCCAGAATCCTTGTCCCGGCCCCAGCTCCCGCGTCTCATCCCCCACCGTGGCCACCAGCCGCCCCCGCACCACCACCATGATCTGCTCCTGGGGGTGGGCATGGGGAACCGCTCCCTCTCCGGCTCGGAACCGCAGCCAGCCCACCTCGATCTGGGAGCCGGTCACCAGCGGCCCAAAGGCCCGGGAGTACTGCGGGGTGACGTACTCGCCCGGCATCTCGTTGAAGTCAAAGAACGGCATCACAAACCTCCTCCGCTTCCCGGCATGACCTGCCCTACAGGCCCAAAGACCTGCTCTGCGATCTCCGCGAACTCCTCCCGGTGCAGCAACCCCTTCTTCTCCAACGACCGCTCCTTCACCCGCACCAGTACCTCGTCCACCCGCGGGTCGTCCGGCCGGACGGTGTAGCCCACCTCGCTCAAGAAGTACAGCACCGAGTCCCGACCGCTGCCCTTACCCAGCACCACCTCCGCGGGGGCTTGGCCCACCAGCTCCCAGTGGAAGGGAAAGAGCTCCGTGGGCTTTGTGTCCTTGAGCCGGATGAGCCAGGTGGCGATGATCCCAGACTCCACCTTGAAAAGCATGTCGCCCACCACCGCCCGGTTGGGTGGCACCGGAACCCCCGCCAGCTCCCGCACCAGCTTTGAGAGCTCGTACAGCCTCTCGTACCGGAGCCCCGTGTCGATCCCGTACAGGGTCAACAGGGCCAGGGCCAAGTCCTCCAGGGCGCAGTTCCCCGCCCGCTCCCCAATCCCCGTCACGGTGACGTGAGCCGTCTCCACCCCCAGGGAGAGGGCCATGAGGGTGTTGGCCACCGCCATCCCGAAGTCGTCGTGGAAGTGGGCCTCGAGAGGCTTCCGGATGTGCTGCTGCACGAACCGCGTGAAGTACTGGATGGCGTGCGGGCTACTGCCGCCGAAGGTGTCCACCAGGACGAGGGCGTCCATGTGCCCGTGGGTGGCCACCTCCTCGATGAGCCGCACGAACCATTCCGGCTCCGACCGGGTGGCGTCAATGGGGAAGAACACCACCTCCAACCCCTGCTCGTGGGCGAACCGGGTGGCCTCCACGGAGAGGTCGATGGCCCGCTGAGGCTCCCATTGGTACGCGAGCGCGATGATGTGCTGGCTGCTGGGAATCTCCACCACCACTCCTTGGACCCCGCAGTCCAGGGCTTGCTGCACATCCGACACCAAACACCGGCTAAAGGCGTAGATCTTCGGGCCGAGGTTGCGCCGGGCGATGGCCCGCACCGCCTCGTAGTCCGCCCGGGAGACCGCGGGAAGACCTGCCTCGATGCGGTGCACACCGACCTCCGCGAGCTTCTCTGCAATCCGGACCTTCTCATCCGCGGTGAACACTACCCCCGCCTGCTGCTCGCCATCCCGCAGGGTCACGTCGTGGAACTGGATCCGCTCAGAAAAGCGCAGCTGTCCGCGCACCTCCGGCGCGTAGTTATGAGGACTTGTGAACCACCGATCCGTCATCCAGGGCGTCTCCACGGGTCCCTCCTATACGGTGACTCCCGCCACCCGGTTCACGGGGTAGCGGGGCGGTTTTCCGGTAAGTACCCGCGCCACCTCCTCCGCAGCCTTCCGCTGCAGCTCCTGCAGCGACTCCTCGGAGTAGAAGGCCACGTGCGGGGTAAGGATCACGTTCTCCAGGTGCAGGAGGGGGTGGTCGGGAGGAGGAGGCTCCTGGGGCAGGACGTCGAGCGCCGCGCCCGCGATCCACCCCTCCCGCAGGGCCCGCACCAAGGCCCGCTCCTCCACGATGCGGCCCCGGGCCGTGTTGATGAGGTAGGCGGTGGGCTTCATCCACCGCAGCACCGCCTCGTCCACGAGCCCCTGCGTCTGGGGGGTGAGAGGTGCGTGGAGGGAGACGAAGTCCGACCGCTCCGCCAGGGTCCGCAGGTCTACGGGCTCCACACCCTCCTCCCGGATCACCGCGGCCTCCACGTACGGGTCGAAGGCCACTACCCGAAGACCTAGCGCCCGGGCCTTGCGGGCCACCTGCCGCGCGATCTTTCCGAAGCCCACAAGCCCCAGCACCTGACCGGACAGTCGCCGGATGGGAACCGCATCCCGCGCATCCCACCGGCCCGAGCGGACCTTGCGGTCCAAGGGGACCACCCGGCGGGCGCAGGCCAGCAGGAGGCTGAGGGTATGATCACTCACCTCCTCCACGCAGTAGTCAGGGACGTTGGTGACCACGATCCCGCGGGCAGTGGCGGCCGTGAGGTCCACGTTGTCCACTCCGATGCCGTAGCGGGCGATGACCCGACAGCGCCTGGCCCGCGCGATCACCCGGGCGGTCACGGGGGCATAGCACACGAGGAGCGCATCCACGTCCGCAACAGGCTCCAGCAGCTCCTCCTCCCGGTGGGCCTGCATCGCTACGAGCTCCGCACCGACTTGTGCGAGGATCCGCCGCTCCGTGTCCAGGGAGGGAAAGACGGAGTCCGTGACGAGGACCTTAAAGCGAGCCGTCATGAGGAAGAGCGCTCCCGACGCAGGTAGTCCACCAGCAGGCGGCACGCGATCCCTAGGTGCTCCTCCAGGGCGGAGACCGCCGCGGACACGTCCCCGCGGCGAACGGCGCGCAGGATCTCCCGGTGCTCCCGCTGGGAGTGCTTCTTGCGCTGCATCACGGAGATGTATAGGCGCAGGTAGCGGTCCACGTTGGTGCGGAGGGTTCGGATGAGGCCGAGCAGGCGCTGGCGGCGGGAGGGGGCATAGAGCACTGTGTGGAACTCCGTGTTGAGCCGGCTCCAGACGAGGGGGTCATCCTCTGCGTCGATGGCGTCCAGGATCTCCTCAGCCCTGCGCAGGTCCTCACGGGTGATGTGGGGTATGGCCAGGCGCAAGGCCTGGCACTCTAGGGGAATGCGGATCTCGTAGAGCTCCTGCACCTCCTCAGGGGAGAGCTCGCAGACCTCAAACCCCCGGTAAGGGCGCAGGCGCACGAGGCCCTCGGCCTCGAGCTGGCGCAGGGCCTCACGGACGGGGATGTGGCTGATGCCCAGCTGCCGGGCGATCTCCTCCTGCCGGAGCTGCTGCCCACCCACGAGGATCCCCCGGAGGATGGCCTCCCGGAGGACCTCCGCCACCATGGCTGGGGTACTGCGGGGTCCGGGCGAAGCCTCCTCGAGCAGGCTGCGGAGCTCCATTTTCCGCACCACACCGATAGGATATAGCATATACGCACCGCCCGTCAACGCAACCGACGTCCTCCCTGCGCTACCTTCCTGGACCCACGGCCACCTTCTCGGACCGGACGACGAGGAAGTGCCGCACGCCCACCGCCCCGCACACCGCAAGCCCCGCGGCCGAAAGGCCCACCGACGGGTGGAATAGCCCCGCGGCACCCACCACCAGTAGCCCTCGTTCTAGCCATCCCAGGGGCCCCGCGAGGTACCCCATCACGGCCGCGGAAAGGAACCCCACGCCTACGGCCGCCGTCCCCACGTGCAGGGCCACCTGGAGCGGATCGCCCTGCAGGAGTAGGGAGGGGATGAAGACGAACCCGAACGGGACCAAGTACCCGGAGAGGGTGAGCCGCATGGCCTTCCACCCGGTCTCCATCCAGTTCGAGCCCGCGATGGCGGAGGCGGTGAAGAGGGCCATCCCCTCCGGCGGGGTGATGGTGGCCAGCACGGAGTAGTAGAAGATGAACAGATGGGCCGCCAGGGTCGGGATTCCCACAGACTCCAGAGCAGGGGCCACCGTGGCCGCGGCGATGAGGTAGCTGGCGGTGGTGGGGAGTGCCAGTCCCAGGACCAGGGCAGCTGCCACCGCGAACAGGAGCAGGACGAATACGTTTCCGCCTGCGGCCTCCACCGCGAGGGACGAGAACTTTACCCCGATGCCCGTGAACACGATCATGGAGTAGATCACCGCCGAGCAGGCGGTCCCCATGGCAGCTTCGAGGCTGCGCAACCCGCCGTCCGCCAACGCCTCGAAGACCGTACGGAGTCCCATCCGGGTCTTCGGGTGCAGGCCGGCCACCAGCACCGTGGCAGCGATCACCACCACCGCCGCCCGAGGCGCGTTCCACCCGCCGAGCACGAGGTAGACGAGCAGGGCAAGAGGGAACAGCAAGTGGCCGCGGGTCCGCAACGCCTCCCCCACACCGGGAAACGCCCGGTCGATCTCGGCCCTGCTGAGGCTTCGGAATCCGAGGGATCCCGCCGCGAAGAAAAGAGAGGCCCCGATGCCCAGGTAGTACAGGAGGGCGGGGACGAGGGCCGAGGTGGCGATGGTGGCGTAGGACACCCGGATGAGCTCCGCCATGATGAAGGCCGCAGCTCCCATCACGGGCGGCATGAGCTGCCCGCCCGCGGAGGCCGCTACCTCCACCGCGGCCGCGAGGGCCGGAGGGAACCCGTACCGCTTCATGAGGGGGATCGTAACCGAGCCGGTCACCGCCACGTTGGCAGGAGCGGAGCCCGAGACCATGCCGAACAGAAGGCTACCCGCCACCGATACCTGAGCGGGGCCACCCCGGATCCGGCCGGCGAGGCGCATGGCGAGGGCGCTCAACAGATCCCCCAGGCCTGCCCGCATCAGGAACTCGCCCAGCACCACAAAGACCAGGATGTAGGTAGCCGCCACACCCACGGGGAGGCTCCACAGCCCGTCGGGGGTAAGGTACAGGTAGCCGAGCACATCGCGCAGGCTAAACCCCGCGTGTCCCCAGTTCCCGGGGATGTACCGGCCGCCCAGGGCATAGGCCATCATGGCGAGGGCGAGGATGGGCAAGGCCCAGCCCGTAAGCCGACGCGTGGCCTCCAGCACCAGGAGCACCATGGCCGCGGCCAGCCACAGCTGCCCCCCGCGAGCGATCCCCGCCTGGTAGGCCACGGTTTCATGGCGGAGGAGCACGTACCCGGCGCCTACCACCGAACCGAGCACCAGGGCCGCATCCAGGAGCCGCGGGCGGCCGTCCCGGAAGAGGGAGCCGCCAAAGACCAGCACCAGCACGAACAGCAGGAACAGCGGCCGTTGCACGAACAGGTCCATCCCACCCCGCCACGCAGCCCACAGGAACACCAGGCTGAACAGGGCGGCCACCGTGCGGTGGATGATCCGCAGGAAATGGGGCACGAGCCGTTACCTCGGGAGCTGGGGAGGCATCATCTCCGGCGGAATGCGGACGCGCTGCTCGCGGTAGTAGCGCAGGGCACCCGGATGCAGCGGATACTTGGTCTGCACCACGTGCTGAGGCGTAAGCCCCTCCGCCTCCCGGTACACCTGCACGATCGTCCGGTAGTTCTCGAATACCGCTTTCGTGATCCGGTACACCAGCTCCGTGTCCAGGTCGTGCCGGGCCGCCATCACCGCCCACGGCGCCAGCACCCGAGCCTTGCCCGCTCCCCGGTACGACCGGGAGAAGTCTGCCTCCGCCACGGGGATCTGCGGTATGCGCTCTGCCACGAGCGCGACCTCCTCATCCGTGAGGGAGAGCACCCGCAGGGGCTCCCGCAACGACACCTCACCGTAGACGGGGGCGATCCCGCCCGCCACCACCGCATCCACCTCGCCCGCCTGCAGGGCGTTGGCGGCGTCCGCGTGCGGGTAGTGGAAGATCCGGGCCGGCCGGATGCGGAGGGCCACGAGCAGCTGCGTCCCCACCTTCTCCGCCAGGGAGCCACGGGTGAGGACGTTAATGCGCTTGCCGTTGAGGTCGCCAAAGCGCTGGATGCCAGACGCCTGCTTCACGATGAAGTGCACGTATAGCGGCGGGAGGGTGGGGTACATCTGGAGCGGGAACTTCACCGCGTCCTTGTACTCGCCCTTACGCTGGAGCACTTCCAACCCGTCCACGGTGACCACCACCCCAAGATCCCCCAGGCCCGCGGCCAGGCGCGCGGCGTTAGCACCGTATCCCGGGGTTCCCTGCACCGTGGCGTGGGCAACGCCCCGCAGGCGTTCCGAGATCACCTGAGCGAGGCCCACCGCCTGCAGGTACCCTGCCCCACCCACCACGCCGCCCAGGATGGTAAGCCGCACCTGGGCGATGGCCGTGGAGGCCACCGCAATCCCGACGAGCACTCCCAGGATTCCTCTACGCATCCTCCTCACCTCCCTCTGCATCATCACCGTTCACAAGACCGGCGGTGGACCGGTGGATTCCCGCACCACCAACTCCGTGGGGAGGACCGCGTCGGGGGGACGTGCTCCGCCACGGAGCACCAATAGCAGTTCTAAGGCTTTCCGGCCCATCTCGTAGGCAGGGATGGCCACGGTGGTGAGGGCGGGGACCGTGTAGGCGGCCACGGGCGTGTCGTCGAACCCGATCACGGAGACGTCCTCCGGCACCCGCAGCCCGAGTTCCCGCAGGGCCCGCAAGGCTCCCAACGCCATCTGGTCGTTGGCGGCCACGAGCGCCGTGGGTCGCGGACGGGCCCACAGGACCGTCCGGGCCGCATGGTAGCCTCCGGAGGCGGTGAACGCGGACCACACCACCCAGGCCGCCGGGGGCACGATGCCCGCCTCTTGAAGCGCGGCGCGGTACCCTCGCACTCGATCCCTCGCAGTGGGCGAGCTTCGGGGACCCGCGAGGCACGCGATGTGCCGGTGTCCCAGTGCTACGAGGTACCGGCACGCCTGCCGGGCGGCCTCCACGTTGTCCACCCGCACGCTGGGAACTCCAGCTACATGCCTCCCCACGACCACTACGGGCATGCGACCCGCCACCATGGCCTCATCTGCCCGGGTGAAGGCACCGCCCGCCACCACCACCCCGTCCACCCGCCGCTCCAGCAGGGCCCGCAGGTAAGCCCGCTGCTTGGTCGGCCGTCGATCCGTGTTGCACAGCACCACCGCAAGCCCATGCTGGTGCGCCACGTCTTCCATGCCCCGCAGAAGGGACGCGTAATAAGGGTTGGAGACGTCCGGCACTAGAACCCCAACCACCGCCGTCTCCCGACGCAGGAGGCTGCGGGCCAGGTGGTTGGGGTAATAGCCCAGCTCCGCGACGGCCCGCAGCACGCGCTCCCGGGTCTGCGCCCGCACGGGATGCGACGAGCCGTTCACCACCCGGGAGACCGTGGCGGGGGAAACTCCGGCCGCGCGGGCCACGTCCCAGATGGTGGCTGACCGGACGACCTCCCTCACGGGAACACCACCACCTTGATGGCGTCTCCGATGCGCTTCTCCGCGGTCTTTAGCGCCTTGGGCAGCTCGTCCAGGGAGAACCGGTGGGTGATGAAGGGCTTCCCGGTGATCTTGCCCTGGGCCATGAGGGCCAAAGCCCGCTTCACCGCGCCCCGCCCTTCTCCGCGAATTCCGTACAGGTAGATGTTGTTGCGCACGAGGTAGGCGGCGTCGAAGGGGACCGGCTCCCGGCTGAAGGCCGCTAAGCAGATCCTCCCGCCTCGCTTGGTGGCGTACAGGGCTTGGTTGACGGCCTCCGGAGCTCCGGAGCACTCCAGGACGAGGTCCACCCCAAGGCCCTCCGTCAGTTCCCTCACCCGGTCCACGAGCGACTCCCGGCGCACGTCGATCACCCAGTCCGCGCCCAGCTCCTGCCCAAGCCGCAGCCGGCTCTCCCGGGTTCCCGCCAGGATCACGGTGGCGCCCAGGGCTTTCCCGCACGCCACGCCCATGAGGCCGATGGGGCCTGGGCCGATCACCAGCAGCGTCTCGCCCGCCACGAGTCCGCCCAGCACGTCCAGCCCGTACAGGGCAGTCCCCGCGGTCACGATCAGGGTGGCCTCGTCGAAAGGGATGTGGTCGGGGAGCTTGTACACGGTGTTGATGTGGTTCACCGCGTACTCCGCGAACCCGCCATCCGTGGTGAAGCCGTTCGCCCGGTGGCCCTTGGACCGCCGTGAGTAGTTGAGGCAGCTGGTGTACATGCCGTGCCGGCACCGCTCGCACCGGCCGCAGCCCGCATGGATCTCCACCACCACCCGGTCGCCTACCCGGAACTCGTCCACGTCCGGGCCCAGAGCCACCACGGTGCCCGCGTACTCGTGGCCGATGACGTGTTGGCCGTTGAAGGGTAGCTGCCCCTCGATCATCGCGGGAAGCCCGTGGTAGAGGATCTCGAGGTCGGTGCCACAGATGGCCACCGCCTCGATCTTGATGAGGACCTCCGCGGGGCCCGGCTTGGGCACCGGCTTTCGCACGAGCCGTAGGTCCCCGGGCCCGAACAGGGCCCACGCCCGCATGGTCTCCGGAAGCGTCGCCACCACCTGCCCCATCCTCCTTCACCTCCTAGGAGCTGCACAGTTCCCGAAACACCTCCGCGGCCGTCTCCGCAAACGCCTCATCGTTGATGGCCGCGTCCACCTCCACGTACCGCACGGAGGGCCGCAGGTGCGTCCTCGCGACCTCCCGCAGGGCCGCGGGGATCTTAGGGTCCCACAGAGGCCCCCCCCCCCCCCCCCTGTACGGA
>FWWL01004999.1_pt1 | contig 21413 bp, 17 predicted proteins | sample 2228331 | NCBI WGS metagenome assembly FWWL01 (sample SAMEA103939775, study PRJEB20133) | metagenome | reverse complement strand
CAGTTTGCATAATCGTCTCGTCAACCGAATGGCATCGGAATCCGAGCGGTTTCGTTCCAGCGGCGCCATCTTGGCCATGGGACTCTTGGGGCGGGGTCTTCTTGGTCCTCAAGATCCTGTAAGCCTTTTGTGGCTGCGCACGGAAACCTTTCCTTGGGACGAAAATGCTCAGCAGGAGATTGTAACCCCCCTTAAAGAGGCCGGGTGGCAGCTGCGTTTGGAGTGTGCCACGATTCCGGAACTGCTTCAGGAAGCGGAATCTCGGCTAGGTTTCTTTTTTGAACTGCTCGATGCTCGCTATCTTTCCGGTAACCGACAATTGGTGGCCGAACTGGATCATGCTCTGGACGATTTCATCCTTGAGCATCAACGCTCCCTGTTCGACCACCTCTATGAAGGGATTCGAGCACGTGAAGCACGGCTTTCCATGGCCGAAGACTGGCTGGAACCGGACATGCTGGAAAGCCCGGGAGCCCTGAACGACATCGATACCATACGCTTTGCTGCGCGTATCCTTTTGGATGTTCGCTGCTTTGACGATGCCATTTTTCAGGGATACCTGACGCGAAAAGAAGTGGATCGACTGCAAAGTGCAGAAAAGAAACTGCTTAAATGGCTCAATCTGCTTCGCACCGTGAAGGGGGACCGACAGAGTGTCCTGGACTTCGAGGTTCAAGAGATTCTGGCCGAAAAACTAGGCTACAGCGGCAGGTCCGGCTTTCTTCCTGTGGAATCCTTCATGCAAGAAGTGCATGAAACGCTGCATGATGTGTTTTGTGTCAGTTCAGAATTTTGTGAACGCCTTCAGGAGACAGGGAAAATTGCCTTGGGGCCTTCGCCTTCAGGACCTAGGGTGACCGTCGAAGAAGGAGTGTCTTTGGTTGGAGGACGACTGCATGTGGATCCGGGACGCTTTGAGCCCACCGCAGCCAACGTGATCCGCCTCTATGTGTTGGCGGCGCAGCATGGAGCCCGCTTTTCCAGTGCCACGCGTCGTTGGCTGCATCATCACCGAAGCGTGGTGGAAACCTCCACGGGGGACCCCGGGGTCCAAGAAGCTTTTCTAAGGTTGCTGTCCATCGATGACGGTCATGTCTCGGTGATCCGCCGATTCTACAATGACGGACTCTTGAGGGCTCTCGTTCCCGAAACGGCCTTGGTGCACGCCCTGGTGCAACACGACGCCTTCCACGTGTATCCCCTACACGAACACCATTTAAGGACCCTGCGGGAAATCAAACGGCTCAAAGCCGGCGAGTATCAAGATGAAGAGCCGGAACTGACGGCATTGGCCCAGGAATTGGGGGACAATCCATGGCTTTCTCTGGCGGCCCTTTTTCACGACATCGGCAAGCATGCGGGCAGTCATCATGCCAAACATGGAGCGGATATGTTTCCTCTGATCGCTCGTCGTCTCGGCATGAGCCCGGAAGGGTCCGAGTTGGTCAGTTTCCTGATTCGCAACCATCTGCTGCTCATGGACACAGCTTCCATGAGGGATCTCGGGGACATGGAACTTCTGGTTCAATGCGCCCGCACCGTCAAAGATCCCGAACGATTGCATCTGCTCATGCTATTGAGTTTTGCAGACATGATGGCCACAGGACCGCGAGCTGTCCAGAAATGGCGGGATACTCCGGTCCATGAGCTTTACCGAAAGTTACTGGATCTTTTGGAAAAAGGGGAGCCTGGGGAAGAGATTCTTGCAGAACGCCTGCAAAGACTGAAGGAGGCGGTTTTTGAAAAAGTAGCCCACTTGGTGGACCGCTCCCGCTTAGAAGAACACTTTCGTGACCTGGCCCCTCGTTACGTGCTGACCATTTCCCCGGAAGCCGTGGCGCGCCATCTGAGTTTGGAAATGGAACTAGGTCCGGAACCCGACGCCTTTGTCTGGGAAGTGGAAAAGGAAAACGGAGGCGTGGAAATCACGGTGCTCAGCCGCGAAATGCCTGGTTTTCTTGCAAAAGCGGCCGGCATCTTGACTCTCTACGATCTGGATATTCGAGACGCTCGAGTTTTTACTAAAAAAAACGGAGTCATGATTTTCGTTTTCAAATGCCGATATGTTTTTCCAACCCAGGAAGAACCCGATTGGGAGGCGGTGCGCGCCGATCTGGGTCGTCTCCTGGAGGGGCGATTGGCTCTGGATTATCGCATCGCCGCCCATGCAGCGGCCAAAAGATTATCGCCTGCACGGACCTTGATTCCCAGCCCCAGCCGTGTTCTGTTGGATAACGATTCGGCCAAGGATTACACCATCGTGGAAGTGTACACCATGGACCGTCCGGGGCTTTTGTACACCATCACTCGAACGCTGCTGGATTTGCAAGTCCGTATCCATGTGGCCAAAATCACCACCAAGGTGGATCAGGTCGCGGATATTTTCTACATCAAGAATCATCGGGGAGAAAAAGTGACCGACCGAGAACAGATGGAAGAGATTCGACGGGCGCTGCTTTTCTATCTCGACGGACCGTCTGGGTTCGAATCCTAAGAAGCAAGGATGCATTCCATGTCACTCTATATTCGTCGTTTATGGGAAGGCGGCCACACCCATTACGTGCTTAAGGAATCCTATTGGAACGGATCGTGTTTTGCCACGAGAAACATTCTTGATTTGGGAACGGATCCCACGGAGTATATCGTTTACACGGGAGGCAATGGGTTCTACTTTAGTGACGCTGTGGAGGAGGCTTTCGCCCGCATGGGGCTAGAGCCGGAAACGGAGGATCTGGAAAAGGCTTTTCTTCTCTATCTTGATCCGCACATTCGAAGAATTATCGAAAACTTTACCACGGGAAGAAAGGCTCCTTCCCTTTCATGGAATGCCGAAGAATGTGCCCATCACCAAAGATTTCTTCATCCTTTCGATAAAAGGCGCATGCATTTTTTGCGATGCGGTCGAATCGACATTGGAAACCTGGAAGGGAAGTCCTGGAAATTTCTCAATGTGCTGTGCGATAAAAGCCGAGATGAGATCGAACATGTCATCGAGGGTATGGAAAAGGATCTCCGTCCTCAGGAGCAAAGAAACTACCTGTTTACGGCGCTGGAACTTCAAAGGTACTTTCCAAGCCATCTTCTGAAAAACAATCCCGCCGCCTTGGATTCGGAAAAAGTTGATGCCTATTTCCTTGAGGAAATCTGCCGGCTGAACGAGGATGCCACATTCTTTTTCGGCGTTGAAGACCATGACCCTCGAAAGCTGCATTCGTTTCTTGTCAAATACGTCATCATGTATTTCGATCACAGCTTCACCCCTGAATCCTTGTGGGACCGGGTCTTCAGCGACTTTCTACGCAACCGACAATTTCGTTTTCAGCCTCCTGCACGCCAAACCTTGACGGAAGAGGAAGCCTGTGCCTGTTTGGGGCTCCATCCAAAAGAATACCGGGCCATGAGCGCGCAGGCTCTGACCCGGCATTATCGAAAGCGAGCCAAGAAGCACCATCCTGATACAGGCGGGGATCACGAAACCTTCATTCGCCTTTCTCAAGCCTACGAGTGCCTTGTTCGCCGCAAGGCATATCGGCATTAAAAAACGAGATGACAGCGGTCATCGCAGTTCACACTGGAGCAAATCCTGGACCACGGTGTAGGGATCCGTTTCCCTGTGTGTGACCTTGCGTACCAAATCGTCCAGGCTTTCTCCTCTTTTTTCCATGCGTCGCAGCAGCTCCGCCAAAGCTTCTTCCCGCAGGGTTTCCAAAAGTTGCGTCCTCGCCCTTTTTTGGGAAACGGCTTCCCATTGGCCCCTGTCGTTTTCCAGCAGGTACTGCCGATGACGTTCCACGGCTTCCAGAAGTTCCGGAATGCCTCGTCCTTTCAAGGCTTCGGTTTCGATGATGGGCGGTTCCCAGTGCTGATCTTGCGATCTTCTGAGACCCAGTTCGATCAGGTTTCGCAATTCCCGCACGGTCTTGCGGGAGCCTTCGCGATCCGCCTTGTTGACCACGAAGATGTTGCCGATTTCCATGATGCCGGCCTTGATAGCCTGCACTTCGTCTCCCATGCCGGGAATGGTTACGAGAATCGTGGTATGGGCGCAATTGGCGATGTCCACCTCATCCTGGCCTACCCCGACGGTTTCCACCATGATCACGTCTTTACCCATGGCGTCCAGGACGGTGATCATGTCGTTGGTGGACTTGGTGAGTCCACCGAAGTGGCCGCGCGTGGCCAAACTGCGAATGAAGACACCGCCATCCAAAAAATGGCGCTGCATCCGAATACGGTCCCCCAGAATGGCCCCGCCTGTAAACGGACTGGTGGGATCGATGGCCAGAATACCTACGGTAAGGCCTTTCCTTCGATATTCCATGGCCATTTGATCTACCAGGGTGCTCTTGCCCACCCCGGGGGATCCCGTAAATCCCAAAATGTAGGCCCTCCCGGTGTGGGGGTAAAGCTCTTTCAAAATCTCCCGCGCGGAAGGCATTTGGTCATCGATGTCCCGCAGAAGGCGAGCGACGGCCCGAACATCTCCCGCCAGGATTTGGTCCACGATGCTCATGGCTTGTGCCTCTTTTTCTTTAAGCCACCATGGCTTTTCTCGGTTTCACATTGGTGCGGACCCATTGAACGATATCGTCCAGTTTGGCTCCCGGCTCAAAAATCTCTTTGATCCCAATGGCCTTGAGTTTAGGAATGTCTTCAAGCGGGAAAATGCCGCCGCCGATGACGGTAATGTCTTCGGCATTATTTTCTTTGAGCAGTTCCATGATTCTCGGAAAAGAATAACGATGCGCTCCGGAAAGAATGCTCAGACCGATCAGATCCACATCCTCCTGAATGGCGGTGCTGACGATTTGTTCCGGTGTTTGATGGCATCCGGTATAGACCACTTCAAAACCAGCGTCGCGAAAGGCTCGAGCGATCACACGGGCCCCTCGGTCATGCCCGTCCAGTCCCGGTTTGGCGATCAATATACGAAGTTTCCTTTCATCGGCCATGGAAACGGTCCCTCCTGTGTCGTCGTTCTTTGTTGATCCAGACATGCAGGCCGCAAAGAGCGGCACATTCGATCAGGTCGTACCATCATGAGGGCGAAGCGGATTTCTCCCTCCACCGAAGGCTGTTCGAGAACGCACAACAACCGTTACGTCCTAGAAAGTTCCCGGGTCGCTATAGGTGCCGAAGACTTCCCGATAGAGATCGCAGCACTCCTGTTCCGTGGCACCGGCTCGCACCGCATCGATCAAAGCCGGCATGACGTTGTTTTCCCAACAAGGCGGCCCTTCGCAGCGCCGGCGCAGCTCATCCATAGCCTTTTGCAATTTGACCTTGTCTCGCTTTGCCTTGAACTGGCGTGTGCGCTCGATCTGGAAGTTTTCCAGTTCATCGTCGATGCGAAGCACAAATTCAAGATCCGGTCGAGCGCTGGGGAATTTGTTCACGCCGATGATAATTTTTTCGCCCTTTTCCACCTGCTGCTGAAAGTGATAAGCCGCATCCGCGATTTCCATCTGCGGGTAGTCCTTTTCAATGGCCGCCACCATACCGCCCAGCTCGTCGAGCTTTCGGATGTAAACCATGGCCTCTTCTTCCATCTTGTCTGTCAGCGCTTCCACAAAGTAGGAACCGGCCAGAGGGTCAATCACGTTGGCCACACCCGTCTCGTCGGCCAAAATCTGCTGGGTCCTCAAAGCAATGCGCACCGCTTCTTCACTGGGAATCATGTACACTTCGTCCAGCGAGTTGGTATGCAGGGATTGGGTGCCGCCTAGAATGGCCGCAAGAGCTTCCGTGGTGGTCCGAATGATATTGTTATATGGTTCCTGAGCTGTCAGAGAACAACCCGCTGTCTGGGTGTGGAAACGACACATCATGGAACGCGGCTTTTGCGCCTTGAAACGATCCTTCATCAAGCGAGCCCACAGGCGTCGTGCGGCGCGCATTTTTGCTATTTCTTCAAAGAAATCGATATGCGAGTTCCAGAAGAAGGACAAGCGCCCCGCAAAGTCATCCACCTTAAGACCCCGCTTGATACACTCTTCCACATAGGTGATCCCGTCGTAAATGGTGAAGGCCAGTTCTTGAACCGCCGTGGCCCCCGCTTCTCGAATGTGGTAGCCGCTGATGCTGATGGTGTTCCATCGCGGCACTTCATAGGTGCCAAATTCCACGGTGTCCACCACCAGGCGAAGGCTCGGTTCCGGAGGGAGCATCAGAGTCTTTTGAGCGATGAATTCTTTTAAGCAGTCGTTTTGAATGGTGCCGCCCAGCTTCTTTCGATCGTAGCCCTCGTTTTCCGCATTGGCAATGTACATGGCCCAGATGACAGAAGCCGGCGGGTTGATGGTCATGGAGGTGGTGACCTCTTCCAGATTGATTCCCGCAAAGAGACGTTGCATGTCGTCGATGGTGTCGATGGCCACACCACACTTGCCGCATTCGCCACGGGCCAATGGGGATTCGGTGTCATAGCCCATCAGGGTCGGGAAATCAAAGGCGGTGCTCAGCCCCGTCTCCCCATGCTCGATAAGGTAATGAAACCGTTTGTTGGTGTCCTCCGCGGTGCCGAGCCCGGCAAACATGCGCATGGTCCACAGACGCGCCCGATACATAGTGGGCTGAACACCTCGAGTAAAAGGAAACTGCCCCGGAAACCCAAGGTCCTGAAAGTAATCCTTTTCCTTGATGTCCAGCGGCGTGTAAAGCGCCTTCACTTCCATGTCGGACACGGTGGAAAACCGTTCCAATCGTTCCGGCATCTTTTGCAGAGCTTTTTCATACTCCTGCAACCAGTCCTTGTATTCCTTTTCCATGCGATCCAACTGTGATTCCGAAAACATCTTTTGGCCCATAATGCTGTCCCTCCTCCATCAATGAAAACCCGCAAGTCACAAGCAGATGCAGCGTTGGCGGCGAAAGGCTTCAAGGACGAAAATGAGTCGTCTTTCAGGATTCCATGAAAACGTCATTTCGTACCCGTACCTAAACCATGCGCCGTTCCTTGCTTCGTCAAAGGACCAGCTTTTGACAGCCCCGTCAAGAATTCTTTTGCAAAGAGACGCCATAAAGGGACGCCCCTGACTTTCGCTTGTTCCAAAGGGGTGGTGATTGAGAGCCGAAGAGCTGGCCTTGAGCCTGTGAAACCGTGCTGTGCCTGAAACAGGTGTGCGGCATGGGACGCGTGCGCCCTCTTTGCGTGTCGTGGCGGACCGCCAAGGCGGGTCCATATCTAAGGGCCTTCCCCAACCACACGGACCTTAAAAGAGAGGGTTATGCATTGTCAAACAAATTTTTTTTTACTTGACCACGGTAAAAACGCTGATGTAGGAAGGAACCGCACGGGTACCAATGGCTTTCTTGAGCGCGTTGTTTTCTGTTCTCATGAGGTTCTCTCCTGCAGCGCATGCGCCTCCTCGAGCCAGGCCCCCTCCTTCACATTGGTACCTGAACAAGGAACATCCTTTCTTAACGTGCCGTACCCTCGGCAAGTCGTTGCCACACGGCTTCGGTTCTTGGTGGTGTGCATGCTGGTCACAGCGCGCCAATGCAATCCAGTATTCTTGATCCCAGCGGGAAGGTACGGTTTTCCTATGGTCGCGTGAGATAGGCCTGAACGGACCGCCGGCTTTTGGGCAGCATGGGGGATGATGTGCCTACCGTGCTGCTCAAAAAAGCGGCGAAGTGTACCGAAGTGGTTTTCTTGTGTTGTGTTTTCAGAGTGTGACTTTTTCGAGTTCTCAGGGAAAGGAGGTGATGTTCTGAGTCGTCCATTGGCTGAGGGGGTCTATTGAAGATGAATTTTGATGGTACGTACAGAGGAGGTCGCAATGTTTAAGGGAATGCCAAAAGTTTTCTGGGCTGGGATGTTACTTCTTTATGGGTATTTTTTCCTATTTTTTTTCTTGGAAATTACCATTCCCAAGTTTCCTCTGGCCAAGTTTCTGGGGATTCCGGCGTGTTATGTGTATAACTGGCTCATCGGCTTGTGGGTGATCAACTTGATCGTTGCAGCCCTCTTTTATCTGGCCGAGGAAGCTCGAGAAGCTCGGCTCTCAAAGAAATAAGGAGGTTAGAATGGGTGCCAATCCAGTCGTTATCATAGGGGCTCTAATCTATTTTGCCATTATGATCGCCATAGGGGTCACCACGCGAAAGGCGGCGCTCAACGCCTCCGATTACTACGTGGCGGGTCGCAAAGTGGGCTCTTTCATCAACGGGGCCGCTTTGGCGTCCACTTATTTAAGCCCCGCGAGCTTTCTTGGGCTTCCGGCCTTCATCTTTCTTTTGGGTTATCCCTTCTGGTGGGCTCTGGTAGGTATCATCGGCGGTATGCCCATTGCCACGCTTCTCACGGCGGCTCCCCTGCGCAAATATGCTCCCACATCCTTTACCGACTACTACGCCGATCGTTACGACACCAAGTGGATGCGTCTTATTGCCGGTGTTCCCACCATCATCGCGGGTTTTGCCTACGTCACTCTATCCATCGTCGGTACCGCTCTTTTCATGCTCGCCATCTTAAAGCTCAATTACAACATTTCTGTGGTTCTCGGTGCCCTGGTGGTCTTCATCTATGTGTTTTATGGCGGTATGGTGGCCACCACCTGGTCGGCGGCTTTTCAGGGGGTGACCATGGCTGCGGCGGCTGTGATAGGTGCCATTTACACCATTGCTCATTTCGGCGGCATCAATCCCATGACCGACGCCATTTTGAGCTCGACCCCTAATTTCTTCAACGCGCCTTACGTCAACGAAAAACCTTCCAGTGCCCTTATGGGCATGTGGACCGGTATTGTAGGCTTTTACTTTACATGGCATTTCGGCTTTGCGGCCATGCCCTATACGGTGGTGCGTTTCTTTACGGCTCAGGACATCAAATCGGCACGTCGTAGTGTGTTTTGGGCCATTTTCTTCGGCGGCGCCATGTACGTGGGCTTGATTATTATCGGGTCCGCCGCCCGTGTGCTCATCGAAACGCTCCATCCCTACATGAGTGTTGAAGGGGTCAAGGATGCCATGGGTGTGCTCAAGCACATGAAGAGTGTCTACGGCGTGGGTGGTGCGGCCGTGACCGACTACTCCATGATCGCCGCCATGGAAGGTCTAAAGAGCCCCTTCCTTCTGGCCGTCATTGCCGCTGGTGGTTTGGCCATTGCCATGTCCACGGCGGCAGGCTGGACCATGGTGCTCAATGTTCTTCTGGGTCGTGACCTGATCGGTAAGGTTTTCGGCAGCAAGTGGCCTGAAGAAAAGCCCGTTCAGGTTACACGGGTGATGACCGTCATTATCACCGTCATTTGTACCTTGGTGGCTTTCAGCCCTCCGGCGCTTGTTTTGGACATTTCCGGTGCCGCCTTTATCGTGATCCTGTGCTCCGTGGGGCCGCCTCTTGTTCTGGGCATCTGGTGGGACAAAGCCAACACCACGGCGGCTGTCATCAACATTGTCGTCATGACCGTCCTGTCCACTTTTTCGTGGATGTACGCCAACTCCAAGCTGGGGAGCGCCCACTGGTTTTTCCTCGGCCAAAAGGGCGGTCTTGTGACGCCTCACCAATTCTACTGGGTGTTCGTGGGGCTTATCTTCTTTATCCTTATCAGCTTAGTGACGAAACCCAATCGGCCTGAGGTCATCAAGAAGTATTCCTACGACCTGAGACCCGAAAACTAAAGACGAGGCGAAGGACCGAAAGGGAGACCTTTCGGTCCTTCACGGCACAATCGAGAAGCCAAGATTTTTCGAGGCGACCCATGGCAGAGCAAAGGACGAATGAAAGATTGGAGCGCTGGGAGCGACATCGGCGACGATGGTATCTTCTGTATTTTTATGTGGGTGTCGGCATTAATTTGTTACTTTATTTTTCGAAACCTTATGGGTTTGATCCCAGCGGAAGTCTTTTTTGGGGATCCTTTTACGGTATCGGGATTCCTTTGTGCACCATGTTTCTTGGTGTTTCCATTCATCGTAAGCTTCTGGGTGCTTAAGTTTTCCATGAAATCATTGTGTTGCCTAGGCCGATTCCTTGTCGTGCTGGTTGGAGTGCTTTGTGGCGCCGTGGTGCAGGCTCGAGGGGATGTGACTTTTGTCCATGAAGTGGAGGCGGAAGACCTGTTCACGGGCAAAAAGGCGCTCACCTTGACCACCAGTTATCGCGCCGACGGCATGTATATGGACCAACAACGGAAATACACGGGTTCTTGGATGCGCCTTCTTTTCGGAGGCGTTCGGGAAGATCGCCGAACGGTGATCATTTCCCTGGCCTCTCAAGATATTCGTGAAATCGACTGGGGTCGCGACAAATGTCGCATCTTTCCTCTGAATCGTCTCAAGGATCCTGAATGGCTTCGCTCCTTGGAAAAGCCTCGGGAGGAATCGGTGCCTTTGATGGCGGATCGCTACGAGGTGCGGGCTCCCGAAATGACCATCAAGGTTCAACCGGCGCTGGAAACCGTCGGCAGATACCCATGCCGGAAGGTTGTGGCACGGCTGCGTCAGGACACGTACGACAGGCTGCGGGAAGCGCATAGTGTCACGGAGGTGGAACAGCATCTTTGGGTTTCGGACGAGGTGCCGGGTCTCAAGGAAGCTCTTCGTGTTCAGGCGCAGCTGGGAGCGATCCTTGGCATGGAAGAGGAGCGCCTTGGGCCTCTGTCCTTTCTGTTGTCCTACTGGCAAGGGGCGTTGCAGCCTATCTCGGAAGACTTGGCGCGGGCGCGGGGATACCCCGTAAAAAGTATGGTGCGGGTGACGGCGCACTATGTTCCCAAGGAAGGGGAATCCAGAAGGGTAAGTCGTGTCGTCAATGAGGAAACCAGCCTCTTAAAGGAGGTGCTCACCACGTTTGATGAAGAACTGTACAAAGTTCCACCTCACTTCACAACGGTTCATGTTCCATAGGCGAGAGGATTGTCAAAACAAGGATGCAATGAAGGGGAGACATTCATGGCACGAGAAGACTATTTCAAATGGGCGGAGAGTGTTCTTGATCCTTCCAAGACCTTTGAAAAGCCGGAAGCTCTGGCGGACATCAAGATCGTAGAGCTATGCACGTTGATTTTGGGGCCTTCCTTACCCAGTTATCTTTCGGAACTGGGAGCGACTGTCTTTAAGGTGGAACTGCCCGGCATGGGGGACACCATGCGTTCTCTGACGCCTTTTGCCAAGTTTTTTAACGGAGCGGCCATGGGATGGCTCAAGGAAGCACGCAACAAATACCATCTGGCCATCGATGTGCGCGTCCCCGAGGGTGTGGAGCTTTTCCGGGAACTGGTCAAACGCTCTGACGTGGTGGTGGAAAATCTTCGTGCCGGCACCATGGACAAGTGGGGTATCGGATATAGACAATTGCGTGAGATCAACCCGAGGATCATTTACATTGCCCTGAACGGCTTCGGACAATGGGGACCGTATCTGGAACGTCCCTCCTATGACGCCATTGCTCAGTCCGAATCCGGGGAAGCCTGGATCAGTGGTTTTCCGGATAAACTTCCCATGAAGGCGGGCATCTGGTTGGCGGACTATTATGGAGGTCTTGTGGGTGCCGTTGGTGTGTTGGCCGCCTTGGCCCATCGAGACCGTACAGGACGCGGCCAATACATCGAGTATTCTCAGGCGGAAAACCTCATGCGCGCCATGGACTGGACGTGGCTGTACCAGCATTTCACCGGCAAGTGTCGAGAACGTTACGGAAACCGAGATGTGAGCATTTGCCCGGCGGACATCGTGCCCAGCAAGGACGGGGAAATGGTGGCCATTGGAGCGGCGACGGACAAGCAGTTCCAAGGGCTGTGCCAGGCCATGGGCAAACCGGAACTGGCCCAGGATCCTCGGTTTGCCACGCACCTGGAAAGGCTCAAGGAAGAAAACGCCGTGGAACTCTTGGCGGTGATTCGAGACTGGGTTGCGGGCAAGACCTATGCGGAAATCGACCAATTGGCCGGTCAGTACGGTTTTGGTGCCCAGAAGGTGGCCAACGGCAAGGATCACTTTGAAGATGAGCATTTGAGGAAACGCAATTTTACCTATTACGTGGATGATCCCATCTACGGGGAATTGTGGGAAGAAGGCATTGCCCCCAAGCTTTCGGAAACCCCAGGTCGCATCAAATGGGCCGGCAAACCTGTGGGCTTTGACAATGAATATGTCCTCAAGCGTTTTCTCGGCCTCAAGACCAAGAAAATCAAATACCTCAAGGAAAAGAACATCATCGGCAAATGGGTGGACGTTCCTCCCGGTCGCAAGCCTCCGCAGAACTGGGACGGCACATCGGGCATTCTTTTGGTTTAGTTTCTGAATGAAAAGTGATCCGCGAAAGAGAACTCTGTGTATGCAGGGAGGAGATCAATGCATATGGAAAAGGAACAAAGCTGGGGCGATTGGATTCGGGAGTTGGACGATCCGGCAAAGAACCGCGAAAAGCCTGAAGCGCTGGATCATATCACCGTGTTGGATGTGAGCTACGCCAACATGGCTGGATGTTTCTGCACGTCCACTTTGGCCGAATTCGGAGCCAATGTCATTCGTATTGAACCACCAGGAGGAGACCCGGCTCGGACTTTCAGCCCGTGGGGCTACATGCATAAGGGAACCGGCCTGGGGTATTTGAATGAAGGGCGCAACAAGTTTCATGTGACCTTGAACTTGGAATGTGAAGAGGGGCAGGAAATCTTTCGAAAATTGGCCAAACGGGCCGATGTGGTGGTGGAAACCTTTCTTCCCGGCACCATGGATGCCTGGGGTATCGGGTACCGTCAGCTTAAGGAACTCAACCCTCGCCTGATCTACTGCGCTCTCTACACCTACGGTCAGTTCGGACCCAAGGCCGCTTGTGGCAAGGCCGATGTAGATGTTGTGGACCAGGCCTATTCGGGGGTGGTGTCCGTCAGCGGAGAACCGCCGGAAGATCCTCAAAACCCGAAGCCTTCGGAAGTTCCTACCAAGCAGGGGAACTGGATGGGATGGTATGCCGGGGGGGCGTGGGCTTCTGTGGCCATCCTCGCGGCGCTCCATTACCGCGTCCAGTCCGGTAAAGGTCAGTTCATCGATGTGTCTCCGGCCGAAGCTTACGGTCGATGTATCAACTATGGCATCACCTACTACTATGGTTTTAAAGATACTATACCTCGAGTGGGTAACTACGACGTGGGGGTTTTTCCGTATACCTATTTCAAGTGTAAAGACGGTTTCGCCTTTCTGTCCGGTTTTGCTGATCCCAACTGGAAGGCGCTCTGCACCATCATCAACCGTCCGGATTTGCAGCAACAGTTTCCCACCATTTTTGAACGCCTCAATGTGGACAATATGAAAGTCATGTACAAGGAAATTGAAAAGTGGACCATGGCGCACACTTATGATGAAATCTTTGATGCGGTCATGGACTACAACAAGAACATCGGGCAGGGTGTGGTGGTTCCCGGCCGCATCAGTTCGCCTATGGATACCATGAAGGCGGAAAACTGGTGGGTGCGTATGGCGTTGGAGACCATCGACGATCCCCATTACGGCGAGGTGACCATCGCCAATCATGCGCACAAGATGACGGAGACACCGCCAAGGGTCAAATGGATCTGCCGACCCGTCGGTGCGGACAATTATTACGTCTATGCCAGAATGCTGGGCTATGGTCCTAAACGGCTCGAAGAACTGAAAGAAAAAGGCGTTCTATGATCATAGGCCACTCTTAAAGCACAAAGAAAAAGGCCACTCTGTGGCCTTTTTCTTTGCGGAAGGTTCCATAATGATTCCCCCCAAAGAATTTCTACGGAAGATCAAACCCTTTTCTTTTCTTCACGAAGAACATCTGAGCGCGCTCACAAGCAGTCTGGACGTGGCCATGTACGGCGCAGGCACGGTCATTTGTGCCAAGGACGAAGTGTGCCCTTCCGTGTTTCTTGTTTTTTCAGGGCTTGTAGGCCTTTACGATGGCGACGAACTTGTGGATCTTGTTTCGAAAGGCGAAATATTCGGGCTGCTTTCCGCCCTGCATCATACCCCGTCCTATTACGAAGCTCGCGCTCTGGAAGACAGCATCTGTTACCTTATCGACGCCGATGCCTTTGAAAAAGTCTATCGAGCCCACAGTGCCTTTGCGTCCTTTTTCAGCACTTTTATCGAGCGGCGTTTTCGTTCCTTTGCTCGGTTGGCGCGTCAAGAGGAGTCCATGCAGGACGGTGCCACGGCGGTCCTTGTGGAAACCTTGGTGACCAAGGCGCCGGTGACATGTGCCCCCGAGCGCTCGGTGAGAGAAGCTGTCAGCCTCATGGATGCTCACGGTGTGGGTTCCGTGGTGGTCACGGAGCACGATCAACCCGTGGGTATTCTGACAAACCGGGACATGCGTCGGGTCCTTATCCACGGAAGTCCTGATAGTGCGGTGAAGGACTTCATGTCGGCTCCGGTGATCACCTTGGATCGCCGGGCTTCCGTGCTGGAAGCCTACACGACCCTTCTTCGGACCGGAATCGACCATCTGGTGGTGATGGATCGGGACCGTGTTTACGGGGTTGTCACCAGCAAGGATGTTTTGGCCCAGATGGAGCCATCCTCGTCCATTTTGGCCATTTATCGAAAAATCCTTAAAGCTGTGGATCTGGAAGAGCTCAAGAGCGCCTTTCATGCCATTCGCCTGGCCGTCTCGGAAATGGCTCTCAAAGGGGTTCATTTTTACCAGCTTTCACAAATGATCACCTCCGTCTACGACACGGTCGTGGTTCGTGTTTTGCAAAAGCACACGGCTTCCCATGAGGCGAAGCAGTTTGTCTGGATTCATACGGGCAGTTCCGGCCGTAAGGAACAGATTCTCACGACGGATCAGGACAGTGCCATCATCTGCGGAACAGACGGCGCATGTCTGAACGTGGCCGAAGCTGTCACGCACAGTCTTGAATCTATCGGTATTCCAAGATGTCCTGCAGACTATATGGCTTCCAATCCAAAGTGGCATCTCAGCCTCGAGCAGTGGAAAGAGAACTTTCGCCGTTGGTTTTTGGAACCCATTCCGGATCATGTGCGGTATCTTACGGTCTTTCTGGACTTGAGAGCCGTTTACGGCAACGGCGAGTTGTTGGCCCGGCTGATCAGCGCCATCCATGAAAGCGTGACCAACCAAGCGGTGCGTTTTCTGGCCTATGATGCCGCTTTACATGAACCGCCCATCGGCATTTTTGGCATCAAGCATCGAGATCGAGGTATCGACTTGAAAAGATACGGCATTTATCCCATTGCCAACGGAATTCGCGTGATGATTTTGGCGAACAGAATGCTCAACGTGACCAATACCAGGGAGCGCATCGAAGCGCTGCGGGATGGCGGTGTTTTGAGCAAGGATACCGCCGGCGATCTTCTGGAAGCTTACGCCTTTCTTCAAGATCTTCGTCTCAGGCATCAGGCTCGAGCCCTGAAACAGGGCCGATCGCAAACCAACCTGATCATGGCGGACCAATTGGACAAGATGGATCTGCTGGTCTTGAAAGAATCTCTGAAAGTGGTGGCGTCTTTTCAAAAGAACCTCAAAGCCCTTTACGGCGTGGATCGAGGGCTTTGATGCTTGTAACCGAAGCAGCGTTTGTGTCCTTGGATGTGGAAACCACCGGGCTGGATGTGCGACGGGACGAGATCATCGCCATCGCCTTGGTGCCCATGGAAGGCTTGAAGATTCGAGTGCGCCATGCCTACTATACCTTGGTGAAACCCCGTAAGTATCGACTGCCCACCATGAAGTACCATGGAATCGCCTTGGAGTCTCTGGAGCGGGCTCCAAGTTTTGAAGAGATTTCTCAAGAACTTTTATCCCGTTGCCAAGGCATTCTTGTGGGACACTGTGTGCATATCGACTATCAGTTTCTTCGACGTGCCTTTAAAGGAGTGGGAATACGTTTTGATCGGGATATGGTGGACATTGCGGAAGTGGAGAAATGGATCGGGCAGAAAACTTCACATCGGCCGAACTGTGAAGAATTAAGCCTGGATGCTTTGATCCATCGCTACGGACTCAAGGAGCATTACCGGCATCACGCTTTAGCCGACGCTTTTTTTGCCGCCCAGATTTTTCAGATTCAGATGACACGGCACGGTGTTCCTTATGTCCATCAGTTGCTTAACCAGCTCAAGAACCAAAAGGTCTGCGATACACCCTTTCTTTTGTAGGACCTTTCTTGAAAATGCCAACGATGGTTTCTCAAAGGAATACATATGTGTGCTTCCGCTTGCCTTTTGAAGAGGGTGATGCCTTGCCAGGGCCTGCCATCAGGAAAAAGGCTTTGTGATCCTCGTTCTTTGTGTTAGTCAAAAAAAGATTCACAGCAGCGCAGGTGACACTTTGGGTTCAGAGCCATGGGCCCAGGATGATGGGACACGGGTGCCAACAAAGGAGGTCAACGATGAAAAGATGGACGATGGTTGTGGGACTTGCCGCAGCTTTGGTGACGACGATGGCCGTATGCGGCTGGACGGCGGACATTGAATTGGCCAAGAAGTCCACTTTGGAGGAGATTCTCAAGCGCGGTGAACTTCGCGTGGGCTTTGAAGCTGGGTATATGCCTTTTGAGATGACAGACAAGAAGGGCAATTTTGTGGGCTTTGATATCGACATGGCCAAGGAAATGGCCAAAGCCATGGGTGTCAAGTTTGTTCCCGTGAACACGGCCTGGGACGGCATCATTCCGTCACTTATTACAGGGAAGTTCGATATCATCATGAGCGGCATGACGGTCACGCAGGAACGGAACCTGAAGGTGAACTTTGCCGATCCTTACATTATCGTCGGTCAGACCATTCTATTGAACAAGAAGCACGAAGGCACGGTGAAGTCCTACAAGGATCTGAACGACCCCAAATACATCGTCACCTCCAAGCTGGGCACCACGGGTGAACAGGCGGTCAAGCGTCTGATTTCAAAGTGTACCTACAAGTCTTTTGAAACCGAGACGGAAGCCGCTCTTGAAGTGGTCAACGGTAAAGCGGACGCTTTTGTCTATGACCTTCCTTTTTGCGTGGTCTTTTTGGCCCAACAAGGAGCCGGCAAGTTGGTGTTCTTAGACGAACCGTTTACCTATGAGCCTTTGGCATGGGCCGTTAACAAGGGGGATCCGGACTTCCTCAACTGGTTGAACAACTTCCTGCGCCAGGTGAAAAACGACGGCCGATACGAGCAAATCTACAACAAGTGGATCAAGAGTACGGATTGGATTCAGGATGTGGCTCAATAGGTGAAGGAACTCCTGACCGCTGGGTCGGGAGGTGAGGATAGGGGCTCATGGCGAGGGTGTCGCAGCACATGACTCGAGGGGCTTACGCCTTTTGGGTCATGGTTTTTTTTCTGATGGTCTTCGGGGTTGTGGGCATTCTTTACTACGCCACGCAAAAGGTGGACTACGTGTGGCGCTGGTATCGAGTGCCCCAGTACTTTTATTACAAAGAAAAAATTGAAATTCGTTCGGAAATTCAGGGCCGTGTCGAAGCCATTTCACGCACCGCCGATGAGGCTTCCATTCGAGTGGAGGGAGACGGAGAAACGGCTCAGTACAAGGTTCCGGTCCAGGGTGTGTGGGTGGACGTCGGGGATACCGTCTATCCTGGAGACGTTCTCGGCGTGTATCATCGCTGGAAGGTGGGCATTCTCATGCAGGGGCTTTGGCTGACCCTCAAGGTCAGTCTGATTTCCATCCTGCTGGGTATCGTCATCGGCCTGGTAGCCGGCTTGGCCCGTATTTCTTCCAATCCGGCTCTCAAGTGGTCGGCTGTCACCTACGTGGAGGTCATTCGAGGTTCGCCGCTGCTGGTGCAAATCTTTATCTGGTATTTCGTCCTTGGCACCGTGATCAACACGCTTTTAGCCAAAAACGGCCTTAACCAGCTGCCGCCGCTTTGGTACGGTGTGGCCTCCTTGGCTTTCTTTTGCGGAGCCTACGTGGCGGAAATCGTGCGGGCCGGCATACAGTCCATTCACCGAGGGCAGATGGAAGCGGCCCGATCCCTAGGGATGAGTTATCCTCAGGCCATGCGGCACGTGATTCTGCCTCAGGCACTTCGGCGTATTCTGCCTCCCTTGGCAGGTCAGTTCATCAGTCTCATCAAGGATTCATCCCTGTTAGGGATCATCGCCGTTCGGGAACTCACCAAAGCGACCCGCGAAGTGGTCACGACAAGCCTTCAGCCCTTTGAACTGTGGTTCATGTGCGCTCTGTTGTACCTGGTCCTCACCTTTGGGCTGTCCATGTTTGTCCAGTATTTGGAAAGGAGGACGGCGGTTTCGTGATTACGGTGGAGAATGTTTCCAAAACATTCCATGCCCCTCATGAAGTCAAGGCTCTGCAGAATGTATCCTGCCGGGTGTCCAAAGGGGAGGTGGTGGTGATTATAGGCCCTTCGGGGTCGGGCAAGAGCACACTCCTTCGATGTCTGAACCGGCTGGAACATGCGGATACCGGCCATATATACATCGACGGTGTGGACATTCTGGACCGCAAGACCGACATCAACAAGGTGCGGGCGGAAGTGGGCATGGTGTTTCAGTCTTTCAACCTTTTTCCGCACAAGACCGTGCTGGAAAACATCACGCTGGCTCAAATGGTGGTGCGCAAAAGGCCCCAAAAGGAAGCCGTGGACAAGGCGATGGCTCTTTTGAACAAGGTGGGCATTCCGGACAAGGCGTCGGTGTATCCGGATCGTTTGTCTGGAGGTCAACAGCAGCGTGTGGCCATCGCTCGAGCCCTGGCCATGGATCCCAAGGTCATGCTTTTTGATGAGCCCACTTCGGCCCTGGATCCGGAAATGATCGGTGAGGTTCTTGACGTGATGAAGGCCCTGGCTCGTGAAGGCATGACCATGGTGGTGGTCACCCATGAGATGGGTTTTGCGCGTGAAGTGGCCGACCGTGTCATCTTCATGGACCAGGGGTGCATTGTGGAAGAAGGAACTCCGGAGCACTTTTTCACCAACCCGACGCATCACCGAACCAAACTCTTTTTGAGCCAAATTCTGTGAGGGCGGGGAGGTAAGGATGATGGAAAAGCACCTTTTGATCACCGTCAGTGATGAAATGTCCCACCTCTTCGGTGTGCGCTTCGTGGCAGGCTTTTTCAAACACAAGAAGCCGTTTCGCCTGACGCTTCTCTATGTGGCTCCGACGCAAATGACGGGAGATTGGAAACCCGACAGACCTCAGCCCAAGGCCAAAATTCCTGAAGAGACTCGAGTGCGAGGTGAAAAGGCTCTGGAACGCAGCGCCGAGATCCTCGTGGAAGCCGGGTTTGCGGAATCCCAGATTCAGTCCAAGATCATTCCAAAGGAAATGGAAACGGTCAAAGAAATCGTCATGGAAGCGCGTCGAGGCCACTATGACGCTGTGGTGCTGGGACGGCGAGGATATGCTGCCTTTGCCGGTATGTTTTCCACGAGTATCAGCACCGAAGTGCTTCGGCAGCCTCTTCCGTGCCCTCTCTGGATTTGTCGTAATCCAGGATTTGAACATGAACGGGTGGTCTTATGCGTCGACGAGTCTGAGGCCAGTGCACGCATCACAGACCACGTGGGCTTCATGCTTCGAGACGAAGACCATAAAATTTGTCTTTTCCACGTCATTACTGATCGAGGAAGCCAGACTCGAGAGATCATAGACAAGGCCAAAAAACTGCTGGAAGAAAACGGCGTCCCTTCGCAAAACATCGATTGGAAGATCATGGTTTCGCAAAATGTGGCCGAAACCATCATGGAAGAATGCCATGAAAATCCGACCTCGGTCATCGCCATGGGCCATGAAAACGACGGAAGTCGAGGCTTTTTCGGAGGGCTTTTTTCCGCTTCGGTGTGCTCAGGAGTGCTGAAGCGGTTTGAAAACGGAGCCTTGTGGATCTCCAAGTAAAGCGGGACATGGAACAGGGCCGCGAAAACCAGTACGGGTGTGCAGTGAAGCACGAGAAGTAGGCCGGAACCGCCTCCGACAATGCGTGCAGGCTGTGCTTTTCCTGGGAACATCAGCAAAGGGCCTTACACTTATTGGGCGTGTCTCTGACGATGTAGCCGTGTGTTAAGCTACCATTTTTTTATTTCACTGCAGGTGAATAAGAGGCCATAGGGTTTCAGGGAGGGTTGCATGCGGCGTATTGTGCTCCTCTTCTTGTTCGGTGTCGTTTTGACGGGACTGGCGGGTTGCGGCAGTCGCGTGGGTGTCGTGGTGGGCGACGAGGTGAAAGTGGGCGAGGGGGGAGGACCTCCCCCGTGGGCGCCTGCCCATGGTTATCGTGCCAAGTACCGTTACCACTACTACCCCGACGCAGCCGTTTACCTGGATGTGGGAAGAGGCCTCTATTTCTACCTGCAAAACGGCCGGTGGACCGTGGCGGCCGCTCTGCCCAAGGGAATCAGCATCGATCCGGGTCGGTACGTGGTTCTGGAGATGGACGCGGACAAACCGTATCTCTATCATAAAGACGTGGTCCGAAAATACCCTCCCGGCCAGGCGAAAAAGACGGGCAATCCGTCTGGCAAGACAAAATGGTAGGTCCGGCGGGATAACCCCGCGTTTTCATTCCAGCCACAGAACAGCCAGGTCTGATATCAGTTTCTGAAAAGGTTCGGCGCGGACCTTGTCCGAACGGGCTTGGAACTTTCGTCATCTCAAGCAGTTTCGTGGCGTACTGTCCAACGAGGGGCTCAAAAAGCTGGGTGTAGCGGGTCGAGGCGTTTGCGGCAATTTTTTCTCAGAAAACATCTTTCGGATGCCCAGCGCCTTCTTGAACCAGTCATCGTCCGTGAATCCCTCCGCGGCTTCAAAGTCGCTCTTGCCCAGACACAAAACACCAAAATAGGTCTTCACCACATCTTTGTGCAAGGCCCTCGGTTGCCTGGGAACTTCCTTTTCCAGCCGTTCGCATAGGCTTGTGTCGCCGTTGATCAAGTTCCCTACCAGAGCCAAAATCGAGTGGCTGCTGTGGAAGGCTGTCAAAGACCGTTCGATCAAGATTTTCGGCTTTTCGCTGTTGTGAAAACCGTAAAGGAGGCGAGCAGGGAGCTTACCATCATTTACCTTGGGCGTCGTTTGGCCCCAAAGGACCTGCCCTTGTCGGAAAACCGAGCTAAGACAATGGGCCCCTGGAAACAGCCACTGAAGGAGAGTTGTCCTGTGCGCCCTCGGAACCAATCCTTGTAGGGGCGGACCTGTGTGTCCGCCCCCGTGCCATCCCCTGCCGAGGATTGTGGGGCGGACATATGGATGCGCCCCTACAGACGAACGTACAGCATTCTTTTCCATATGGAACGGGGACACAGGTCCGCCCCTGGAGGGCACAATCCGGTATTCATTGCCGGACAGACACTTGAAGTCTAGCCTGGATTTCGGGCTCCCAATGCATCGAAGGCCATCACCTCGTCAGGGCGAGGCGCCGCCTCACCCTTCCTTTGATATGGCATTGGATGGAACGGCCCTTCCCGTTTTCGGACAAAATCTAGAATACGTGGTGGGA
>FWWL01004998.1_pt1 | contig 21415 bp, 12 predicted proteins | sample 2228331 | NCBI WGS metagenome assembly FWWL01 (sample SAMEA103939775, study PRJEB20133) | metagenome | reverse complement strand
CTTACCAGACCAACATAACCTGTTCCAACAACTGAAATTTTCATAAAACTTTAATTTTATTTAATCATTGCAAATATAACTTATCTCATCATTACTAAAGCAGTAAACTATCATGCTTTATTTTTTTCTGCTGAAAATTTTGAATACTTTGATGTCACTGCCTTCGAACGTAAAGGAAAGCATCAACATCTTGCTATTCATGCGTTCTATAGCACGGGTATATTGCGTATTATCGGGAACAATTACATTATTTAATCCTACAACATATTTTAACTCCAAAGCAAATTTAAAATATTCTAGAAAAAAATCAGTACCAAATCCTATTTCGTAATAATAGCTCATTCTTTTTAGCCTTATTTTGGGCATTTCTTCATCGCGAATTCGTTTCTGTGAAGCCAGGTCAACCTTAACATTACCACCTGCAATTAAGTAAGGCCTGAAATTATTTATTCTCGCTCCCTTATATTGAAGCAAAACAGGAAAATCTAGAAATGTAGATTCTATTTTCATTACATGGGAATAAAAAGTGCTATCGTTGCGTACCCAATATTCCAGGTTACGTTGTCCTAAATTTAATCCGGGTAAAAAGCGTAAAGCAAAGCTGGGATGAAAATTCCAGTTCGAAACTATGTTTATGTTCAATCCCATTTTAGGTGTGTTTTCTATAGAATAGATTGAGTCAAGATACCAGAATGAACCCGAATTACGTATGGTAAAATCCATGGAATTAATGCCTAAAGACATTCCAAAGTGCAAAGGCACAACATCATATTTGGGTAAATTCAAAGGGCTTGTGTTTTGGGAATAAGATCTTCCAATGCCAAGTATGAGAAGGCTACACAATAATGATAATCTACGAAACATACAAGGCATATAACGAGAAAAAACTAATTTTATTTTTTAAACACAAAAATAGCAACTAATCCGAAGAAAAACGTATGGGTTTTGATTAACCTAAACTGATGTTGTTCGCATAACTTTACAAAATCACTTGCTTTATAAAATTTTTTAATAGATTGATAAAGGTAAGTATAAGCTTTGCGATTTTTTGAAACAAATTTTCCAATAAGTGGTAAAATGTATTTCAAGTATATTTGTAACGGTGCAAATGCCAGGCGATTAGGTTTAACAAATTCGAGAACAACAAAAATACCATCATTATGTATTACCCTATGTATTTCATTTAATGCTCTATCTATGTTTTCAAAGTTTCTAACACCAAAAGCTACACTAACCGCATCGAATGTATTATTGTTAAAAAGTAAATTTTCGGCAGACATTATGTTAAAATCAACTGCAACAGATGGAAACTGATTAGCCACTTTTTCTTTTGCAAGTTGTATCATTTGTTCAGCGATATCAATACCTGTAATGTGTGGTACTTTGTTTTTTAAATAATGAATAATCATGTCGCCCGTACCAGTTGCAATATCCAGCACTCGTCGAGGCTTATGAGCAACCATAAAAGAAACAGCCTTTTTTCTCCACTTTTTATCGCAATTGAATGATAAAAGATGATTTAATAAATCGTAAGTAGGGGCAATTTCGTTAAACATTTGCCCTACCGATTCATTCGTTTTGTCTAATTGCATGTTAACCGTTTAATTCATTTTCAATAGCCTGGTTATACAATTGAGTGTAATCTTTAATAAAGCCATACGAAATATCATCAATACGCAATTCTCCCTTTGTAACATGTCCTAAAGTCATAAAGGGTATCTTTTGGCTCATCATAAAATCTACAAACTCATCTTCTTTGCTTGGGCAAACGGATACCACTACCCTGCCCTGTGCTTCACCAAATAAGAAAGCATCTTCGCGTATTTCACTATCTGTAGTAATGTCAAATCCTAATTGATTAGGCATAGCAGATTCGAGTAAAGTAATAAATAAACCGCCTTCTGAAACATCGTGTGCCGAACATACCAAACGACGGTCTATGAGTTCCATCATTAATTGATGCAAAGCATACTCTTCATCGAGATTAAAATATGGAGCCGGAGATTCGTTAGTTTTATGATAATGAATCAGATACTGAGACGAAGCTATATCTTCTACTACCTTACCAATTAAGTATATCATATCGCCTTTTCGTTCAAAAGCAAGTGTCATTTGGTTCTTTTTATCCATAATTCCCAGCATGCCTATAACCGGGGTTGGATAAATTGGCACAATTTTTTTTCCAATAGCTGTTTGATTATAGAAGCTTACATTACCACCGGTAACTGGCGTGTCGAATTTTTCGCATGCCTTTTTCATTCCTTTTATTGCTTCAACAAACTGCCAGTAAACCTCAGGATTATATGGATTTCCGAAATTCAAGCAGTTTGTAATTGCAACAGGAGTACCTCCAGAACATACCACATTGCGGGCTGCTTCTGCTACAGCTATGGCAGTTCCTTCTTGTGGGTTAGCATATACATATCTGGAATTACAATCAACTGTAAGTGCCAGTGCTATATTGGTTCCTTTAATATTAACAACACCAGCATCAGAAGGAAGATTCGTTGACATGTTATTGGTTCGCACCATGGTATCGTATTGCTCATATATCCATCGTTTTGAAGCAATGGTAGGCAGTTGTGTTAACATTTTGGCAACTTCAACCAAATCATCCGGAATGGGAACATTATTGATATTGAATTTTTCGATGTTTTTAAGATATGTTGGTTTTTTATATTCTCTGTCGTAAACAGGAGCTCCGCCACCCAAAACTAAAGATTGAGCGGGTACTTCTGCTACTAATTCATCGTTGTAATAAAAATACAATTTATCTTCTTCTATCACTTCGCCGATAATTGCATAATGCAAATCCCACTTCTGAAGTATTTTTTCTACTTTCTTTTCATTTCCTTTTTGAACAATCATGAGCATTCTTTCCTGTGATTCTGAAAGCAGGATTTCCCATGCTTCCATATTTTGCTGGCGAAGAGGCACTTTCGATAAGTCTATTTTCATACCACAATTGCCTCGTGCCGACATTTCTGAAGTAGAACATATAATGCCAGCCGCACCCATATCCTGCATACCAACAATCAAGCCTTTTTCGTTAAGTTCAAGTGTAGCTTCAAGTAGCAATTTTTCCATAAAAGGATCGCCCACCTGAACACTGGGAATGTCGTCGGCAGAATTTTCGTGCAAATCAGCACTTGCAAACGTAGCCCCATGAATACCATCTTTGCCTGTTGATGAACCTACAATATATACAGGATTTCCAACTCCTTTGGCTGTTGCTGAAATAACTTTATCAACTTCAACAATGCCAACCGACATTGCATTTACCAGTGGATTGTGATTGTAGCATTCGTCGAAATATACTTCACCAGCCACTACAGGAACACCAAACGAATTGCCATAATCGCCAATTCCTTTAACAACACCTTTGAGCAACCATTTGGTTTTATCGAGCTTAAGATTCCCAAAACGCAAAGAATTTAACTGAGCAATAGGACGTGCACCCATAGTAAAAATATCGCGATTGATACCACCTACCCCAGTTGCTGCACCCTGATATGGCTCAATAGCAGATGGATGATTATGAGATTCTATCTTAAATGCACAGGCTAAACCGTTTCCTAAGTTAACCAAACCGGCATTTTCGCTACCAGCTTCTGCTAATAAGGCATTGCCTTTTCGTGGTAATGTTTTTAGCCACTTTATCGAATTTTTATACGATGCATGCTCCGACCACATGACCGAATAAATACTCAATTCAGTATAATTTGGGATTCGGCCTAAAATCTTTTTAATTGCTTCAAACTCTTCTGGCAATAAACCCAATTGTTTGGCTGTTTCTACTGTAACTTGCTTTGTCATGATACATCATTTTCAACTTTACAAAGATACAAGAGATTTTTTGAATATTTATTTATTTTGTAATTTTACATCATTAGTTTATGAACAATATTCATGAAATCTTTTGCAGTACTTTTTATATCAATGATATTCAGTTTGCATTCGTTTTGTCAGCACGATACACTCTCAACAGAGGACTTGAACTATCGTTTATTAATAGCCTCTTATTATGGTATTACTGACTCTATCTTATACTGGCTAAATGCCGGAGCTGATGTGAATAGTCGTTCCGATGATGGAATTACTGCTCTGAATTATGCTATTCAAAGTAATAATGCTGAAGCGGCAAAGATACTTATTGCAAATGGTGCCGATGTTAATTATCATTCTTATTATGCTTTGCCACCACTTTTTATGGCTGTAGCTTACAACCAACTTCCAACTGTTGAATTTTTACTTAAAAAAGGCGCAAACACCTCTACCACTATTAAAAATAAAGTTACCATTCTTCATTATGCTATAAAATTTGCTGATACTACAATCATCAAACTTCTTATAGAAAAAAATAATAAATTATTATACCTTAAAGACGATGACGGAAATAGTCCGCTAATGGTAGCTATCTATTTTCATCGCTACGATGTTGTTCAATTTCTCTGTCAATCTATTCCTGGTTTATTACAACCCGACGAAAAAGGAATCACTCCACTCTTATTAGCAGTTTTAAAAGCTGATACAACATTAGCAGAACAATTAATTAGGTGTGGAGCTTCTATTACAGAAACCAGTTACAATGGATACGGCATAGTAGAATACGCTCTCTTATCCAGAAACAATGATGTATTAAGCTGGGCTATCAGAAAAACCAATAAACAATCATTGCATTCATCGCTCATCAAGTTGGCTTATGTAATTGGTGATCGTTCAAAAGCAAGATTGTTCAGAAAAGCCGGAGCAAAACCACATTGGGGATTTATCTTATCAAACTTAAACATCGGCACAAGTCATCTATTGGGTAAACAAGACTATATGTTTGGCATTAGTTCACAAATTACCGAATATCACTATGGAATAAATATTTCATTAGAATATTCTTCGCGACTTTGGGCTAATAGAATTCTCTTATTTACCGACGAACCCAATGTTTTTATTCAGGCATGGGAACGACGTTCATTATTAGGATTTTCAGCTACAAAGCATATTCGCTTATTACAAAACAAACATAATAAGCTATTTATGAATATAGGAGCAACTTCATATTTTACTTACGGAAAATATCGTGGGTTTGAAGAAAAACCTGCTTCATTCTTTTTGTTTACACCAATTCTGCAGCTCAACTATCAAATGAGCTATGTGGCATTCAGTATTTCCGCTGAATACTTTAAATTCAAGGATGTACATGCTGCACCTCTTCATATCAAACTTACTCAATACTTCACTATTCCCTTAAACAATTATTATATTCCTAAAAAACAAATTGTATGGTAAAGACCTATTATTCACTTTTAATTTTACTGCTGACTTTAGCATGTAATACAAATTACGATTCCGACTGTGATTATTCCGACTGCCTTTCAGAAGAACCATACGAAGCCGAAATGAAAATTAAAGTCAGCATAAATAAACAAAACAGTTTTGTTCCTATATGGATATACGAAGGAAAGTACAACGACACTAATTATTTGATATATGCAGACACGGCACATTCTGAGAAATATCGTATTATTCTGCCGCTTAATGTTCAATATTACGTAAAAGCCAAATATAAGACTGCCAACGGAAATATCGTATATGCAATTGATGGAGTATTTTTCAAGAAAATTTCAAAAACAGAATGCGACTCAACTTGCTGGTATATAAAAAATGACGTAATGGATGTAAGGTTAAAATGACCATCCAATAGCGACTAATGGACCATACACAGCTGTTTTCTGAAGGTTACGTCCCATCAAATCAAACACTCTTTCCATGTGAATATCGGCACCAAATCTATATGTAAATCCACCTTTGGGATTTTGATGCCTGAAACCAATAAATAAAAATGGTGTAAGTGTTTGACGATTTTCGAAATAATATCCACCCAGGCCCAAATCAAAATGATTTTTTCTTCCTAGAATTAAATGAACAGATACTGGAATAAAAATCTCCTGTCCTTTTACCGTTGAATCGTTGGTAGCTTTAGAATAACCTATACCAATCCTGATTGAAAATGCATTTGTTTCCTGAGCTTCAACAATAGCATCATAATTAAATGAGTATCGTTCGCCTTTATAATGTCCATAAAAATAACCAGCCTCGCCCAAAAATGTATTTGAACCTAATCTTTTCCGCACAAACTTACTTCTTTTGGGCTTTTCATAAAAGGAATAGCCATCTCCATATATTTCAAATGAAAATACTTCGGTATAGCTAATCAAGCAAAATACAACCAGTATAAACAACGAAATTCGCATAGGTTAAATTCCGTGTAAAAGTAAAAAAAAACTTAATTTCGTGCAATTTTTTTTTAAAAAAATATTATGAACAAAAATTGGCTGAACTTTATCGCTACTGAGTTGGGAATTAAAGAATGGCAGGTTGAAAACACATTCTTATTGTATTCCGATGATTGTACAGTACCTTTTGTAGCAAGATACCGAAAAGAAAAAACAGGAAATTTAGACGAAGTTACAATATCCATACTCTATCAAAAATTTTCATGGATAAAAAAATTTGAAGCAAGAAAACAGTATATTTTACAAAGCATTGAAAAACAAAATGCTTTAACTGATGAGCTCAAAAATGAAATTGAAAATTGTTATGACGAAAACATTCTGGAAGACATTTATTTGCCCTTTAAACCTAAAAAGAAAACAAAAGCGAGCAAAGCAAAAGAAAATGGACTTGAACCCTTAGCACAAGAGCTATTTCTTCAACAAAAGGACTACAAAAAACTTCATGTATCGTCATTTATCACAGATTCATATCCAAATGAAACAGAAGTCGTTAGAGGAGCTAAAGACATAGTAGTAGAATGGATTACAGAAAATAAAGATGCCAGAAACATAGTACGAAATCAGTTTGAACAGTATTCTACAATTGTATCGAATGTGATAAAAACCAAAAAAGAAGAAGCTGAAAAGTACAAATTATATTTCAACTATAAAGAAAAACTTTCGTCATGCCCTGCCCATCGCTTTTTAGCCTTAATGCGAGGAAAAGAAGAAGGTTTTTTAAGAGTTCGTCTGGAAATAAACGACGAACATACATTATATGAATTAATGAAACTCTTCGTAAAGAAACACCTTCCCTTACATTCAATTGTTAAAGAATGTGTTGAAGAAGCTTACTTTAATTATATACTCCCTGCAATAGAAAATGAGTTTTTTAAGTCAAAAAAGCAAAAGGCAGACATTGAGTCAATTCGTGTTTTTTCAGAAAACTTAAAACAACTGTTACTAACGCCTCCACTTGGCGAGAAGAGAATATTAGCCATAGACCCTGGTTATAGAACAGGTTGTAAATTGGTGTGTCTTGACGAACAAGGACAATTGCTTCACAACGAAACAATTTATCCGCACCCACCACAAAATGAACGCCAGAAAGCAGAAAAAAAGATAATATCGTTAGTTGATGCCTATAAAATAGATTGCATTGCTGTTGGAGATGGAACTGCAAGCCGTGAAACCGAACAAATGCTCTCCAGAATAAAATTCTCACGACCCATTAAAATATATGTTGTAAGCGAAGCAGGTGCTTCGGTGTACAGTGCATCAGACATCGCTCGGCAAGAATTTCCTCAATTCGACGTTACTGTAAGAGGAGCTGTTTCCATTGGAAGAAGGCTGCAAGATCCATTGTCTGAATTGGTAAAAATTGATCCTAAAACTATTGGTGTTGGGCAATATCAACATGATGTTGATCAGCAATTGCTCAAAGAATCACTGGAAAATACAGTTGTTGAATGTGTTAATAAAGTAGGAGTTAAGCTAAATACAGCCACCTATCATTTGCTCAGGTATGTTTCGGGAATAGGTGAAAAAACTGCACAAGCCATTGTAGAATACCGAACAAAACATGGGCGTTTTCAAAGTATATTCGACTTAATGAATATCCCTAAAATTAAAGAAAAAACCTTTCAACAAGCGGCAGGTTTTTTAAGAATAGAAAACGGAATAAATCTATTAGACAATACAGGCATTCATCCAGAACACTATCCGCTTGTAGAAAGAATAGCAAAGGATTTAAATGTCGAAATAAAAGATTTAATTGAAAATGAAGAAATTCTGAAAAACATTGATTTAAAAAAATACTGTAACAATGAAATTGGAGAAGAAACTCTGAAAGATATTATACATGAGCTAAGTAATCCAGGATACGATGTTCGTCTGAAAGTCAAAGTTCTGGAGTTTTCGCCCGATGTACATACATTCGAAGACTTAAAAATTGGGATGGTTTTAAATGGTATCATTACAAACATCACAAATTTCGGAGCTTTTGTAAATATCGGAATTAAAGAAAGCGGACTGGTTCATATTTCACAAATTTCTAACGAATTTATACAAAACCCGCTCGAAAAACTTCACCTTCATCAACATGTAAAAGTTAAAGTAATTGGAATTGATGAAAATTTACGAAGGTTTCAGCTGTCAATAAAAGATGCTAACAGTTCAAATTAAACAAGATGTTGAACTTTTGCAGACTTTACATTCTCGCCAAAAAAAACTAATGCACGTTGATTAAATAATTCAGGATTATCTGTTGTGTAAAACTTTATCGTTCCATCCTTTGTTAACCTGCTTTCTATCTCGGGGTGTCTGAATAAATAATCTTTCAGACTTGATGCGACAATTGTATCTTGTGATATCAAATTAATCTTTCCAGGCAGATATTTTTTCAATGAGTTTAAAAGCAAAGGATAATGTGTACAACCCAGGATAATAGTATCAATATCTTTGTCTTGTTGTATCAATCGTTCAATATCTCTCTTAATAAAATACTGTGCTCCCTCGGTAGAAATTTCATCATGCTCAACAATGGGTACCCACATAGGACATGCCTGCTGATAGGTGATAATATCAGGAAAGAGCTTTTGTATTTCTATAGGATACGATTCGGACAAAACTGTACCAATAGTTCCCAAAACTCCAACTTTTCTGGTTTTAGAATAATGTCCTATTACTTCTACCGTTGGGCGTATTACACCTAATATTCTACGACTTTTATCGAGCAATGGCAGATACTTTTGCTGTATAGTTCTTAATGCTTTAGCAGATGCAGTATTACAGGCAAAAATTACTAACGGACACCCTTGAGCAAAAAACCAACGAACTGCTTCGAGCGAATATTCCAAAATAACTTCAAAAGAACGACTTCCATAAGGAGCTCGTGCATTATCTCCTAAATAGATATAATCGTACTGAGGTAAGAGTTTTTTAATCCCTTTTAAAACTGTTAATCCACCATAACCTGAATCAAAAACTCCAATTGGTCCGCTGTAAACATACGAATGATTCATGGAAGCAAAGGTACAATAAAAACAAGGTAAAGAAAAACCTACAACAACTTTGAACCTTTATTTTTTCCTTCATAAATATTAATACCCAATAAAAACTCATGGCTTCCATTGGTGTATTTACGCAAAGTACTGAATGAATAATCGAATGCGTATCCAAAATAATATTTTTTGTATTTTACTCCAAGCAACATAATAAGGTCTTTACTACTGCGATAAGAAAAACCTATCCAGTAATTTTTCTGATAAATTCCTTTTACATTAAAATCAATCTGCCAAGGTGTCTCAGCAGTTCCTTTAACTAAAAGCGAAGGCTCAATTTCAATATCGTCGTTAATAGCATATTTATATCCACCTGTAAAGTAGTAATGTCGAATGATGGCATTTTTATCAATCGAGCTATCGCCAAAATCAATATTAAATTCGATTAGTTGTGTAGCAGAAAAACCAATATAATACTTTGGATTATACAAATAAATTCCCAAATCTGCATCGGGAACAAACTTGCTTATAGTACCATAAGACAATGAAGGATCAGAATCGTCAATAGGCTTAAAGTTTGTTTGGTCGAATTTAAACTGAAAAGCTTTAAAAGCAAGACCTATAGCTAATTTTGATTCAATATTTTCTATAGGCAAATGATAGGCTCCACATGCTTGAACTCCTAAACGGCTCATTGCACCAAATTTATCGTTAAAAATGTATCCTCCTATACCTATTCTTTGAAATTCGAATAAATAATGAGAACTCAGCGCTTGAGTAGAGGGACCATCCTCTATCCCTACCCATTGACGTCGAACGGTTAACATTACCGGGAAATAATCAACACTTCCAGCAATGGCAGGATTCAGCAAAAATCCATTCATCATATATTGTGAATACAAAGGTAGTTGTTGAGAATACGATTCAACTACCGTTATCAAGCCGATGATAAAAAACAATTTTTTCATAATCTTTAGTTTTTATCTAACAATAGAAACCACACCTGTAATAGGTTCTTCGTCATCAAGAGTAATAACAAATACATAAGAACCCATAGGTAATTCATTACCATTATATTTTCCTTTCCAGTGATTTGACGGAGATAAATATTCCAATCCGCTGCCATTAAATTCAAATAATTTATCGCCCCAACGTCCAAAAATTTCTATTTTAACTTTTTTATAGGCTTGAATACCTATTATTTCAAAATCATCATTTTTACCATCTCCATTGGGTGTTATAACATTGGGTATCTGAAATTTTATATCGAGCATAAACGTATCAACGGCGGTACAACCATTTGCATCGGTAACGGTTACCGTGAAAATACCACCACCCAGGTTATTTACATCTTCCGTTGTAGCACCTGTTGACCAAATGTAAGTATAAGGCATTACACCGTTATAGGCTGTTATATCAATACTTCCTATGTTGTTTACTATCGAAGTTGTACCTATAATAGTTATTGGTAATGGGTTATGTATAGTAATTTGTTGCAATTTAGTACAACCTCTTGAATCAATAACTGCCAAAGTATAATCACCTGCCGGTATATTAGCTATGGTATCATTAACGATGGTATCTTGTAAATTGGGGGTTAACCAACCAAAAACATAGGGCGGTGTCCCACCGGAAGCAGATGCAATCATCATACCGTCATTACCGTTGAAGCAAGTTGGCCTGTTGATTATTACCGATGGTTGAATTTCTTCAGGATTTTGAATCAAAATATCGCTGATGACTTTTGTACATTGATTAGCATCGGTAACTGTTAATTCGTACATTCCTGCAAGCAATGAGTCAGCAACCTGACCAATATCACCATTTGACCACTGATAAGTATAAGGTGCAAATCCACCAGTAACCACAGCAGTTAACGTACCATCATTGTTGTTGTAACAGCTAATATCAGATATATTGATGCTTACATCAATAGGTTGTGGTTGAGAAACAGAAATAGTAGCAACGGTAGAACATCCATACTGGTCGGAAACAGTAACATTATAGGCACCAGCTGGAAGATTCGTCTGATGAAGACTCGTATCTGATGAATGCGACCAGTTAACTGTATAAGGTGGTAAAATATTTGAAACACTAACATTAATTGAACCATCATTACCGCCAAAACATTTAACATTGGTAACTTCATAAGAAATTTGAGCATTTCCTCCCTGGTAAGCAATATCCACTGTAAACACTTTTGTGCAATTATTAGCATCGGTAACCGTTACATAATAAGTACCATGAGGAACATTGCTTATTGAGTTTGTAGTAGAACCATTACTCCAGAAGAAAGAATATGAAGGAGTACCACCGGAAGGGTTAATGGTAGCAGAGCCGGGTGTACCACAAATTTCTGGTAATGTATTAATAGTTGCAGTTATTTCAGTAGGCGAAGTTATTGTAGCTGTTTGCGTTGCAGTGCAATTATTTACATCTTGAACAACAACATGATATGTACCAGCAGGTAAGTTTGTAAAAACATTTGAAGATGACCATGTATTTCCATTATCAATACTATAAGACAAGTTACCAGCAGCTTGAATTACAATCATACCATTACTTCCATTAAAACAGCTAACAGGTGTGGTTTGTATATTATTAATTGTCGGGCCGGGAGTATTCGGAATCTGTACATAAAATATTTTGGTACAATTGTTTGCATCAGTAACAGTTACATTATATGAACCTGAGTTTGCTGTAATGGTACTATCTGTTGCTCCATTATCCCACAAATAAGAATAAGGACCTACACCACCTGAAACATGAACAGTTGCATTACCAGGAACACCACATATTTCATTAGTTGTTGTCATGGTTGCGACAATTTCAGATGGAGAGGTAATCTGAGCTAATCCGGGGGCAGTACAGTTACCAGCATCTCTGACTAAAATAGGATATGTACCTGCTGGCAAATTAGTAAATGTATTTGTTGGATACCATGTTTGTCCATTATCAATACTATATTCAGTAGCTCCGGTAGCCTGAATGGTAATAGAACCCGTACTTTCACCGTAACAATTAATATTACTTACTATAATCTGGTCAAGGGATGGTCCTGAAGTACCACTAACGACTATATTTGATTGAGAAACCTGACATCCGGCAGCATCCTGAACTACTACATTATGATTACCAACAGCAACTCCGCTAAAAACATTGGATGATTGAAATTGTCCGCCATCTAAGCAATAGCTCAAAGGCGATGTACCACCAGAAGCATTGATGGTAATAGTTCCATCAGGTTGTCCAACGCAAACCGTAACAGGAGTAACTGAAACATTATCAATTACCGGACTTGGATTAACTGTAACCGTCACAGTAGAAGGGTTCCCGGTGCAACCAGCAGCACTTGCAGTGATGGTGTATGTTACTGTTTGTGCAATAGATGCTGAATTGTATAAGGTTTGCGAAATACCGTTTCCACTTCCGTTTGCATAACCAGTAATATTAGGTCCTCCGGTTGCTGTCCAGGAAAAGGTTGCACTCGATACATTTGAATTAAGATTGATACTTGTAGAAGAACCGCTACATATTGACTGTGCTGTAACTGAAGGAATAGCCGAAGGTATAGGATTTACAACTACAGAAGTTTGAGCTGTTGCCGTTGCTCCGCATGCGTCGGTTATGGTTACTGTATAATTTGTAGTAGAACCTGGATTAACAGTTATAGGATTAGTAGAATGTCCAGAACTCCACTGATAGGTAAATGGAGTTTGACCACCATTAATGGTTGCATTTAACTGAGTTGACGAACCTTGACAGATATTAATTTCAGGAGGTAAATTAGCTGAAAACGGTGTAGAATTGTCAATAATATATGAAGTATGTGTAACAGTATTGTATGGAGGGCACACATTGGTAGTTATACCAAAAACAACAGATTCTGTGCTTTCAACAGATCCATCTTGAATAGGTACAATAGTTAATGTAGTTGAACTTTGACCAGCAGGTATGGTAACATAATAATTATTAGGAGGAGTAAATGAACCAGAAATATCGGGTATTGTATAATAATCAGTGCCATAAGAAGCTGTTCCACTTAAAGTAAATGGAACATTGCGATTCATAGGTGTAGGAGAATTTAGAGTAAAAGAAACAGTACCATTGCTGCAACCTTCTACCATATTCGTACCACCGCCTGCATTTGGATTTGATGTATTGTACGAAATATCGCTAATAACTGGACTAACGAAGCTATTTTCTTCCAGGAAAACACCACTATCCAACCACTGGTCTGAAACATCGGCTATGGCAATTTTCATGTGGTAGCGTTTACATGGAGTTACTGCACAAGAAGCAGCTAAGACCGTTGTAAATCCATCATATTCAACCTGATAAGCACCAGTTGCATTATCCCTATAATAAGTACAGTTTGTACATGGACCTATTCCGGCTGTGTTACAATATGGAGCACCAGAACAAGGACCATTATTTATCGTATTGATAGCTACAGCCGTATTGGTTGTGCCAGGTACAATTGCTATATTTTTGTTGTTATAATTATATCCATCACTTTCCAAAGAAGTTACAAAAAAGCCAAATATATCATTAAATATGTAATTTACCCATTCATTATACTCTTCACTGGCAAATACATAACGAAATTGAATAAAATCGGATTCTGGAATAAAATCGAATTCCAGTACAGCTTTATCGTAAGTTTGTGCTCCAACAATAGCTTGTAAGGTAGCATCTGCACCAGTACCCGTTTCCGTTCCCAGATTGGAATAGTAATTAGGACCTGCAATATAGGTATTTGTATACCAATGCTTTCCGACATTTCCAGTTGAAAGAATGATACCTGTATTTAAGCCAATGATAGAAGTACCTCCAGAAAAGTATCCAGCATTACCTGCTTCAGTTCCACCATAACTTCCTGAAAATTGAGCATTCATGTATGTAACACCAGTCCCAACCAGTTTATCTACCAACTGGCTTGCGTTTGATGGTTGAGAAAGGTTAATATTGTATATCTGAAATTGACCAAACGAAATAGCTGTAAGTAAACATACACCAATAAATAATGCTAGCTTTTTCATAAATACAAGTATTATAAATTGGTACAAATATAAACCATAATTTAATTAAAACAAAATTTTTTGAAAAAAAATATTGAATAATTTGTTCACATATTCAGATTAATTTTTTTTAAGATTAGCTAAAACGATTTAAGTAGAAATATGTATATATTTGCATGTTTTAAAATATGGTTATATGAAATACTTTTTATTTTTTGCTGGTCTTTTGTTTTATTTGACTGCAAATTCACAGGTAAAGCAGCATGTTAAATGGGCTATCGAAACCAAAAAGATTGCAGAAAATGAATTTGAACTGATTTTTAAAGCAAAACCAGATAAAGACTGGCATTTTTACTCATTAGGAGATACATTAAACCCATTAATATTTAACTTTTCGCGAAACAATTTTTATGATTTAAAAGGAAAAATTAAAGAATCGCCTAAACCCAAAACAGAATATGATGATTTAATGGAAGCTGAGCGTTCTTATCATGAAAAAGAAGCTACTTACACCCAACGTGTTACACTAAATACTAATAAATCTTTCAATATTGAAGGAAGCATCGAATATCAGGCTTGCTTATTAGATGGGATGTGCGTTATGGAAGAATATGATTTTAAAATACCCATTCAACTGGAAGAAGTTACATCTGAACAAAATGACACCTCTTCTAATACTATTAATACTATAGTTCAGGTAGATTCATCAATAATTCAACAAGCCAAAGACACATCCGTTTCAAGTTCCAATACTTATATAGCAAGTACAGATCAAAAGGAAGATAATCATAATTCACTTCTTTGGCTTTTCGTCTTTTCATTTCTGGCAGGATTGGCTGCAATTCTTACACCTTGTGTTTTTCCAATGATACCAATGACTGTTTCGTTTTTTATGCACAACGAAGAAAATAAAAAAAGAGCAAAATTTCAGGCTCTGGTATATGGAATAAGCATTATACTAATTTATACCATAATTGGAACCATCGTTGCCATAACCTTAGGTGCAAATTTTGCAAACTTTTTGAGTACTCACTGGCTACCCAACATCTTTTTCTTTTTAATCTTCATGATATTTGCCGCTTCTTTTTTCGGCATGTTTGAAATTGTCCTTCCCTCCTCCCTTGTCAATAAAGTTGACCAAAAAGCAGAAAAAGGTGGTGTTTTAGGTCCATTTTTTATGGCTTTTACTTTGGTACTTGTATCCTTCTCTTGTACAGGCCCTATAGTAGGTGCAATTTTAGTTAAATCTGCCGGCGGCCAGGTATTAGAGCCTATTATTGGGATGCTTGGTTTTTCATTAGCCTTTGCGTTACCTTTTACTTTATTTGCTTTGTTTCCATCACTTCTTAAAAGCTTACCAAAGTCAGGTGGCTGGCTAAACTCTGTTAAAGTTGTTCTTGGATTTCTTGAATTAGCGTTAGGACTAAAATTTTTAAGTGTAGCCGACCAGACTTATCATTGGGGCATCTTAGACAGAGAAGTATATCTGGCTTTGTGGATAGTAATTTTTACATTAATGGGATTTTATCTGTTAGGAAAAATAAAGTTTGCTCACGATAGCGACCTTAATTATATTGGTGTACCAAGACTTATTTTGGCCATTATTACTTTTTCCTTTGTTGTTTATATGATTCCGGGCTTATGGGGCGCACCTCTTAAAGCTCTTTCAGGCTATCTTCCACCACAAAATTCGTTAGACTTCGACTTAAACACCATCATCAGAGAAAATGCAAGCATTTCTGCTTTATCTACCTCAGATAATGAGTTGTGCGAAAAACCAAAATATGCCGATAAACTACACCTTCCACATGGTCTGAAAGGATACTTCGACTACGAACAGGCACTTCGTTGTGCTAAAGAAAAGAAAAAACCTTTGTTTATAGATTTCACAGGACATGGCTGCGTTAATTGCCGCGAAATGGAAGCAAACGTCTGGAGCGACCCTCGTGTATTGAAAAAATTAAAAGAAAACTTTATTGTTGTAGCTCTTTATGTTGACGACAAAACCGAACTCCCAGAAAGCGAATGGATAATATCAAAAATTGACGGAAAAACAAAAACTTCTATCGGAAAAAAGTATGCCGACTTCCAGATTTCAAGATTCAACGTTAACGCTCAGCCATATTACGTTCTGCTTGATTTTAACGGAGAGTTATTGGTAGAACCCAAAGCCTATGATTTAAATGTAGATAATTTTCTCAATTTCCTCGATAGTGGTTTAAAAGAATTTAAAAAAAGAAATCAGTAAGATTAGATTGTTTTTTTAACAATTCATATCTTTGCCTCGTGCAAATTAACTAAAATGAAAAGATTTATCTCATTTCTTCTGGAAAATTATAAACACATCATTACTTTAATCTTGTTTCTTCTTGCAGTATTCATTATTTTGCTTATCATTCCTCATCAAACAAGGTTTAAGTATGAATATCAAAAAGGCAAACCATGGTTATATGAAACACTAATAGCGCCGGTTGACTTTCCTATTTTAAAAGACAATGTAGAACTACAAAAAGAAAAAGACAGTATTTTAAAAAATGCACCACTGTATTATTATCGTGATAAATCGAAATATGAAAGAGCACACAATAATTTATTAAATGACATAGAAAACTTAAAAACAACTGATACTGCATTCAATAAAACTAGCCTAATCAATGATTGTAGCAATTTTCTGAAAATATTATACTTTGAACCTGGAATACACAAAGATAACGACAGTATATTTAAAAGCGCTGAACCAAAAATAATCTATATATCAAGCGATTCAACAATAGAAGATTATTTTAATTTTCGCTTCAAAAATATTTTGGAATCAAAAGACTTGTTTATAAAACTAATTGAACAGAAATATCCTGGCTTCTCTCAAAAACTTACCAATATAGATAACTACTTTTACCCCAATATAGAGTTTGATGCTCAATTAACCAAACAAATTACTCAGCAATTGTTAAACGAAATATCTTTAACCAAAGGTCTAGTTAAAAAAGGTGAAGTAATAATTAACAAAGGAGAAATCATTTCGTCAGAAAAATATTTAATTCTTGAATCACTCAATAAAGAAATTATCAGAACCTCTTATAATCCATATTTAATCATTGGTCAATTTCTAACCATTGCTTTAGGTTTATTAATGGTTTTCTTGTTTTTATACAACTTCAGACAAGAAATTTTATCTCATTTTACTAAGACCTCATTTATTTTATCCCTTATCATTTTATTTGTATTTGTAGCTCAAAAAGTAAACCAGTGGAATGCAAACAACATTTATCTGGTTCCATTTACTTTGTTACCAATTATAATTCGTTCGTTTTACGATTCCCGGTTAGCCTTGTTTGTGCATACCATAACCATTCTCATTATATCTTATTTCTTGCCCAATAGCTTTGAATTTATGTTTATGCAATACATGGCAGGTACAACTTCTGTTTTTGTACTTATCAATGCACGACGCAGAGGACAATTATTTTTAACAGCATTTCTCATCTTTTTAACATACAGTATCATTTATTTTGGAATTTCAATAGTACAAACCGAAGATATTCATCAAATTGAATGGAAAAATTTCACCTGGTTTGCTATTAATGCAATAATGTTATTATCAGCCTATCCATTAATATATATTTTTGAGAAGACGTTTGGATTTTTATCTGATGTTACTTTAATGGAACTTTCCGACACCAATCATCCTTTATTAAGAATGCTGGCAGAGAAAGCACCCGGTACTTTTCAACATTCCCTGCAAGTTGCTAATCTATCGGAAGAAATTATTCAAAAAATTGGCGGCAATGCTTTGCTTGCACGTGTTGGTGCATTATACCATGATATTGGAAAGATTGAACTGCCCCATTACTTCATCGAAAATCAGCATCATATACCCAACCCACACAACGAACTTCAAGTAGATAAAAGCTTAGAAATCATAACAGGGCATGTGCATTATGGAATGCAAATAGCCAAAAAACATAAATTACCAAAACCAATCATAGAATTTATAGAAACACACCATGGCACAAGTATTATACAATATTTTTATAGAACATACAAGCAAGAACATCCCGGTGAAATAGTAGATAAAGACATGTTTAGATACAAGGGTAATCTGCCTACTACAAAAGAAACTGCCGTTGTTATGATTGTTGATTCCATTGAAGCCGCATCACGAAGTATAAAAGATTTTAGCGACGAATCGTTACAAAAAATGATTGATAACATTATTAATCAAAAGTTAGAGGAACAACAACTACAGCAATCTCCTTTGACATTTAAGGAGTTAAGAACTATTAAAGAAATTCTCATTAAGAGATTAAAGAATATCTATCACAGTCGGGTTATGTATCCTGCTGACTAAGATGAAATTTTATTCCAATAATTAAATTATCATCGATTTGTTCTATATTTCCTCTCCATCGTTTTGCCTCTTCATCTATCAGCTCTTCCTGTTCGTTCATAGGATATTGATGAATAGAAAGTAAAAATTCCTTAAATCGTTTGTACATATATTTTTTACCTTGCTCGCCACCAAACTGATCGGCAAAGCCATCAGAAAACAGATAAATAACATCTCCTTCTTGTACTTCTAATTCTGTTCTACTGAATAATTCCTGTTTTCGTTCATACAATCCCACAGGCATTTTATCTCCTTTATATTCAATAAGTTCATTGTTTCGTATCAGATACATCGGATTATTTGCCCCTGAAAACTCAAGAACATGTGTTTTGTAATTATAGGCAATTAATGAAATATCCATTCCGTCTTTTGTTTCGAAATCTTTTCCTTCCTGATTTAATGATTTAATAATAGCAGCTCTCAACTCATTTAATACTATATCTGTATGATTAATTTCTACTTTATTAATCAATTCATTTAACAAACTGGAACCTAACATGCTCATAAAAGCACCCGGCACACCATGACCTGTGCAATCAGCAGCTGCAACAATTAAAACATCAGAACGTTCTATTTTTCTGATAAAATAAAAATCGCCAGAAACAATATCTTTAGGTCTGAAATAAACAAACATTTCGGTGTTTGTACCATGAACATATTCTATTGGCGGCAATATAGCATCCTGAATACGTTTTGCATAATAAATGCTATCGGTAATATCTTTATTTTTTTGTTCAATTTCTTTATTCTTTTCTTCAATTTCATTTTTCTGTCTTACTACTTCAGCAGTTCGTTCTTCTACAATTCTTTCCAACTTCCTTTTATCTGCTTCTAGTTTGCGTGTATATAGTTTAATAGAAACAACAAATAGAACTATTGCCAAAATTCCATAAGAAATAAAAGCCCAAACCGTTCTATACCATGGTGGTTTTATTTCAAATGTAAACGTTGCAACATTGCTTTCTTTGAGATATACATTTCTTGCCTTTACTTTAAACACATATTTGCCTTCGGGAATATTTGTATAAATAGCCTTATTTTCTTTTGTCCAATTTGACCAGTGTTCATCAAATCCTTCTAAAAAGTACGAAAACTCTATTTTACTTTCATCCTGAAAAAAGGGAGCTGCAAAAGTAAAAGCAAGTGCATTGTTTCTATAATCAATAACATAACTGTTTTGACTTACATCCTGAATATACGACATTGATTTTATCGGGTCGTAGTATGTACCATAAAAAAGTATTGAATCATTATTACTCAGTTTTACGCTTCGAATTAATGCATAATATTCACTTTCTTTAATATTCAATTTTGAATCATAAGAAAATAAACCTTCATTTGTTCCTATCCATGTTAAACCATTTGGTTCTGAATAAACATAATATATCGTTGATTCGGGTATTCGCTTGAATGTAATTGAGTCAACAATAAAAGAATTGTAATGTGGACGTAATAAGTATAGTTTATTGGAAATGTTTAACCACAATTGATTATTATATCCTTTGTAGCAAGAAATGATATTACATTTTTTTTCATTTATCCAGTTTCCAAAATTATTGAAAGGGAGTATTTGCTTCTTATCCGTGTCGTAATAATACAGCCCTTTTGAGGTGCACATTAATACATGTCCTTTATAAGTAAACAAATATACTTCGTTAGTAACTGGCAATCCATTATGTTCCGTAAAATGTTCTAGTTTATTTTCTTTTGTTAAGCAAAATACACCATTTGTATAAGTACTAAACCAAATATTTTCGTGAGTGTCTTCAGCTATTGTTACGATATATTCTTTAATATCTTTTACCTTCTCTAACTGATAATTTTTATCAAGGTAACATTTATATAAGCCATTTTGAGTTCCAATATACAAGATATTTCTAAAATTTGATTTACAAATATATTCTGTAAACAGCTCCTGATTGGAAATTTTAACAATCTTATTCTCATCGTACTCATATAGCGAAGTCATGGAAGCAACCAACAACTTTTCTTCGTTCCCCTTTTGAATAACTTGCAGGTAGTTTATCAGGTTGTCTTTAAAATATTCAACTTTTCTGAAGTTACTATTAAATGGATTTCTTTCCTGATAATAAAGCCCACTACTTGTAGCAACATATAGTTTGTTTTTAAAGCGTACTACATTATATATATTTCCTTTCAACGATTGATTAACACCAATAATTCTGAATGGCGTTTGATATTCTATTTTTGAAATACCGTTTAATGTTGTTGCCCATATTGTTCCATCAATCGGATTGAAATTTACTGAACTTACTTGCGATGAAGCCAAACCCAAACTATCATTTAAGATATAATTTTTATCCCACTTTGACAAAGTTGAAATAACTACTCCACCATTAATCGTTGACCAAACTTTATTTTGATTAGGAAGCGTTATATGATGATAAGCGTAATTATCAATCAAATAATTCCATGTTGATAATTTGTCAGAAAATTCAGTCAACTTTTTCTCTTTAAGCAAATATCTAAAAAATTTACTACCATTATAAACAAGCCATTCATTTGGTGAGTATTTATCTATTATTTGAATTTCAACCCCTTTAAAAATTTCAAAACCTTGTACAGGTAAAAATTTTTCCCCTGTATATTTCAACAATCCAACATCAAGATTAGAAATATATAAAGCACCATCAATATAAAAGGTTAACCAACTATTGGCAGGAAGTTTTATTGACTTTACTGTATTTTTGAAATAAACATAAATATAAAATGGAG
>FWWL01004994.1_pt1 | contig 21418 bp, 15 predicted proteins | sample 2228331 | NCBI WGS metagenome assembly FWWL01 (sample SAMEA103939775, study PRJEB20133) | metagenome | reverse complement strand
GACCAGGGTGAGAATCTGGCAGTCCGTGTCGTCGGCCGCCCCGACGACAAACTGCGTCGTGATGCCCGACCGCAGGACGGGCCGTCCGTCGGCCCGGAGAGATTCGGCCAGACGGTGGACCTCCGTCAGCGTCCGAAGGTACAGCGGGAAGTTCTTCTGAGGCGCGATCTGCCGCAAGACGTCCGGGCAGGGCGCCTCCAGGTTCAGGGACACCCGGTCGGCCAGCTCGACGACCCGCCGCAGTTGGGCGGAGTCGGCCCCGGCGATGACCTTGACGTGGATGTAGCCCCGATAGCCCTCCCGGAGGCGAAGGATTTCCAAGAGCCGGATGAGCCGGTCGACCGTGTCCCGAGGCGAGAGCGGAATCCCGCTGGTGACGAACAGACCGTCGGCCCACCCCCGGCGGTAGGCCGTCAGGAAGACGTAAGCCAGTCGTTCGGGCGAGACCTCCACCCGGGGGAGGTCCCGGTCCCGCCGCATGGGGCAGTAATAGCAGTTGAAGACGCAGGCGTTCGTCAGGAGGATCCGGAAGATCCGGAAGGTGCGGCCGCCGTGGCGGAGGGGGCGGAGGTTGATGGGCCGCAGGGCCGAATGGCGGAGACCCTCTTCGAGGTCGTCCGCGGCCATCTCCAGGAGGATGCGGATTTTCTCGTCGAGTTCCATGGGACCCTCCGGGTCGCCGAGAAATGCGGCGTCGGGTAACCCGCAAGACCCCGGTCGTGAGGGATGCCGGAGTCTATTTTATACCATTTTTTCGCCTTTGTCCACAGGACCCGCCGGCCCGAAGGGGATGGGTCCGGGTGACGGTCAGGCCGACGGCCCCGGGACGCCCATCGCTCGATAGAGCTCCCGGACGGCCTCGGCCAAGCGGTGCCGCTGACGGAGGAGGGCGCCCCCGATCAGGAAGATGGCCTCGGTCCCATACATGCCGACCATCTCGGGGACCCGCTCCAGGGTCATCCCTCCGGCCGGGACCGGAAAGATGGGTCGGACGGACCCCATCGGCCGGACCGTCGCCTCGGCGATGGCCTGGCAGACCTCCCGGGTAAAAGCGACAAACCGTCCCCCGTAGTTCGGAAAGATCGTGGCGTCGGCCCCGGCCAGGCGCAGGAGCTGGCCCAGGAGGACCCCGGGGGCGATACCCGATTCGGGGCTCCCGAGAAAGCCTCCCAGGAAGGCCGGGTGCGCCATCAGGGGGAGGGCGATGGAGTCGTCGGCGGCGAGGGCCCGGAGGGTATCCAGGCCCGTCAGGCCGGGGCTGAGGAGGAGCCCCCCGGCACCGGCCCGGCGGGCCCATTCCGCTCGCTCGAAGACCCGGTCTGCCGGGGCCGTGACGTTAGGCATGTAAATCGCCCGCCGACCCGTCTCTCGATTCGCCCGCTCGACGGCCTCGACGCACCGGGGGACCCGCTCCCGAAACGGGCAGAACGGTGGGTCGGCGATCCCGTGGTCGTCTTTGATGAGGTCCATGCCGGCCCGGGCCATCTCGTAAGCCAGCTCGGCCATCTCTTGGGGGGAGAGGCCCATCGGCTTCAGGGCCGTGCCCAGGAGAGGCCGGCCCCAGACGCCGAGAGCTTCCCGCAGGCCCGTCCGCCCAAACCGGGGTCCTCGAAAGTGTTGAAGGAGGCCGTCGGGAAACTCGATGGCCTCGACCCGAATCCCGGGCTTCAGGCTGACGTTGCCGAAGACGACGTTCAGGAGCTGGGGGAGTTCGGGACCGACGACCTCGACGGCGTAGCTGATGACGGCTTCAAAGGCGGCCGGACCGACGGGCCCCAGGCGTTCGATGCGGCCGACGACTTGAGCCCGGATGTCCTCGTGCATCGGCAAGTCCTCCGGGACTTCGACGGTCTGTTCGTAGCAGACGTCCCGGGCCCGGGCATGGGCCTCCGCCTCGGAGTCGGCCCGGATACGGTACACGACGGTCAAGCGTTCGCCGGAGAATCCCCGCATGGTCGGTGTCCCATTTCGTGACGACGGGACGGCGTAACGTCAGGACGAGGGCGGCTCCATCCATCGTCACGAAGGCAGGTCAGCCGTCGGTCCATGGGCAAGGGAGGCTTCACCATCACAAGGCCTCGGCCTGACCGGCGCCGGCCGGAACGAAGGGTTCGACGGCGGCCAGGTCCGTCTCGGTCAGTCCCAGGGACGTCCCGAGGAGCCGCTCGACGGCCCGGACGAGGGCCATCCCATCGAGGCCATACTCCCGCATCAGGTACGCCCGACTCGCCCCGTGGGCGAAGGTGTCCTGCAGGCCGAGCCGGAGCAGGCGTCGACCCACGCCGGCCTCGGCCATGAGCTCGGCGACGGCCGAGCCGAGTCCGCCGATGACGCTGTGGTTTTCCATCGTGACGACGCCGTACCGGGCCCGAGCGACGGCTTCCAAGACGGCGGGGTCCCGGAAGGGCTTGAGCGTCGAGACGTGCAGGTGCTCGACGGAGACGCCCCGCCGCCGGAGAGCCGCCGTCGCCCGAAGGGCCTCCTCCGTGCAGATTCCGCTGGACAGGACGGCGACGTCCTCGCCCCGGCTGAGGACCCGGGCCTGTCCGAGCCGAAGCGGGTCCGTCTTCGGAAACAGCCGGGGGACCTCGCCCCGGAGCATCCGCACGTAGACGGGGCCGGGGACCGAGTGGGCCACGTCGAGGACGGTCTCGACGTCCGTGGCGTCCCCGCACTCGAGGACCGTCATGTTCGGCAGGACCCGCATGAGGGCCACGTCGTCGATGGCCTGATGGGTCACGCCGCCCGGCGTCGTGATCCCCGGCAGGAAGCCGATCAGCCGGACCCGCAGACAGGGGTAAGCGACCTGCATGGCGACCTGGTCGTAGACCCGGCGGGTCAGGAACACGGCGAAGGTGTGGACGAAGGGCTCGAAGCCCTCCCGGGCGAGGCCGGCCGCAAAGCCGATCATGTTCTGTTCGGCCATCCCCATCGAGAAGAAGCGGTCCGGGTAGGCCTCCTTGAAGTCGTCGACCTCACAAGACCCCGTCAGGTCCGCCGAGAGGACGACGACGGCCGGCTTGTCCTTGGCCCAGGCGACCAGGTTCCGGGCGTGGGGCCGCAGGACCATCTCCATGGCCTACCCCCGGTAGTGTGTTCCACAACGGTAGGGGCAGGGCTTGTCCCTGCCCATGTTCTTGGGGCAACCACGAGGGTTGCCCCTACGGTGTTGTCGGGCAACTACGAGGGTCGCCCCTACCATGTTTTGGGGGCACCCGCAAGGGGCGCCCCTACGGGTCCTGGGGTGTGTTCCGCAACGGTAGGGGCAGGGCTTGTCCCTGCCCATTCGCCTCCTCCAGGACGGCCCGGTACGCCTCCCGCTCGGCCTCGCTCCGAAAGCGGACGTAGTGAAGCTTCGGGGCCCGCTCCCGAAGCGGCTCGACCCCCCGGCAGGGGTCCGTCCGACAGACGACGACGAGAGGCCGCCCGGGATGGGGCCGCTCGGCCGGGGCCGCCAGGGCCTCGACGTCGTGGCCGTCGACCTCGTAGACGCAGGCCCCGAAGGCCTCGAGCTTGGCGACGACCGGCTCGATATGCATGACCGTCTCGACCCGACCGTCGCACTGCTGACCGTTGGCGTCGATGTAAATCCCGACGTTGTCGAGCCGGTAGTGGGCCATCGCCATCAGGGCCTCCCAGGTCTGGCCCTCCTGGAGCTCGCCGTCGGACATGAAGACCCAGACCCGGCCCGTCTCGCCCTTCAGCTTCCGGGCCAAAGCGATGCCGCCGGCGACGCTGATGGCCTGACTCAGGGAGCCGGCCGTGACCTCGATGCCCGGCGAGTGTTCGGTCCCGATCATCTCGACCGTGCTCCCGTCCTGATGAAACATCTCGAGGGCCTCCGGGGCCAGCCGGCCGACCTCGATCAGGGTGGCGTACAGGGCCAGGGCATAGTGGACGGGCGAGAAGATGAACCGGTCCAGGTCGGGCGCCCGGGGACCGTTGTAGAGGCCGCCGTAACCGGCCAGGGGCCGGTCGGGTCCCGGAACGCCCGGGAAGGGTCCGGGGACCTTCGGCCCCTGACTGGGGCCCAGCCGCATGATACGGGTGTACAGCGTCGCCAGGATTTCGGCCGCCGAGCAAGCCTGGCTCAGGTAACCCCCGCCGTGGCGGAGGACATAGGCCAGGACCCGTCGCCGGATGCCCTGGGCGACCCGACGGGCGACCTCGGGCCAACGCTCGGTCTGAAACGTCGAGGGCATGGCCGCCATATCCCCCCTGCGTCCTATCCTGCAAGATACAAGATGCAGGCTACAGGATACAAGCCGGGGTCCCAGGCGCCGGAAAGAGCCAGGGGTAGGGGAGAACATGACACGGTTGCAGGCAACGGTCACTGCGCGGAAACGGTGACGGGTGCCGCCATAGCTTGTTCCTGGGGCGCGTAGTATTCGTAAGCCGTCGCTCGTCCCGTTTTGGCGCGCACGGGCATTTTGGCCCGCAGGCGGAACTGCCAAGTCACCGTCGCCCCGCCCCCGACGCGCTCCAAGTAGCCGATGACTTGGCGCGGGGTTAGCTCAAACTTTTGGAGCACCTTCCGCTCCACCAGCGCCGTCAAGTCATCCGTCAAGACCTCGAAGCCGGGCGGGATGCCGATGTCCACGATGACCAGGGCCGCCGCCATCGGTCGGCGGTTCGTCACCCGCACTCGACAGGTCACCGTCTCGTTCGTTTGCAGTTCGGTGCGGTCGTAAGCGACTCGCACCTGCAGGGGCTCTTCCGGCGTGGGCGGCACCGACTCCCACGGCAGGTAGAAGCGGGTGCTGACCTGATAGAGCAAACTGCCCGTCCCGTCAAAAGCGATGGTCACCTCGCCCACCGCCTCGGATGCGTCCACCGTGCGGACGACATCGGCGTTCTCCTTCGTGATGCGCCACTTAGCAAGCGTTTTCCCGTTCACCGCGACGGTGAGTGTCCCTTCCGCCACGCCGGCGCCTCGTTCGCTCACCGCAAGGAGGGCTTTGAGCGCCCAGACGGTCGCCTGCGTGGTCTGCCATGTGCCGTAAGCGTCCTTGTTACGCACGAGGTAAGTCAGCGCTCTGGCGGCCTGCGGGGCGAACCCGCCGTGATGGATGAGCGCATAAGTCGCCAACGCCGTCGTCTCCAAGTCCCCGCTCGCGCCGCGACCGAAGAAGGGCGTGGGCGCTTTGCTTTCCCAGAAGGCGATTTCGTCGTTCCCCTTCGCCATCGCGGACAACTGTTGCGCCACGCGGTCGACCACTTTCCCGTCGACGGTAGCGCCCACATCCTTTGCCCTCAGTAGGGCGTTGAGCATGAGCGCCAGCGCGTAGGCGTCATCGGCTTCGCGCGCGTGTTCGGTCAAGTAGCCGATGGCTTTGCGCAACGGCTCTTTCACCTCTTCCCCGTTTCCCGCCTCGCGCGCTGCTTCGCTGATGGCCCACGCAATGTAGGCGGTCGTCCGCAGCAAATCGGTTTGGCGGTTGATGACGCCTTCCGCGATGCCGCCCCGGTCGGGCTCCCACGAACCGTCTGGGTTCTGCTTACTGACGAGCCAGCGGATGGTGCGAGCGAGCAACGCGGGGTCCACGTCGTGGACGCGGCTCATGTCGGCGAACTGCAACAGCCCGTAAGCGGTCAGCACCTTGTTCGCGGGCGGGTCGCCGAACCAACTGAAGCCGCCGCCTTGCACTTCAAACGTCAAGAGCCGCTGGTAGCCGACGGTGATGAAGTGGCGGGCTTTCATCTCCGTCTCCGGTTGCGCCTTGCCCGTGCGCTTGAGATACCGTAGCACCAGCACATTCGGGTAAGTGACGCTGGAGGTCTGTTCAAAACAGCCGAAGGGCATCCGCAGTAAGTTCTCCAACCCGTCCAGCACCTGCGAGAAGGCGCCCGCGTAAACCCGCACCAGCAACTTGTGGGCGCCCGGGATCGCCTCGGGCGGGACGTTCACTTTCAGCGTCCGTTGCACCCGTCCCTGTCCCATCAACTGGTCGCTGACGGTGTGCCACATTTCTTTGCCGTCGGGGAGTACTGCGACCGTGCGCTGGACCGCATCGCTCATCGTAGCGCCGAAAGCGTAAATGGTGACCGGGTGCGTGCCCAATTGGGCCGCTCGGATGCGGAAGCGCACCGCCGTCACTTCGTTCGGCTGCAGCCGCACCGTTTTCTCCCGTTCGTCCAACGCTTCCAACCCGCTCCCGGCTTCTAACCGCAGACGTACCGTTTGCGGCCTCGCCAAGTAGTTGTAGAGGGCCACAGGCAACGCCGCTTCGTCGCCCTGCGTGAACGCAACGGGCAGGTCGATGTCCACAAAGAAGTCTTGGAACACGCGGAGCGGTCGTGTGGTCGAGCCCAACTTGCCCGTCGCCGAGTTCGCCAACGCCGTCAAACGCCAAGTCGTGATGCTGTCGGCGAGGGGAAGGGTCAAGCGCGCTTCGCCCCGTTCGTCGGTAATGAGTTGGGGTTGCACGAAAAGCGTTTCGGGAAAGAACTGGCGCACCCGCACTTCTTCGGAAGGCGCCGGAGGAACGGGCGCTCCGGGAACAGCCTCGAGCATTCGCAGGGCAAACCCATCGGCGAACGCCCTCTCATTGCGCCGGAACGCTCGCACCCGTCGCCCGCCTTCTGCGACGGAGACAAGCAAATCGTCGTCCGTGTCCGACTGGCCGTCCAACCCGGCGCTGATGAGTCGGAACCCGAAGCGGAAGTCGTCCAAGGGAACGAGTCGATAGGGGTGGCCCAGCGGGTCGCGGATGTCCCGCTCTGTCAGCAACCGTTCCGCCACCAATTCACGTAGCGCATCGTCTGCCGTAGGCCAGCGCCCTTTCGCTTGCCGATAGGCCTCCAGCGCTTTGCGGATTCGGATAGCCGCCTCCTCCAAAAACTTGAGCCACCGTTCTTCGGCTTCTCGTCGCTTTCGTTCGTAGGTGCTGATGCGTAGCGTGTGGGTGAAGGTCGGCGCCGCGGCGGCCAGCAGGACTTGCGCTACCCGTTGGACCCGCACCCCGTTCCACGACCGATGGCCCGTCCCGCGTCGCAGTAGAACGGGTTGCAATTCCCACCCGTGCACTTCGTAGCGGGGCGTCAAAAGTTCGCGCTCCAGCGCAAAATACAGTCGCTCCAAGCCCGGGTGCATTTCCGTCAAAGCAAACACACTCTCGTCCACCACCGTGATGCCCAAAGCGGCAACCGTCGGTCGGCCCGTTTCATCGGCGACGGAAAACCGCACTTGAGCGCTTTCGCCGGGGCGGTAAGTCTCTTTGTCCGCAAAGACCTGGACGGTCAAGGCGTCGGCGGGTTCCACGATGACGACTTTCGTATCCCGCACGACGTCGCCGCCACGGGTCGAGCGGTAAGCGTGGAGCGTCAGCGTGCCCGCCAACTCGGGCGTCAAGGACAGCGAGAAACGACCGCGCCCTCTTCGCAACTCCACCGTGCGCGTCAGCACTGTCTGGCGGTGGACGATGGCGTCGACGAACACGGGGGCGCGAGAGTCGGGGTCGGGCGAGGATGCCAGAATGTCAAGATAGAGCGTTTCACCGACTTTAGCGACGAACTTGTCGGGGCGCAGGAGCACCGCTTCGTCGGACGCCGACATCGTCAGCGGGCGACGAATCTCGGCGCGATTGCCTTTTTCGTCCACGACCGTCACGGTCACTTCCAGGGGGATGGACGGTTCCTCTTCCCCCATCGGCACGGGAACGGCGGGGGCAGGACGGCGCGCGAAAGGCGGCGGGACGACAAAACTGCCAATCCGCCGCCCGCCTTTGGGCTGTGGCAAGGCTTTGAGCGTCACGATGGCTTCGCCGAGACCCATCGCGTCGGTGACACCGCTAACGCTAAATTGCGTTTGCGCAGGGCCTATGAACGCGCCTCTGACGGTAAACCGGCACGAAGGAGCAGGCGTTCCGTCAGGGTAGGTGGTGACGACAAACAGGCGCATGGGCAAGTCGGGCTTCAGCGCGGCGCTCTCAGGGACGACGGAGACTTGGATGGGTTGGCTACTCACGGGCAAAGTGATGGCGGTGCGTTCGGAATGTTCGGCTTGATCCGTTACCGTCGCTTCGACCCGCAGCAAGGCGCTGCCGCCCTCTAAGGGCAGACCCACAAACTTTTCGGGCAAGCCCGTTTCAAACTGCCAAACCCCTTGCCCGTTCAGCGTCCCTTTCAGTTCGGCAATGTCGTGCCAGCCGGCGGCGAAAGTGCTCAACCGAACGACCGCCTCGCCACCGCTGACGGGTTTGCCGAAGAAGTAAGCCGCGTGGACCGTGCCCCGCAAAATCTCCGCCGGCAGGTAGAATCGCTTCTCCGTCTCCACCGTCACCTTGAACTTGGGGAGCACATACCGCTCGACCCGCACCGTCCGTTCTGTCGTGGCAATCCCTCGTTCCGCGTCCCCCGTCCCGTAAAGCGTCGCAGTGATGCGGTAGTCGCCCAAGGTGACCTCGTCGGCGATGGGGAAGGAAGCGGCGGCGATGCCGAAGCGGGAAGTCGGTTCGGTGGCGCGGAAGACCAGGTTGCCTTTCGGGTCCCGCACCTCAAAGACGCAACGCGCCGCCGCGATGGGAAGCCCTTCGGGCTTGCGCAGGTAAAGGGCGCGGATGTGAATCGTTTGACCGGGTTGGTAAATCGGCTTGTCCGTCGTCAGCAGGATTTGCCCTGCCTCCTCCACCACGATGGGCACTTCGATGCGGTCTTCGCCGACGGGCGACCTGACGGTCACTTGGAGCGTGTAGGAGCCCGCTTGGGCAGGCGCTCGCAGTTGCACATCTGCCACGCCGTTCGCGTCCGTGCGGGCTGGGATGGCTTGGGTTTGTCGTTCCGAGCGCAGTAAAAGTCGCACCGAAGCGGTGACAGGCCGCCAGCGGAGACGGTCCATCGTGACCACTTTGAGGGCGACGGGCGCTCCTGCTAACCATCGGGTCTGCCCGAACACTTGGGTATCCAACGGGGACGGCAAGAAGGGAGAAGTCGTTGTCGACGGCTCGGAGCGGCGGAACGGGCTGAGGAAAGCCGTCGCCGCGATCACGCCCAACGCAAAGACGAACGCGCCACGGAACCACCAACGCATGGCTTGTCGCCTCCTTATCGGGTGCGGCGCCGCCACGAAACTTCTTGCGTGATCCGAAGGAAGCCCCTTATCCCCCTGTCCCTGTTTCCAGGGGGTGTCGTGCGGTATGATTATGGCAGCGATAGCCTTGAAAAGGCTATGACGCAAGAAGTTTCATCATGACTCCACCGGTACGTCGTAGTGTGACTGTTCCATTTTTGGTGGGCAAATGCCTGGAAAACCTCGTTCGGAGGGGGAATCGACCTCCCGTTTTGCAAGTTCTATCGAGGCGATCGGCCCATGGACCAACCAATTTTAGAACAGGTACGTCTTAGCCTGGAGTGCCTTAGCAGTAGCTTGAAGCCGTTTCACGTGGTGGGCCGGGACGGGCAAGGCCGAACCCTGTGGACCATTCGGGAGCGTTCGGCGGCGGGCGGCCTGCTACGCTGGACCAAGTTCCGGGCGGCTATGGGGCTGGTGCTGGAAATGGACGGACCCCCAGGGCGGTTTCTCCTGTATCGCCCCCCGAGCTTGTGGATACAAAGAAAGTGCACCCTCCGAGACCCCACGGGCACCTTGCGGGTCACCCTCAACTACGGCTTCCTCCGCTGTAAGCTACTGGATCCCAGGGGGCAACCCCTCGGGGAAGCCAGGTTTTCCAATCCCACGTCGGTGGGCCGAGACCGAGGCGTTCTCATCGCCCGCCAAGGCTTCCCCGTAGCACGGCTTACATTTCGCCTCTTGAGCTTTTGGAGTGGCCGCTGGCACTCCGAGGTCCAGATCCTGGTCCATCCTGAGGAGTGGGAACCCCCAGCGGTGGCCCTCGCTGTCCTCCGCCTCGCCGAAAAGCAAATGCGTTAGCACGGAAATCCGGGACCTCGGCCGTTCGGGAATTCGGGAGTAGAGGAGTCGGGCCGATCCGGATTCCCACCTCCCGGACTGCCGAATTCCCGGATTCCCGAATTTTCAGATATTTCTCTAAAATATTCCGGGACCCGGCCAGGGGGTCTGGGGCCCTCCACTGCTTTAGGAGGTCACGGACATGCGGGAGGTCGACCATCGTCTGTTCTTGGCCGCCTATGCGGGGGACGTCGAGCAGGTCGAGCGTCTTCTCCGGGAGGGGGCCGACGTGAACGCCCGGACGGGCGACGGCAAGACGCCCCTGATGGTCGCCGCCATCGTGGGACGGGTCGACGTCGTGGACGCCCTGATCCGGGCGGGAGCCGACGTCCACGGGCGGGACGCCTACGGGTACTCCGTCGTGGATTGGGCGGCGCAACGGGGTCACGAAGACGTCGTCGCCCGTCTGCGGGCGGCGGGGGTCCAGGGGTGAGCCTCGGCGGGGTGTCCCGCGTAGGGGAGGTCCTGGGCTTTGGGAGCTCTGAGCTTTCCTCGGGAGGCGGCTGAGGTTCGGGAATTCGGGAGTTTGGCATTTCGGGCATGGGGCTTCGGCCCTTCGCGTGGGCCGGGTGTTTCGAGCACCGTCGTCGCGGGGTTAGCGCCTCGGAAGGGCCGAGTCCCTGGGCGGGGGAGGGGTTCGGGGAGGGCCGGGGGGATGGGTATGGTCCCTTAACTTCCGATAATGGAACTTATGTTAACAAAGGCGTCCGTCCCCCCCAGGACGGCACCGGCCCGGGCCGCCGGAAAAAGCCAGCCCCCCATCCGCACCTCCGTCGGCCTAAGACCATGACCCATCAACCCGCCGTCAGCCGACCCGGCACCTGCCAGGCGCCCCCAAAGTGATAGACCCCCATGTCATGCAGAAAGCTCAGCCACGTCTCGACCCGCCGCTCGACCCACGCCGGCTCGACCCACGCTGACATCCGCTCCAACGTCCCCACGACGTCCACGTTCACGACCAGGTGTCGCAGGCCCAGCCGGAGCCAGTACAGGTCCCGTAGGACCATCAGACCGTGCGAGACGACCTGCTGGACCCACCACCGGTTCCAGACCCAGCCGTCGGCCGTGTAGACCCCGCCCGTGACCCGGAAGACCTCCTGGGCCAAGCCCACCAGGGGTCGCAAGTCCATCTCCATATACCGCCACCACGCCTCCTGGGGCTGGGGAAGCCACTGCTGAAACCAGTCCAGGACCGCCCGCCGGAGCCGCTTGTGGAACTCCCAAAAGCTCCGGGGCTGGAGGACCAGACCGGGCCGGCCCTGACTCCACCGGATCACCCACCGGGCCTCCGCCTCCGTCCATTCACCCTGCCGCATGAGATGACTCAGGAGGACGTCTTCTCGGACCGGCCCGAAGCGCAGAATCTGGGCCCGGGAACGGATGGTCGGGAGGATGCGGTAGACCTGCGACGTGATCAGGATGATGACCGTGTCCTCCGGGGGCTCCTCCAGGGTCTTCAGCATGGCGTTAGCCGCTTCTTGGCGCATCCGCTCGGCATCGTCCCACAGGAAGAACTTGACGTCCCCGTACCAGGGTCGCAGGGCGACCTGATGCTGGAATCGCCAGACGTCCTCGATACTGTGGTTCTGGCCGGGTGCGACCGTAAACACGAGGACGTCCGGGTGCTGACCCTGTTCGACCAGACGGCAGGCCCGGCACGCACCGCATCCCAGGAAGACGCCTTGCTCACAGAGGTACCCCTGGGCGAATCGCAGGGCCAGGGTCCTTTTGCCGACGGCCGGGGGGCCGGCCCACAGCAGGGTACCGCCCCGCCAGCGCTGACGGTGATAGGTCTGGAGGCGTCGGAGGACCGACTCGTGGCCCAGGATGGGCGGCCGGGGGCCGCCCGACGGGCCCGGCGTCGGGGTTGCCGGTCCAGACGGCGGGTTTTTTCGCTTTCCTCGAGGCATGGGGCGACACGGGGGGAAGGATTGCGGAAGCAAGATACAGGATGCGGGAGGTAGGATGCAAGATACCCGATGGTCTGGGCGACCCGGTGTCGGGTCTCGGGGTTTTTCCCTCCCCCCTTACTTCCGATAATGGATTCCCGGGACGCTGCCCTATCCCTCCCCCCAAAGGAACGGGGCCGGCGCATCCCCCGCCTCGCATCTCCCCTGCCCGTTGTCGAGACGGACCGTCTGCATCATACTTATAGGCAGGACCCCTACGGACCGCACCGGTGAGGTCGATCATGTTCCATTCCGTCTCCGTCTGGGAACTGTTAGTGATCTTCCTCATCCTGCTCCTGATCTTTGGGGCAGGCCGCCTGGCCGACATCGGCAAGGGCCTCGGGGAGGGGGTCGCCAACTTCATCAAGGGCCTGAAATCGGCCAAACAAGAGATCGATCGGCCAGACCAGAAGTCGAACGCCTCCCCGAAATGACCCCGACTCGCGCCATCCCGCCTCTGATCAGGAACCGACCGATGGGGCGCAGACACCCCTATGCTACGAATCTCGCGGGGGTCGACCGCGAAGAACGGGCCATCTTACTCGACGAGTTGGACGGTTGGCTCGAGCGGGTCCGGCCCCTGAGTCACGAGGTCCCGCTCCTGGTCGAGGGTCGCCGGGACGAGTGGGCCCTTCGGCGCCTGGGCGTGGACGGCACCATCCTTCATCTCCACGTGGGCGGGGTCTCTATCTATGAGCGGTGTCAATGGTTAGACCGCCGCTACGCCCAGGTCGTCCTCCTCCTGGACTGGGACCGTCGGGGCCGCCAGCTCCGGCGTCGGGTCTTGCGTTTCCTGGAGGCGGACTGGCGGACTTACGACCCCATCCGTCTCGAATTGGAGCGTCTGACGAGTCCATACATCCGGCACATCGAGGACTTGGCCCGGTTTTACGAGGACCTGTACATCACCGTATACTATGACCCAGTCCGCTGAAGCGGACGCTTTGCCTCCTTGGGACGGCAGTCGCTCTGTCATTTCGTTACCCCGTCACTCCCATCGTCACGATGCCTGGGATTCCCCTCCATCCGTTGGTCGTGCCCTACCCCATCGGCCTCCTGTCGGCGGCCCTGCTTTTCTACGTACTGTACGCATGGACGGGGCGGGAGGCATTGCGCACGGCCGGGGGGTACTGCCACGGCCTGGGCCTGATCGGGGCCATGGCGGCCATCGTCTCGGGGGTCGCCGCCCGGTCGGACGTGACCGACCGGGTCGACGCGGCGTGGCTCGACCGCCATCAGACGCTGGGCATCGGGACGGGCGTGTACTTTCTCCTCGTGTGGCTGATCTTCCTTCAGCGGCCGGCGTGGCTCCGACGCCGGGGCATCGTCACGGCCCTCAGTCTGGTCGGCTGGGGTCTCCTCCTGGCCACGGCCTGGTACGGCGGGGTCATCGTGTGGCACTTCTTGGCGGTAAAGTGATGCCGTGCAAGATCAGTATCCCAGCCGCTTGTCGACGACGTTCTGCAGGGGCTGGCCCCGGAGGAACCGCTCCAGGTTGTCGGCAAACTGCCGGAGGACACGGGTCCAGTGGCGGTCGGAGGCGACGCCAGCGACGTGAGGCGTGAGGAACACGTTCGGAAGCGTCCACAGCGGGGATTCCGACGGCAGAGGCTCCTGCGGGAACACGTCGAGGGCCGCCCCGGCGATCCGGCGGGTCTGTAAGGCCTCGACGAGGTCCGCCTCCCGGACGATGGCCCCGCGGGCCACGTTGATGAGATAGGCCGTCGGTTTCATGCGTTTGAACTTGGCCCGGTCCATCCAGCCATGGGTTTCTTCGGTATGGGGCAGGGTGATCACGACGAAGTCGGCCTCCGGGAGCCACTCGACGGCGTCGGCCAGCGAACCGGTCCGTTCGGCATAGGGGCTCTCCCGCTCCGGATGCCGTCGGACGGCCCATACGTGCATGTCGAAGGCGTGCGCCCGACGTCCGATGGCCTGACCCAGAGCACCGTATCCCAGGACCAAGACCGTCCGGTCGGCCAGCTCGAGGAGGCCCCGTTCCGAGGCGATGAGGTCCTCGTTGCCCCAGTAGCGCTGGCGTTGAAACTCCCAGCATTGCAGGAATTGGCGGTACAGCAGGACCATCACGCCGATGACGTGTTCGGCGATGACGGTCGCATGGATGCCCCGGGCATTCGTGACGACGACGGGGCTATCGACGAGGGCGGGGAACATCAGGCGTCGGACGCCGGCGGCCGGGGAGTGGATCCATCGAAGGCGGGGGGCTTGCGGAAGCCATTCCGGACGGAATTGCCAGCCCAGGTAGACGTCCGCCTCGGCCAGGGCTTCCGCCAGTTCCTCTTCCCGACGGACGAGACGGAAACGCACGGACGGAAAGCGCCGCCGGAGCTCTTCCAAGCCCCAATCGGGAAAACACCAAAACGAGAAGGGGTGCTCCGTATAGATGACGACCGTCAGGACGGACATCCTTCCGTACGAATCGGGGGTCCAGCGGGGAGATCATCCAGGGGGGTGGAGGGAAACTACCCGTCTTTCCTCTTCGGGACGACGTGACAAAGTCGCTCAGGGCTCGTCGTTCATGGCCCGCGGGTCATAGACCCATGACCGATGGGCCCTGACCCCTAAGCCATAAACGTCCCCCTCCCGTCATCACGTTATCCCGAAGTCCGTTCCGATGGTGCCGAAGGCGGGACTCGAACCCGCACGGGCTTGCGCCCACCGCCCCCTCAAGACGGCGTGTCTTCCAATTCCACCACTTCGGCACCCCGAGACTATGTTAGGACGGCCCGGGATGCCCGTCAACTGCCCGGGGGTCGACGCCGGGTCCCGGGTGTCGGGGAAGTCATTTCCGACGTCTGAGGGGATGGGCCCCTCCGGACGCCGGGAGTCGTCCCGGCGTCCTCCGACATCGGAAGCAGGGCCTGCAGTCATGTGGGCGACCGCCCCTTAGGACCCGACCCTCCCCGCCCTACCCCATCACCTTGTGATTTGTTCGGTTCTACCCAAAATGATGAGAGGCCCATGGACCATAGAGGGACCCCCAGACCTTCTCGGGCGGCCCGGAACACTTCGGCCCAAGACGCCCTGAACTGGGTAACCCGGAGGAGTCAGAGGGCCATAGTATCGCATCGCTGCGCCGGAGAAGCGGCCATGACCCGACGGTACGACGTCATCGTCGTCGGGGCCGGCCACAACGGCCTGGTAGCGGCGGCCTATCTGGCCCGGGCGGGCCTGTCGGTCTGTGTGCTCGAACGCCGCCCCGTCCTCGGCGGGGCCTGCGTGACCGAGACCCTCTGGGGGGGTTACCGGGTCTCGACGGCCGCCTACGTCTGCGGTCTCTTTCATCCGAAAATCGTCCGGGACCTGGAACTACCCCGCTACGGCTTCGAATTGCTCCGTCGGGACCCCAGTTCGTTCACGCCCCTCCCGGACGGCGGCTATCTCCTGCTGGGAAGCGACCCGGCGTTTAACGCCGAGCAGATCCGGCGGTTTTCCCGGCGGGACGCCGAGGCCTTCGAGCGCTACGAGGCGGCCATGGACCGGCTGGGTCGCTTCGTCGAGCCCCTGCTGACGACCGTCCCGCCGAGGTTCCCGGACGTTCGCCTCTTCGACCTGCCGGCGTACTTGGAGCTTCTCGGCCGGGTCCTGCGACTCCCGCCGGTCGAGCGGCTCCTCCTGAGTCGGCTCCCGACGGCCAGCGCCTGGGACGTCCTGAGCGACTGGTTCGAGAGCGAGCCCCTGAAGGTCACGCTGGCGACGGACGGGGTCATCGGCACGGCCCTCAGTCCGACCCAGCCGACGACGGCCCTGGTCCTGTTCCACCACGTGATGGGAAGCATCACGGGTCGGCGGGGCGTTTGGGGTTACGTCCGGGGCGGCATGGGCGCCCTCAGCGAGGCCATCGCCGCCGTGGCCCGTCGGTACGGAGCGACCCTTCAGACGAACGCCGAGGTCCGGACGGTCCTCGTCCGGGACGGCCGGGCCGTCGGGGTCGTCCTGGCCGACGGGACCGAACTCGAGGCCCGGGCCGTCCTGTCGAATGCCGACCCCAAGCGGACATTCCTTGGGCTCGTCCCTCGCGAGGCCCTCCCCCCCGATTTCGTCGCCCGCATCGAACGGCTCCGGATGAGCGCCGCCCCGATGAAGGTCAACCTGATCGCCGACGGCCTGCCGGACTTCCGATGTCTGCCGGGGGACCGACCCGGGCCCCATCATCGGGCGACGATCCATCTCTGTCCGTCGTTGGACTACCTGGAGCGGGCGTTCGCCGACTTTGCCCGGGGCCGTCCGTCGGAGCGGCCGATGGTCGAGGTGTGCATCCCGTCGGTCTTGGACGAGACGCTGGCCCCGGACGGTCGGCACGTCGTCTCCCTGTTCGTCCAGTACGTCCCCTACGAGTCGTCCGGCGGCGGGTCGGCCTGGAAGGACGAGTTCGTCCGGCGGGTCCTGGACGTCATCGACGAGTACGCTCCGGGGTTCTCCTCCCGGGTCTTACACTACCAAGCGCTGTCGCCCCGGGACCTGGAGGAAGTCTTTGGCTTGACGGGGGGAAACATCTTCCATGGGGATTTGGCACCGGACCAGATGTTCGTGTTTCGGCCCGTGGCGGGGTGGGCCCAGTACCGGACGCCCTTGCCGGGCCTGTACCTATGCGGGGCCGGGGCGCATCCCGGGGGCGGGGTCATCGGGGCGGCCGGTCACAATGCGGCCCGGGTCGTCCGGCAAGACCTGGCCGGATGGCTGGGAAGGGCATAGGGCTTCGGTCGCCGGCGGACCCGTCAGCGTCCTGCTGGCTCTTGGCCCTGGGCCTATGCGGGGTTCAAGGCCCAGAGGGGTCCCCCGACGAGTTCCAGACAGCGGGCATCCAGGAGCCGGCGGGCGACCTTCCAGAGGGCGTCGTCCAACATCGATACGTAGGTCCCCTGCATCTCGCAGAGCCTCCGGAGTTCCGTCTCCATGCCGTCGAGGCCCAGGCGCAAGGCGTCTTCTTGAATGCCCTCATCGAAGGCGGCGACCTCAAAGACGGGTATGCGGTCGCCGTACCCCGTGTGTCGACAGGCCGGACAGCCCTCTCCGGCGTAACCCCATTCGTAGCCGTCCTTCTGGGCGACGGGCGGGAGCTTGACGCGGCGGATGCAGTTCGGGCAGGGGCGTCGAAGGAGTCGCTGGGTCGACACCAGGCGGAGGGCGACCAGGACGGCGTGGAAGACGGACTGACGGGTCTCCATCGGGTCGACCAAGAGGTCGACGAGCCGCCGGACGACTTGGAAGGCCGTATTGGCATGGACGGTCGTCAGGACCATGTGGCCCGTCAGGGCCGCTTCCAGGGCCGCTCGGGCCGTTTCCCGGTCCCGGACCTCTCCGACAAGCATGATGTCGGGGTCCTGCCGGAGGAAGGCCCGAATGGCGGCCGAGAAGGAGAACGTCGGCAGGACGCTGACCTGCTTGATGCCGGGGAGGTGGTACTCGACGGGGTCCTCGATGGCACAGACGTTGAGGCGGTCTAAGTCGAGCTGGCGGAGGGCCGCATAGAGGGTCGTCGTCTTGCCACTCCCGGTCGGTCCCGAGAGGATGACCATCCCCCACGCCCCCCGGGACCCGGCCTGGACGGCGTCCTGGAGGAGTGTGTAGGCCTTGCCGACGAGGCCGATCTGGGTCAGCGGTCGGTCGACCACGCCCTTCTCCAGGAGGCGGATCTCGACGAACTCGCCGACGTCGCCCCGAGCGCCGGGGATGGCGGCCGGCATGATGCTGACGCGGCAGTCAGTCGTCTGGCCCGTCTTTTCGTCCCGGACCGTGAAGGCGCCCTTTTGCTCCGTCAGGGCCCGTTCGGTCCGGATACCGGCGACCGACTTGACGGCCAGGGCGATGGCCTCCCAGTCGTCGGCGTTGAGTCGGGCGACCGTCTGGAGCACGCCTCCGACCCGGAGCCGCACGCGGGTGACGTCGCCCAGGGGTTCGACGTGGATGTCGCTGGCGCCGCGGTCCAGGGCGAGCCGCACCAGCACGCGCGCCGTGTCCCGGCCCGTCCGGACGGCTTGGCGGAGGAGGTCGAGCTCCTCGCCCTGCAGGACCTCGACGGCCTGACGGGCCGGCCGGATTTCGGCCGGCACGATGGCTCTCTCTTCCGAGCCCCAGTACAAGAGGTCGACCAAGCGTTCTTCGGGGACCTCACCGTCCAGGACGCGGAGTTCCAGTAAAAACGTGGATTCTCGTAAGGCATAAGCGGCGATGAAGGCTTCCAGGTCGGCTTCCTCGGGGAGGCCGGCGAGGCCGACCAGGACCCGATGGGGCGGCCCCAGGGACGTGAAGATCGGGAGTAGGCCCGTCTGGAGGGCGCGGCCGGCGTCCCAGTGGGACCGGAGACGTTCTGGGAGGGGCCGGGGGCGCAAGACTCGCGTGGGGATGACCGGTAGACGGAGCCACCGGGCCAAGACCCGGCGGGCCCAGCCGACCCTACCCTCGGCCCAGCGGACCAGGGCCTGCCATTCGGCCCGGTAGGGACGGCCCGAGGGGTCGCCCCGGCCGTCCCGGGCGCCCTCGGCCAAGATCAGGTAGTAACGGTCGTCCAAGAGCTCCTCGGCGGCGGCCGGCAGGCCCTGGTAAGAGACCCGTCCGTAGGGTGCCAGTACAGCGCAGAGGAGACAGCGGGGCGTCGCCTCCAGGCCCGGGTGACGGATATGGGTATCGTGACCGCAGACGTCACAGCGGCCGACTTCCTCCTGCCATATCACGTCGGTCGTCCACGGTTCGATAAGGACCTCGATGGTCGGCATGGCGTCAGCCCCCAAAGCGGGTAATCGTCTGATAGATGGTCGAGTAGATGCTGGCGACGGAGCCGCCGACCAGCAAGCCGATGACCAAGATCAGGCCGTACTCGACTGCTTGGGCGACCCGGCGGGCCATCTCCCGGATCTTGTCCTGATACCGCTGGGCCAGACGGCGGACGGTCTCCTCCAATCGGCCCGTCTCATAACCCGTCGACATGAGGACAGCCACGTCCATCGGGTAGCCGACGTCCAGGAGACGTTCGTACATCGGGACGCGACCGGACTCCTCGCCACGCGCCCATCGGGCCATCGCCTGGGCGGCCCGGGTCATCCGATCGGTCAGACACAGGCGGGCCGCATACTCGAAGGACCGGTCCAGGGGGTCACTGGCCGCCAAGCCGGCTTCGATGACCCAGAGGGTCCGCATCACGTCGATCCTCTCGGCCACAGACCGAAGGCCCGGCAGTCGTAACATCCATGCCCGGGCCCGTCGCCACAAGACGCCCCCCAGGGTCGCCACCCCGACGACGACCGGGAACCACCCCATCGCCACGACCAGGGCCTGGGAAGCCCACGGTAGGTCACTTCCCATCTCGACCATCACTTGACGGATGTTCTTCAAGACGAATAGACGGTAGACCCACCCGACGCCGCCCATCACGAGGGTCACCAGGGCCGGATACATGGCGACCGTGAAGAGCGTCTGTCGAAGAGTTTCCGTCTCATGGACCAGCTCGATAGTCCGTTCGAGAAGCTCGACCAACTGGCCAGTCCGCTCGCCGGTCTCGACGAGGCGGGCCTCCCGGTCCGGGAACCCGGCAAACCGCAGGGCTTCCCCCAGGCCGGCGCCGGCCGCGAGGGCCCCGGCGATCGGGGTCAGGACCCGTCGGATGCGGACCGGAAACGTCGGGAGCCTCGTCACGATGGCCCGCAGGGGCGAGATGCCCTCGGCCACGAAGTCCCGGAACATCTCCAGGACCATCAAGCGCTCCCGGACGCTGGGACCCCGGAACCGCCAGGAACCCCCCAGAACCTTTTGAATTTCCACGACCCGCTGGCTCCCGAAGACCCGGACGGCCCGTCGGTACGCCTCCTCTTTGTCGGTTCCCTGGACCAGGACGACGGCCGTGTCGTAGGCCCCACCGACCAGGTCGCTGACCCGGACCCGCACCTGCCAATAAGCGATGCCACCTCGGCTCATGGTGAAACCTCAAGGACAAGTCGTGAATAGCAAATGGCGAGTGGCGAACGGCGAATAGACCCCGTGACTTTCTCCCCAGCCCTAAAGGGTTGGGGAGGAGGTCGCCACGACCGTCCAGTACCGCAAGACCGCCGCCATGGCCTCACCTCACTCCCCGTATTCCCAGAGGCGTCCGAAATACGACGGCCCCGACGGGACTCCAGCAGACGGCCGGACCCGAAGCCGGCCGGGCCGCCTCCGGGACCCAGCAGACCCGGTACCCCAGCGGCCGGCCGTCGTCGGCCCCGACGAGCGTCCCGCCCGTCCGGCACGCCCCCCGAAACCCCGGGGGGACGACCCGGACGCCCGGAAGCCGCACCCGCCCGTAGACGGCCGAACCCCGAAGGAGAAGAAGCGAGCCCCCCTCGAACCGAACGCAGTCGCCGACCCGGAGCCGCCGCAGGGCCTCCTCGGCCCCGTCCAGGCCCATCCGGGTCGACCGCACGCCGGGCGAAAGCACGGCGGCCCCCAGGCCCACCGCAAGCCCGACCAGGACCAAGACGACCAGGAGCTCCAGCAAGCTCACCCCCCTCACCACGCCCGGTAGGAATCCTCGAGACATCGCCGCTCCTCCCCCGGAGGGATGACCTCCGGCCCGCACCGCTCCGGAAGGAGAAGGGTTCCGGGTCCGCACCGCGGGGGACCCGGGGGACCCTTCGGGGGACCCCCCCGACCTCCCGGAGGAATGGGCCCCGGAGGAATGGGTTCGGGCTCGCACCGCTCCTTCGAGCCGCCGGGCCGCCCGCCGGGCCGACGGCCGGCGACCTGAAAGAAGAACACGATGCCGTCGACGGCCGCCACGGGGACGGGACGCAAGGCGGCCGCCTCGCCGACCCCCAGCCGTAGGTCGCCGTCGGCGTCCAGGTCCTCGTCCAAAACGCCCTCGAAGTCCCCCGGCCGCCGGCTCGTCGCATACCGGAGACTGCCCGCAAGAAACGTCCAGCCGACCGGCCCCGGGACCGACGTCGCATGAATCGATACGGGCAGGGGCTGGGCCCCCGCCGGATAGGCCTCCCCGGGGTCCGGCGCCCCGCCCCCCGGCAGGACGAACCAGACGACCGACAGCCCCTGGGGGGCGACCTCGCCGGCCCAGCTGAGGGGGATCGGGACGAGGCTCCCCGCCTGCCTCACCACGACCTGGGCCGCCACCCCCGGGACCCCCACGTCGGCCGGCCCCGTCCGGGGCGTGCAGCCGCCCCCGCACTGGACGTCCAGCCAGGAAGTCGAGGGATCGGGCCGAAACGAACCGACGTCGACCCCGCACCCGCAGCCCCCGGACGCCCGGACCTCGAGGGTCGCCCGGCCGGCCGCCACCGCCAGGGCCGCCATCTTCTCCAGGGCCGCCCGGTCGGCCGGCCCCGAAAGCTGGAGCCGGAACGCCGACCCGCCCCGGCTCTCGACGGCGGTGACGACCGTCCGCAGGCAGGCGTCCGTCCGGACCCACTGCGTCCCGGACTGAGACCGAAACCCCATGTCGGCCGGCCGCATGCAGGAAAACAGGTCGGCCAGGACGTGCCGCAGGACGACGTCGACGGCGGCACCGGCCGTCTGCCGGGTCTCGGCCGACTGCCGCAAGGCCGCCGACGCCACC
>FWWL01004670.1_pt1 | contig 21423 bp, 16 predicted proteins | sample 2228331 | NCBI WGS metagenome assembly FWWL01 (sample SAMEA103939775, study PRJEB20133) | metagenome | reverse complement strand
GGAACCCCCCTCTTTTCAACCCCCACCCAAAATGGAACAGTCACTTGCCCCCTGCTCATTTGACTCGGGGCGGGGGGCCCGGCTACGATTATAGGGCAGACAGAAGCCAGCCGGGACCCGGTGACCCCCTGTCGGGGGGTCCAGAGGGAAAGGGGTGGAAATCCCCTGCGGTCCCGCCGCCGTGACCGGGGACGAAAGCGCCGGTAGGCCACTGGGAGGGGAGGGCCCTCCTGGGAAGGCGGCGCGAGTAGGACGATCCGGGAGCCGGAAGACCTGCCGGGTCCTGCTCACCGGTCTTCTCCGCGGAGAGAAGCCGTGAGGCCGTGAAGGGGCGCTGGGGCGACCCGCCGCCACCTTTCCGCCTCTCGTCGAATCCCTCCGTGGACGCCGGAGACCGTCCGGGGTGGAGTCCCTCTCCCCGGGAGGACGACGGTCCGGCGTCCGTCCCGAGAAGATCGGCCTCCTCGGCTGGCTACCCCGAAATCGGGCATGAGGAGGTCGAGCCATGCGTCTCCTGATCCGTGGGCTGACGCCTCTCTTCTTTCTGCTGGTCCTGGCCGGGGGCTCCCTGAGGGCCCAGGAAGTCCCCCAGCCCTATCCCCTGCCGATTCCCCACGAGACGGTCATCGTCGTCGCCCAGGACGCCCCCGACGACGTCCGGACGACGGGCCGGGACGTCGTCGTCATCCGGGCGGCCGAGGCCCAAGCGGCGGGCTTCCGGACGGTCGCCGACGTCCTGCGGTTCTATGGGGTCCTCAACGTCGTCACGACGGGGACGCTCCCGGGGTCGACGACGTCGCTGTTTGTCCGGGGCGGGGAGTCGAGCTACACGCTGGTCCTGGTCGACAACGTCCCGGTCAACCAGACGGGGGGCTTTTACGACTTTGCCTATCTGCCCCTGGACAATGTCGAGCGTATCGAGATCCTCAAGGGTCCGGGGAGTAGCGTGTACGGTTCGGAGGCCGTGACGGCCGTCGTGCGGGTCCTGACCCGCAGGGGGGCGGGGCGGCCGAAGGTCCGGCTTTCGGGCCTGGGCGGAAGCTTCGGGACGTGGGGGGGTAGCGTCGCCTCCGACGGGGCCCTCGGGCGGGGCGGGCACTACAGCATCAGCCTCGGGGGCCTGCGGAGCGACCGCCAGCTACCGGTCAACGACGAGTATGCGGGCGGGACGGCCTCCGTCCAGGTCGGGGCCGACCGCCCGGGGGGTCACGCCTGGGCCCTCCGGTACCGGCTGGGCGTCTACGACGTCCACTTCCCGACGAGTGGTGCCGGGGACCGCTTTGACATTCCCGACCCCCGGCAGTCTCAGCGGACCCGGGAGGACACCGCCGGCCTGGAGTGGACGGCCCCCTGGACGGGGCGGTGGGCGACCCGCCTGGACGTCGGGTTCTACCGGCAATTCAGCCGGTATGAGGACCCCGACGACGGGCCGCCCGTCGACTTCTTCGGGCCGTACTGGAGCGAGTTCCTCGACCGGCGCCTCCGGCTGAACGTCTCGACGGCTTACTCGGCCGGCGGTCACCGCCTCGGGCTGGGGGGGACCTGGACGGTCGAGACGGGGGGGACCCGAACCATCGACCGGGACGCATGGGACCGGCATACCCGGACCACCGGGACCGTCTACCTGCGGGAGGACTACGAGGCCCCGGACAAGCGGTTCGGCCTGACGGCCGGGGTCCGGTGGGAACACCACTCGGACTATGCCGACGCCGTGGCGCCCGAGTTGAGCCTGGCCTACTGGCCCGTGCGGACGCTCAAGCTCCGGGGCTCCGTCGGGTTCGGGTACAAGGCCCCGGCCTTCTTTCAGGTCTACGGCCTGGGCGGGTTCGTCACGGGGAATCCGGACCTGAAGCCCGAGCGGAACGTCGGGTGGGACGTCGGCTGGGAGTACTGGGGCCGCTTCGCCTGGCCCCTCCTGCGGGTGACCTACTTCGACAACCGGTTTGAGGACATCATCGCCTTCGTCAACCGGCGGGACCCGGCGGCGCCTGACTACGAGAACCTCCGGACGGCCGTCGCCCGGGGCGTCGAAGTCGACGCCGAGGTCCGGGCCGGGGCCTGGGCGGCCCGCCTGAGCTACGCCTTCACGCACACGGCGGCGACCGACGTCGGGCCGGTGCCGGACCTGGGATTTGTCGAGGGCCAGCCCCTCCTGCGGCGGCCCCGGCATCGGGCGACGGCCTCGGTGGGCTACCAGACGGCCCGGCTGGGCATCTGGGCCGACGTCCTGTACCAGGGCCGGCGGTGGGACCTTGACTGGAGCCAGTTCCCGGCCCGGCGGGTCGAGATGCCGGCGTACCTCCGGGTCGACGTCCGGGCCCGGTGGGCCTTGGGGCGGCGGATGGCCCTCGTCGGGCGGGTCGAGAACCTGCTGAACAAACACTATGAGGAAGTCTACGGCTACACGGGCCAGAAGCGGGCCTTCACCGTCGGCCTGGACGTGGCGTGGTGAGGCCGGGCGGGGATGGGGGATGGCCCGTGGAACAGGGGAAAGGGGCTCAGGCGGGGACCCCCTCCCCGTCTGCCCACCCGCCGGACTCCCCAAGGGCGAAACTCCGAACTGCCCGATGAGGTGGGCCATGCCGTGGCAGGTCGGCTTGATCCTCGGCGGCGCCCGAAGCGGCAAGACGCGCCTGGCCCTGCAAATCGGCCAGGCGTTTCCACCGCCCCGCTTCTATCTCGCCACGGCCGAGGCCGACTCCGCCGACCCCGAAATGCAGGCCCGCATCGAGCGCCATCGCCGGGACCGTGGGGATGCCTGGTACACGGTCGAGGTCGGCCTCGAGCTCGCCGAGGCCTTAGAACGCCTCCCCCCGACGGCCCGCATCGCCGTCGTCGACTGCCTGACCCTCTGGCTCGGCCGATGGATGGAGCGGGACGCCGACGACGCCGTCCTGCACCGGGCCGATGCCCTCCTGGCGGCGACGGTCCGATGCCCGGCACCGGTCATCTTCGTGTCCAATGAGGTCGGCCTCGGCGTCGTACCGGCGCATCCCGTCGGTCGGCGCTTCCGGGACCTGGCCGGATGGCTCCACCAGCGGGTCGCCGACCGAGCCGACTGGGTCGTCTTGACGGTCGCCGGTCTGCCGATGTATCTCCGGGGAGACGCTGACCTTGTTTGGGGACCGCCCGCCGCCCTGTCGTGAACCGGACCTTGCGGCCGCTGAGCAGGCCCGGGCCCGGTCTCGAGAGCTCCTGATGCCCCTCCGGGCGATGGGCCGATGTCACGAGGTCGTCGAACGCTTGGCGGCCGTCCAGAGGACGGCGACGCCCCACGTCGACCGGCCGGGCCTGCTCCTGGCCGCTGGCGACCACGGCGTCGTCGCCGAGGGCGTGACGGCCTATCCATCGACCGTGACCCGTATCATGGTCGAGGTGTTCCTTCGAGGCGGCGGTACGTGCAACGCCTTGGTCCGGGCCCTGGGGGGCCGGATGGCCATCGTCAATGCCGGCGTGGCCGAGCCCATCGGCGTAGTCCCGACGGCCCCGGAGGTCGTCCTCTGGGTCGACCGACCCGTCCGCCCCGGGACCCGAAACGTCCTGAGGGAGCCGGCCCTGACGCCGGAGGAGGCCGCCCGGGCCGTCGAGTTGGGGTACGAGACGGCCCGGGGGTTCGTCCGGGACCACGGGATCGACGTCCTGGCTGTCGGCGAGATGGGGATCGGGAACACGACCGTCGCCAGCGTCCTGACGGCTTGGCTGACGGGGGCGCCCGTCGAGGCCGTCGTCGGCCCCGGGGCCGACCTCCCGGCCGACCGTCTGGAGCGGAAGCGGGCCGTCGTCCGTCGAGCCCTCGAACGGTGGGCCGACCGGGTCCAGACCGTGGAGGACGCCCTGACCTATTGGGGCGGCCTGGAAATCTGCGCCATGGTCGGGGCTTTCCTGGCCTGTGGGGCCGAGGGCATCGCCGGTCTCGTCGACGGCTTCATCTCGACGGTGGCGGCGGCCTGCGCCGTTCGCCTCGTGCCGGGCCTTTCGGCCTTCTTGATGGCCGGCCACGAGAGCGCCGAGCCCGGTCATCGGGTCCTCCTGGAGTCGCTCGGCTGGGAGCCCCTCCTGCGGTGGGACATGCGTCTGGGCGAGGGGACGGGCGCCCTGATGGCCGTGCCCCTCCTCCGGCTGGCCACCGAACTCCATCGGAACGTATGGACCCTTTCCCGGGTCGGTCTCACCCGTGGTGCGTAAGATTCTGCAAGACGTCTGGGACGGCTTCTGGACGGCGTGGACGTTGCTCACGGTCGTCCGGTTCCCCGTCCCGTTTCGGTGGAATCCCGACGGGGCGCCTGCCTTTTTCGGGATCGTCGGCCTGCTCCGGGGAGTCCTGCTGGGGGGTCTCGCCGGGGCCGTCATGGCCGTGACCCCGGGTCGACCCTGGGTCTGGGCCCTGACGGTGACGGTCGGGGAGGTCGTCTTGACGGGGGCGCTCCACTTGGACGGCTGGGCCGACTCGTGGGACGCCCTGTTCGGCCATCGGACCCGGGCCGAGGCCCTTCGGATTCTAAAAGACGTCCACTTGGGCGTCTGGGGTGGGACGGCCTTGGCCCTGGACCTGATGGCCCGAGTCGTCCTGACGGCTACGCTCCCCAGCGAACGGTTTCGCGAGGCTTGGCTCCTGGCTCCCATGGCCGGGACGCTGGCCGTCCTAAGCCCGATGGCGTGGCTCCGGTACGTCCGGGGACCCGAGGGCTTGGCCCACGCCCTCAGTCATCGGAGGGCCCCGGCCTGGGTCGGTCTCGGGGTCAACGTCTTGGTCTTGGGAGTGGCGGCCGACCTGCCGGCCACCGGACTCCGGTCGGGAATTCCCCTGATAGCCGTCGTCCTGGCGGCGACGGCCTGGACGGGGTACCTCGCGTGGCGGCTCGGGGGTTACACGGGCGACACCCTGGGGGCCGCCCACGAGTGGGGCCTGCTGACGTGGCTGGGGGCGGTGAATATCGGCAGTGGGTCGATGGGATGAGACCCGTCATGCGGATGAGTCGCCGGATTGGCCTCTTTTGGGGTCTCGGTCTCGGGACCGTCGTCCTGGCCGCTACGACTCCGACCCGCACGCTGACAGACCGCCTGGGCCGGGCCGTCGCCGTCCCCCCCGGCGGCCCCCGGCGGGTCGTGGCGATGAACCCCTCGGTCGCCGAGATGCTCGTCTGGCTCGGCGTGGCCGACCGCATCGTCGCCGTCAGCGAGTTTACCGACCTCCCCGAGGTCCGGGACCGGCCCCGGGTCGGCGGCCCCCTGACGCCGAATGCCGAGCAGATCGTCGCCCTCCGGCCCGACCTGGTCGTCCTGGACCGGCACCACAACCCGAAGTCCCTGGCCGACCTCCTGGACCGGGTCGGCATCCCGTACTTCGTCCTGGTGACCCAGGGGACCGACGACGTCCGGGAGAACCTCCGGCTTCTCGGCGAGATGTTTCACCGGACCGACCGGGCCCGGGCTTGGGGGGACCGATGGACGGCGGTCGTCAGGTGTCTCGACGGCGTGGCCTGGAAGCGGCGGCCCCGAGCCTTCTTCCTCCTCTCGGAGCGGCCCGTCTACACCGTCGGACGGGGCTCGTTTATCCTGGAGGTCCTGGAACATGCGGGTCTGGACGTCGTCACCCGGGGCATTCCCCGTCCGTGGCCCCCGGTCGACCTCGAGGCCGTCGTCGGGTGGGACCCGGAGGTCCTCCTCGTCCCGGCGAACCGATATGAATCCGTCCGGGCGAATCTGCGGACCCTGCCGGCGTGGCAGTCGGTGACGGCCGTCCGGGAGGGTCGGGTCGTCGCCGTCCCGACGGGCATCCTCCATCCCTCGCCGTATCTCCTGGACGTCCTCCGGGAGGTCGTCGAGCGGCTCCACGGGAACGGCCCCTGGATGGAATGTTTTGGGGAGCCGAGAAGCCCGGGAGGTCTTGACAGAAAGGAGGGCCGACCCCCCGAATCCTTACCCGGCGGCTTTCCCACGGCGGGACGGCCCCGGTCGCCGGGGCCTCTGACCGAGGCGGGTCCCGACCTGCCCATCTGCCTGCCCGGGAGGTGCCGATGAAGATTTACACACGTCGGGGAGACACCGGAGAGACCCAACTCATGGGGCCGACCCGGGTCCCGAAGAGCCACGCCCGGGTCGAGGCTTACGGGAGCGTGGACGAACTCAACGCCTGGGTCGGCTATGTCCTGGCCCTGGGCCTCGAGCCGCCCTGGGACGAACGTCTCCGCCGGGTCCAGCACGACCTGTTTGTCCTCGGGTCGTACCTGGCGATGGACCCGACCGTGGCGGCGACCCATGCCCATCGGCTCCCGCCGCCCCCGGCGGACCGGGTCGCCGAGATGGAGGCCTGGATCGACGCCTGCGAGGAGCGGACGGGGCCGTTCCAGTCCTTCATCCTGCCCGGGGGCCATCCGGTCAGCGCCGCCCTGCACGTCGCCCGGACCGTCGCCCGCCGGGCCGAGCGCCGGGTCGTCGCCCTCCACCGGCAGGAGCCGGTCCCCGAGTGGGTCCTGCGATACCTCAACCGGCTGTCGGACCTGCTGTTCATGCTGGCCCGGTGGGTCAATGCCGTCCACGGCGTCGCCGACGTCCCCTGGGACCAGTCGCCCCGGTGGGGGTGAGGGGAGGGACGCTCCCGGCCCATGGCCGTTCACCGGCCGAGGAGGGCGACGATCCGGAGGGGGCCACCGCTCCCGCCCTCGATCTTCATCGGCAGGGCGACGACCGTGAAGCCCCGGGCCGGCAGGCGGTCCAGGTTCGCCACGTTCTCGAAGACCGGCACGTTGTGCTCGGCCAGGACGACGTGGCTCTCGAATTGCGTCGAGGGCCCGTAGTCGATGCTGGCCGTGTCGATCCCGACGGCCCGGATGCGGCGGCGCTCGACGAGCCATCGGGCCGCCTCGGGATGGAGGCCCGGAAAGTGGAGCTCGGCGACGGCCTCGGGGCCCCGGCGGTCCGTCCCCAGGTACCGAATCCGGTCGGGCCAGTAACGCCCGAAGCCCGTGCGGATCAGGACGATGGCGCCCGTCGGGATGCGGCCGTGGCGCTTCTCCCACCGGAGGAAGTCCTCGACCCGGACCCGATAGTCCCGGTCGGCGGCCGCCCGGTCCGAGACGTCGACGACGACGCCGGGCCCGATGAGCCGGTCGAGGGGGATGGCGTCGACCGTCCAGCGGCCCTCGGAGAAGTGGATCGGGGCGTCCACGTGCGTGCCCCCGTGCTCGGCCGTGCAGAAGCGGTTGGCCGTGTAGTAATAGCCCCGTTCCGTGTAACCCCGGTGGACGTTCTCCAGGACGAAGCCCCGCTCTTCCGTCGGCCAGAAGACCGTCTCAGCACTGAAGGGGTACGACAGGTCGACGACCGGGCCCCGTCCGACCTGCGTCCTGCCGACCCCGCCGGCGAGCCCGCCGACCAGTAAGACGACCGATACGAACGATTTTGCCTTCCGCATCGGCGCCTCCGCGACCCCGGTTTCGGGGTCGGGTCTCATCCCCGGCCTCGGGATGCCGCCTAATTTTGCATCCCGTATCCCGCATCTTGCATCCCGCATCCTGCATCTTGCATTATAGAACCCTATCCGGAGCGCCGCAGAAGTCTTCGGGAGCTCTGGATCCGGCCTCGGCAATGCTTCGGTCTTTCTTTTTATACCTCAGCCAAAACGCGCAGGTCCAGGACTGGGTCGTCCGCCTGCCTGTCTCCCGGCGGTGGGTCCGCCGGTTCGTGGCCGGCGAGCGTCTGGAGGACGCCCTCCGGGTCGTCGAGGCCCTCCAAAGGTCGGGCGCCAAGGCGGCCTTAGACTTTTTGGGCGAGAACGTCGACTCCCCGGAGGAAGCCCGGCAGGCCCAGCAGGCGTATCAGGCGGCCCTGGACGAAATCCACCGGCGGAGCCTGGACTGCAACATTTCCATCAAGCTGACTCAGATGGGCCTGGACCTCTCGCCGGAGCTGTGCCTCCAGCTGGTCCGTCCCGTCGTGGCCCGGGCCCAGGCGTACGGCACGGACGTCGAGTTCGACATGGAGAGCAGTGCTTACACGGATGCCACGCTGGCCATCGTCCACCGCCTGCGGGACGAGTTCGACCGGGTCGGCGTGGCCATCCAGGCCTATCTCTACCGGAGTGAGCAGGACGTCCGGGACCTCATCCGGCGGGGCATCAAGGTCCGACTCGTCAAGGGGGCCTACCGGGAGCCGCCCAGCGTCGCCTTTCCGACCAAGCGGCAGGTCGACGAAAACTTCGCCCACCTCATGGAGATCCTGCTGGACTCGGGCCAGTACCACGCCATCGCCACTCACGACGCCCGTCTCATCGCCCGGGCCATCGCCGATGCCCGCCGGAGGGGCCTCTCGCCGCCGTCCTTCGAGTTTCAGATGCTGTACGGCATCCGGCGGGACCTCCAGGAGCGGCTGGTCCGGGAGGGCTGGACGCTTCGGGTCTACGTCCCCTACGGGACCCACTGGTACCCCTACTTCATGCGGCGGCTGGCGGAACGACCGGCCAACGTGTTCTTCCTGATCCGTCATCTGGCCCGCTGATGGTGCGCCCGCCCGCAGGGCCACCAGACGCGAAACTCGAGGCCCTGCGGCGTGGCAGGGCGGGCCTCGATGCGGCCCCCGTTCTTTTCGACCAGGTAGCGGCAAATGGTTAGGCCCAGGCCGAAGTGGCCCGTCCCCGGCCGGGTCGTGTAAAAGGGCTGGAAGATGCGGGTCCGCTCGTCGGGCGGAATCCCGGGCCCCGTGTCCCGCACGACCAGGGCGACGCCACAGGGGACCCGCCCGGCGGCCGTGTCGGCGTCCCGACCCCACAGGGACGCAAAGTGGTTGAGACGGACCTCGACCCGCCGGTCTCCCGCCGGGACGGCCCGGAGGGCCTCCAGGGCATTGATCAGTAGGTTCCACAGGACGTGTTCCAGCTCCTCGCCCCGGATGTACACCGGCGGGAGGTTCGGTCGTTCGAACTCGACCCAGACGTCCTGGGCGGCCGCCAGTCGCCGGAAGGCCTGAAGGTTTCGCTCCAGGACGACGCCCAGGTCCGTCCATTCGGGGGGACGGGCGGCCTGCGTCGGATGTCGGCGGATCTCCTGGATGTAGTCGAAGACCCGCTGAAGCTGGGTCCGGACCGTCTGGAGGTCCTGCCGGGCGGCCTCGTCCGTGACCTGACGTTCCAGGAGCTGGATGTATCCCTGCACGACCGTCAGGGGCTGTTTGATCTCGTGGAGGACTTCGTGGAGGAGGGCCTGGAGGGCCGTCTCGTAGGAGGCCGGAGGGGCCGTCTCCCGGACTTCCGGGGGCGAGGCCCCCCGGGGATCAGGACCCGACCCCCGACGGGCCAGAGCTCCCCCGAGGAGGGCGACGACGGTCCCCAGGGCAAACCAGGCCGCCAGGACCAGCCGTCGGGCCGGCGTCCCGGGAATCCACAGGAGAAAGGGGACGTTCAGAAGCAGGTTGATGCCCAGCCAGGTGAACAACCATCGAACCGCCGCGCGATGACCGGGCATGGCGTTCCGTCGAGGAGAGGTGGGGGACCCGTTCCGCCGCAGAGCCGGTCTCCCCAGGCGTGACTTCCCGCCGAACTGGCGGTCGGGCCCGTAAGGCGGACCAGCCCGACCTGAACCCCTGGGTGATCGCCCACCGGCTTGGTTTTCGCCGGCTACAAAGGTCATTCTACCAGATTTTCCGGACAAAGCAAGAGCGCCAATGAAAGAAACGTTGATAAAAATGGCCAGCAGTTGGCAACCCCTCCAGGGGGCTCTGCTATCGGTCCTCCTGCTGGGGGAGCGGTTGAGTCCCGTCCAGTGGGTCGGGGGATGGCTCCTCGTCGGGGCGCTCATCGGCGTCTGCATGAGGCCCCGTTTGGTCCCTTCGGGGCCGGGCGGTAGGATAGCGGGGAGACGGATTCCTCAGGAAGGCAGGGGGCGGGGACATGGAGGACGTGGCGTTCCTTTCGGCCGTGGCGATGGCCCGGCTCCTTCGGGAGCGGCAGATTTCTTCCGAGGAGTTGGTCGAGACGCTCCTGAAGCGGATCGAGACGTACAACCCGACGTTGAATGCCGTCGTCACCCTGGACGCCGAGCGGGCCCTCCGGATGGCCCGGGCGGCCGATGCGGCCCTCACCCGGGGCGAGACCTGGGGACCCCTCCATGGGGTCCCCGTGACCGTCAAGGACGTCTTCGAGACGGTCGGCCTGCGGACGACGGCGAGCTATCCGCCCCTGGCCCGGTATGTCCCGGGCCGGGACGCCACGGTCGTCGCCCGCCTGCGGTCGGCCGGGGCCATCGTCCTGGGCAAGACAAACACGCCCATGCTGGCGATGGACTTCCAGACCCGAAGTCCCGTGTTCGGGCTGACCCGTAACCCCTGGGCGCCCGACCGGACGGTCGGTGGGAGCACGGGCGGGGGCGCGGCGGCCGTGGCGGCAGGTCTCTCGCCCCTGGACGTCGGGAGTGACATCGGGGGGTCCATCCGGATCCCGGCCCACTTCTGCGGCGTCTACGGCTTCAAGCCGACAGAGGGCCTCGTCTCGACGGCCGGCCACATCCCCGAACTCCCGGGCCGGCCGCGCGGCGTCCGCCACATGCTGGTCGCCGGGCCCCTCGCCCGGTCCGTCGAGGACCTGCGCCTGGCCTTGCTCGTCCTGGCGGGCCCCGACGGACGTCACTGGGAGGTCCCCCCCGTGCCGGTCGAGCCGGTCCCGGGGCCGGACCTGCGGACCTGCCGGATCGCATGGACCGATGAGTTCCCTGAGGCACCCGTCAGCGCCGACACCCGGTCGGCCGTCGAGGCCCTCGCCGACGCCCTCGCCCGGGCCGGTGCCCGGGTCGAACGGGCCCGACCGCCGGACCTGGACGTCCGGACGGCCTGGGAGACCTGGGGCCTCGTCGTCGGGGCCGAAATCGGGTCGGCCACACCGGCATTCCTGCGGTACCTCCTCCGGGTCCAGTTCCGCCTCTGGGCCGGTGGGTCCCCGATGGTCCGGGCGGCTGTCCGGGGCGCCGGCCTCCGAATGACCCGGTACGTCGAGGCCCTCACCCGGCGAGACCGGCTGACCGGAATCGTCGAGCGTTTCCTGTCGGACTGGGACGCCTGGGTCTGCCCGGTGGCCCTGCGCCCGGCCTTTCCGCACTGGAAGACGGGCCGACCCATCCCGGTCGACGGTCGCCGGGTCCCCTACTGGGTCGTCGGGACGGGGTATACTTGTATCTTCAACCTGACGGGGCATCCCGTCGCCGTCGTCCCCGTCGGACGGTCCCCGGAGGGCCTCCCCATCGGCGTCCAGGTCGTCGGCCGCCGGTGGGACGACCTGCGTCTGCTGGGGATCGCCGAGCGGATCGCCGGAGTCGTCGGCCCCCTGCCGCCTCCGCCGGCCGTCGGGCCGTAGGGGATGAGGTCCCGGAAGCTCATCGGCCGCCGGGTCCCGCTCCCGGAGGTCCTCTCCCGACGTTTCCGGTCTTGGCCGGACCCCCAGGCGATGGCCTTGACTTGAAAGGCCCCTTGTGGCTTAATAGGGCTACTCCCTTCATTTTCTTTTTCCTGCGCTCGGTTGGGGCCTTCGAGGACGTCGCTGAACCCCAAAGCGGACCCGAGGGGCATCCCCTCTGTACACTCCTTCACGCCGACAGGGGAGGTGATCCATGGAAACGAAAAAATTAGTGAAATTCATCATTTTTGTCTGGGCCCTGGTCGGCCTGGGTACTCCAGGGGTCTTCACGCTCCAGGCGGCCCTGCCGGTCAACGATTCGGTCTCTCAGTTCCTCGTCGTGTTTCCTAAGGGACGGTTCCCCCGAGACGCCGAAGCTATCATCTGGGCGGCGGGGGGAACCCTGCAACGGGCCATCCCGGAGATCTCCGTGGCCATCGCCCACTCCCAAAATCCCGACTTCGCAACCCACCTCCTGAAGCGTCCGGAGGTCCTGGGCGTCGCCGAAGACCCCTCGATTTCGTGGATCCCCGATGACTTGCCCGTCGAGGTGTACGACCAACCCCTTTCATACATGCCCGGACCCCAAGGTCACGACCCGACGGCGGCACGTTTCTTCCCCCTGCAGTGGAATATGCGGGTCATCCAGGCGGACCGGGCCTGGGGAGCCGGCTTTCAGGGTGACCCTGTGGTCACCGTGGCGGTGCTGGACACGGGAGTCGACTACCGGCACATCGACCTCGACGGCCAAGTCGACCTGAACCTGAGCAAGAGCTTTGTCCCTGAAGATGACACGGTCGTCCACACCCTCTTCCCCGGCGCGCACCCTGTGGCCGACCTGCATTTCCATGGGACCCATGTGGCCGGTATCGTCGCCGCCCGGGGCATCGGCACCGCCGGCGTCGCCCCTCACGTTCGCATCATCGGCGTGAAGGTCCTGAACCAATTCGGAAGGGGTCGCTTCGGTGCCGTCATCAGCGGGATCGTGTATGCGGCCAGCGTGGGCGCCGATGTGATCAACATGAGCCTGGGGGCCGCGTTTCCAAGGAGCTGCGTGCTTCCGGATGACGGCGAACGGTTCCCGAGTGCATGCGCGACGCTCATGGCGGCCCTGAACCGGGCCACCAACTTTGCCCACAGCCGGGGTACCCTGGTCATCGCCGCTGCGGGCAACAGTGCGGTGAATGCGGACCGGGACCGAGACCTGATATGGGTTCCGGCCCAGTCCAGCAACGTGGTCGGCGTCTCGGCCACGGGACCCCTATTCCAGGAAAATTTTGATCAACTGGCCGTCTATTCGAACTTTGGGTTCTCGCTCGTCGACGTGGCGGCCCCTGGGGGCAACCTCAAGATCGAGGGGGGTCGGCGGGTCACCCCGCCAGAGGACCTGGTGCTAAGTCCGTGCAGTACATTCAGCCTTCGAATCCCTGTGTGCCGGACGGGGTTCTTCTACGTTTTTGCTGCCGGGACGAGCATGGCGGCTCCCCACGTGGCCGGCGTGGCCGCTTTAGGCGATTCCCTGGCCCGCGGTCGGTTTAACGCGGCCCAGCTCCGGAGCCTCGTCCAGCAGTCGGCCGACGACTTGGGAAAGGTCGGGCAAGACGACATCTATGGCCACGGTCGGGTGAATGCCTGCCGGGCCGTGGGCGCTTGTTGAAATTCGGGGGGGAAGACTCGGGACGCGCCATCCCGATGGGGGCCGTTCGGTCTGGATGCAGCGGAACGGGCCCGCTGGCCGAAACTGACCCCTAAAGCTTCCGGGCCGACGGTCCCACCCCCATCGCCTGCCTCCATCCCTTCGGGTCTTCCTGCTCGCCGGCCGTCGGCTCTGCCTCTCATTGACGGCCCGCCTCCGATGGGGTACCTTACCGGTGGGCCTCGGGGTCCTCCGTCTCTGCATCGATATGCGACTGTCCCCTCCCAAGAGACCGTTCATTTGTGGAAATTTTCCTATATAATAGTTGTTTATTCTGAATCCCGGGACCCCATCGCCCCCCTGCCCGACTGCCGGCCCCTCTCCGAGGCTCCCATGCAAGGCCCTTATCCCCCCGTGACGGACGCCGACGTCCGGGCCCTCGAGCGGATCGTCGGGCCCGCTTACGTGCGGACCGACCCCGGGTCGCTCGACAAATACGCCCGGGACGAGACGGAGGACCTGGCGTTCCCCCCGGAGGTCGTCGTCCTGCCCGGCTCGGCCGAGGAGGTCCGGGCCGTCGTCCGATACTGCCACCGTCGTCGGATCCCCGTCACGCCCCGGGCCGGCGGGACGGGCCTCAGCGGCGGCGCCCTGCCCGTCTTCGGGGGCGTCGTCCTGTCCGTCGAGCGGATGAACCGCATCCTGGAGGTCGACGACGTCAACATGATGGCCGTCGTCGAGCCCGGCGTCGTCACGGCCGACCTCCAACGGGCCGTCGAGGAACGGGGCCTCTTCTATCCGCCCGACCCGGCGTCCCGCTTCGTGTGTTGCATCGGCGGCAACGTCGCCGAGAACGCCGGCGGCCCCCGGGCCCTCAAGTACGGCGTCACGCGGGACTACGTCGTCGGCCTCGACGTCGTCCTCCCCGACGGCCGGCTCCTCCGCACGGGCGGCAAGCTATACAAGAACGTCGCCGGCTACGACCTGACCCGGCTCTTCGTCGGCTCCGAGGGGACGCTCGGCGTCTTCACCCGCATCGTCCTCCGCCTGATCCCGAAGCCGGCCGTCCAGTGGACCCTCCTGGTGCCCTTCGACGCCTGGACGGGGGCCTTCCAGGCCCTCCGGGGCATCTTCGAGGCCCGGCTCCTACCGGCGGCCGTCGAGTTCATGGACCGAGAAGCCGTCGTCCTCACGGCCGAGTGGACCCAGAGGCCCTTCCCCCATACGGACGCGGCGGCCCTCCTCCTCATCCAGCTCGACGGGGACGACCCGGCCGTCGTCGAACGCCAGGCCCTGCGGGTCGGGGAAGTCTGTGAACGGGCCGGCGCCCGAGACGTCCAGGTCGCCGACACGCCGGCCCGTCAGGAGGAGCTTTGGGCCTTCCGGCGGGCGATGGGCGAGGCCGTCAAGAGGGCGTCCGTCTACAAGGAAGAAGACACCGTCGTCCCCCGGGACCGCCTGCCCGACCTCCTGGCGACGGTCCGGGACCTCGCCGGGCGGTACGGCTTCCGGGCCGTCTGCTATGGCCACGCCGGCGACGGCAACATCCACGTCAACATCCTCAAGATGGGCCTCGACGAGGCGACCTGGCGGGAGGTCCTCCCCCGGGCCATCCGGGAGCTGTTCGAGGCCGTCGTCGCCCTGGGCGGGACGATCACGGGCGAACACGGCGTCGGCTGGGTCCAGCGGCCGTACCTACCCATCGCCCTGCCGCCCGAGAGCCTCCGCCTCCAGCGGCGGCTCAAGCGCCTCTTCGACCCCCGGGGCATCATGAACCCCGGGAAGGTCTTTCCGTGACGTCGTCTTAGGCCGGTGGACAGGGGAGCCCCGAACCCGTTCCGTCGCCCGTCCCGGTCCCAGAGGCGGTGGCTTGCGGGGCGGGGCGGGCGGGTGTAAGCTGGAAGGGAAAGTTGGGCGTGGGGTCCGGGATCGGGCTTGTCCCGATTCTTGAACCCTACCCCACGCCCAAATCCAGCCTGACTGCTCGACTGCCGGATGGCCCTCCTCGAGGCCGGCCATGGAACGGAAGTTCGTCTTCGTCACGGGCGGCGTCCTGTCGTCTCTGGGGAAGGGCATCGCGGCGGCCTCCATCGGTCTCCTGATGGAGCGCCGGGGCTTCCGGGTCAACTTCATCAAGTTTGACCCTTACATCAATGTCGACCCCGGGACGATGAACCCCTACCAGCACGGGGAGGTCTACGTCACCGAGGACGGGGCCGAGACGGACCTCGACCTCGGTCACTACGAGCGCTTCACGTCCGTCCAGACGGGCCGGGCGAACAACTACACGACGGGCCAGATTTATGCCTCTGTCATCGACAAGGAGCGTCGGGGCGAGTACCTCGGCAAGACCGTCCAGGTCATCCCCCACATCACCGACGAGATCAAGGCCTGTATCCGGAAGGCCGCTAAGGGGTCGGACGTCGTCATCGTCGAGGTCGGTGGGACGGTCGGCGACATCGAAAGCCTGCCCTTTCTGGAGGCCGTCCGGCAGTTCCGACTCGAGGTCGGTCGGACGAACGCCGCCTTTGTGCACGTCACGCTCGTCCCCTACGTCCCGACGGCCCGGGAGCTCAAGACGAAGCCGACCCAGCACAGCGTCAAGGAGCTCCGGGCCATCGGCATCAGTCCCGACGTCCTGCTCTGTCGGACGGACCGGTTCCTGCCGCCGGAGATCAAGGAAAAGATCTCGCTCTTCACGAACGTCGAGCCCGAGGCCGTCATCACGGCCAAGGACGTCGAGTTCGTCTATGAGGTCCCCCTCGTCTTCCACCACGAGGGCCTCGACCACTACCTCGTCAAGATTCTCCAGATGCCCCACACGGAGATGGACCTCAGCGACTGGGAGCTTTTGGTCTACCGGCTGAAGCACCCCAAGGACGAGGTCACGGTCCACGTCGTCGGCAAGTACGTGACGTACCAGGACGCTTACAAGAGCCTCATCGAGGCCCTGACCCACGGGGGCATCGCCAACGACCTGCGGGTCCGGCTGAACTGGGTCGAGGCCGAGACGCTGGAAGGCGGCGACCTGAGTGCCCTCGACGGGGCCGACGGCATTCTCGTCCCGGGCGGCTTCGGCCGGCGGGGTATCGAGGGCATGATTCGGGCCATCGAGTACGCCCGGACGCGGCGGGTCCCCTTCTTTGGGATCTGTCTCGGGATGCAGTGTGCGACCATCGAGTTCGTCCGGCACGTCTGCAACCGGCCCGACGCTAACAGCACGGAGTTCGACCCCGACACGCCGACGAAGGTCTTCGTCCTGCTCCGGGACCTCGTCGGCGTCGAGTACATGGGCGGGACGATGCGGCTCGGGGCCTATCCCTGCGACCTGGCGCCGGGGTCCCTGGCCTACCGGATTTACGGGACCGAGCGGATTTTCGAGCGGCACCGCCACCGCTATGAGTTCAACACGGAGCTCCGGACGCTCGTCGAGAGCCACGGCCTCCAGGTCACGGGGATTTCGCCGGACGGGCGGTTCGTCGAGATCGTCGAGCTCCCGGACCACCCGTGGTTTCTGGGCTGTCAGTTCCACCCCGAGTTCAAGTCCCGACCCCTCCGGCCCCATCCCCTGTTTGTCGACTTCATCCGGGCCGCCTATGCCCACAAGCGTCAGCGGCTGGGCCTGAAGGCCGCCGAGGTCCCCCATGTCGTCCCTCTGGTTCCGTCTGCGGGATGAGCGGGCGCCGTTTTTCCTGCTGGCCGGCCCGTGCGTCATCGAGTCGCCGGAGCACTGTCTGGCGATGGCCGAGGCCATCGCCCGCGTGGCGCGGCGGCTGGGGATGCCCTACGTCTTTAAGGCCTCCTTTGATAAGGCGAACCGCATGTCCGTCCGGTCCTTCCGGGGTCCGGGCCTGCGGGAGGGCCTGGCCGTCCTGGCGGAAGTCAAGCGGCGGGTCGGTGTGCCCGTCTTGACGGACATCCACGAGGCCTGGCAGGCCGAGCCGGTCGCCGAGGTCGCCGACGTCCTGCAGGTCCCGGCCTTCCTGTGTCGGCAGACGGACCTCATCGTGGCGGCCGCCCGGACGGGCCGGGTCGTCAACCTCAAGAAGGGTCAGTTCATGGCCCCGGAGGACATGCTCCACGCCGTCGAGAAGGTCCGCTCGACGGGCAACGACCAAGTGATGGTCACCGAGCGGGGGACGACCTTCGGGTACCACGACCTCGTCGTCGACTTTCGGAGCCTCGTGATTTTGCGGCGGGCGGGCGTCGTGACCGTCTATGACGCCACCCATAGCCTCCAGCGGCCGGGCGGGGCCGGGGACCGTTCGGGGGGCCTACGGGACATGGTCGCCCCCCTGGCCCGGGCGGCCGTGGCCGTCGGCGTCGACGGCCTGTTTATGGAGGTCCACGACCGACCCGAGCAGGCCCTGTCGGACGCCGCCACCCAGTTCCCCCTGGACCAGCTGGAGGCCCTGCTGGGCGACCTGGTCCGCATCGCCCAGGTCCGCCCGAGGGTGGAGGGGCTGGATGTTGGGGATTCGGGTCTCCCGAGGATCCCTATCCCCGACGCCCAGCACCCGGGACCCAAGACCTAACACCCAGGACCGGATGCGAGCCAGCGGACGGCCCGGTCCCGGGCCCGGCGGGTCCACTCGTCGGGGGCTCCGACGGAGCGTTCCAGGAAGGCCCGCACGTCCGCTGTCAGCTCCCGCCGGACCCGCTCGGCGTGGTCGGCGTCGGCGGCCTGATTGACCTGAAGCTTGCGGGGTCCCTCGTGCCCGCCCTCCGAGATGTACCAGTCCTTGAAGCCGCCCCGGAAGCCGCCCATGGAAGCCCAGAAGCCGATGGGCGTGACGACGGGCGGAAAGCCCCGCTTGAGGCCCATGAGGGTCTCGTGATGCTCGGGGCTTTCGTACTCGACGGCGACGTGGCCGTTCGGCGGGATGACGGCGGACCAGACTCGGAACAGCCGGACGGCCGTGGCGTCGTCGACGGCCCACGTTTGACCGCACGCCGGACAGGCCGTCTGGAGGTGAAAGGCCATGTCGGCCCAGGGGGCGACGCCGCGGCCGCCGTAGCTGTAAATGCCCCAGAACACCGGCGGCTCGACCGGGGGATGGTCCCCGTGAGTCCACTGGATGCGGAAGCCCCGCCAGCCGGAAAGCCGCAGGGGCTTCCAGTCCGTGACGACCAGTCGGACGACGGCGCCCGACTCGGGGAGAATCCCCGTCAGGCGTTCAAAGGGGACGAGGGGCGTCTCCATCGGGACTCCCCAGAACGAGAGGTCCCAGGGGCCGGGTCCTGAACGGGACCTCCCCGGCGTTACGCCACGGCCGCCAGGGACTGCTCGTAGGTCTGGGCGACCCGGACGGCCAGGGCCCGAACCCGCTGAATCCGCCGGGCCCGCTCGGACACGCTGATGGCCCCCCGGGCGTCCAGGACGTTGAACAGATGGGACAGCTTCAGGCAGTAGTCGTAGGCGACGAGCCAAAGGCCCCGCTCGAGGGCCCGGTAGCCCTCCTGCTCGAAGTCCTCGAACCACCGGAGGTGCCGCTCGACGTCGGCCTCCTCGAAGGCGTACCGGGACCACTGGTACTCCTCCTGCCAGCGGACGTCCCGGTAAGTCACGTCCCGGGACCACGGGACGGCGTAGACGTCGTCGAGGCCGTTCAGCATGGCCGCAATGCGTTCGAGGCCATAGGTGATCTCGACGGGGATGACCGTCAGGTCCAGGCCCCCCGCCTGTTGGAAGTAGGTAAACTGGGTGATCTCCAGGCCGTCGCAGAGGACCTGCCAGCCGATGCCCCAGGCACCGAGCGTCGGGGCCTCCCAGTCGTCTTCCTCGAAGCGGATGTCGTGGGCGGCGACGTCCAGGCCGAGGGCTTCCAGACTCCGAAGGTAGACGTCTTGGACGTCGTCCGGGGCCGGCTTGAGGATGACCTGAAACTGGTAGTGCTTGAACAGGCGGTTGGGGTTTTCCCCGTAGCGGCCGTCGGCCGGACGGCGGGAGGGCTGGACGTAGGCGACCCGCCAGGGCTGAGGCCCGAGGACCCGGAAAAAGGTCTCCGGATGGAGCGTCCCGGCGCCGACCTCCAGGTCATAGGGTTCCTGGATGACGCATCCCTGGTCGGCCCAGAACGTCCGCAGGCGGTGGATGACGTCTTGGAAGGTCCACGGCATAGAACCCTTCCGTCCACGGGTCGACGGATGCAAGATACAAGATGCAAGATGCAGGATGCAAGGTGGGGGATCGGGTCGTCTCGGGGCCGGAGGGGCGGGGCGACGTGACGTTACACCCCGACCTCGTCCCCTCGTATCTTGGGGGACCCGATGCTTGGGGAACCCCGGGCGGAAGCGAAGCGTTTGGGGTAGTAACGACGAGTCCGCGTGGCGGAAAGGAGGTCGGTATGCATCGTGGGCGGCGGTCTCGACGGTTATGCTTCGCCGGGGGTCTCGTCCTCGGCCTTGGGGTCCTCCTGAGCTCCCCGGGCTGGCCCCAGAAGCCGGCCGCTCCGGGGGTCGACGCTTCGCTGTTCGACAACCTGACGTGGCGGAACATCGGCCCCGGCATCATGGGCGGGCGGCTGACGGACATCGAGGGCGTCCCTGGGAATCCCGACGTCCTCTATGTCGCCTCGGCCTCCGGGGGCCTCTGGAAGACGACCAACGGGGGGATCACGTGGACGCCGATCTTCGACCGCCAGGGGACGATCTCCATCGGGGACATCGCCCTCGAGCCGGGAAATCCGGACGTCGTCTGGGTCGGGACCGGCGAGGACAACCCCCGAAACAGCGTGTCCTTCGGGGACGGCGTCTACAAGTCGACCGACGGCGGCAAGACTTGGCAACCCATGGGCCTGAGGGACACGGAGCGCATCGCCCGCATCATCGTCCACCCGACGAATCCGAACGTCGTCTACGTGGCGGCCATCGGCCATGCCTTTGGGCCGAACCCCGAGCGGGGCGTCTTCATGACGACCGACGGGGGGAAGACCTGGCAAAAGGTCCTCTACACGGACGACCGCCACGGTGCGTCCGACCTCGAGATGGACCCCTCGAACCCCAACGTCCTGTATGCGGGCCTGTGGCACTTCGAGCGAAAGCCCTGGAAGTTCGAGAGCGGCGACGAGGCCGGCGGCGTCTACAAGTCCGTCGACGGCGGCCGCACGTGGAAGAAGCTGACGAACGGCCTCCCCAAGCTGATGGGCCGGATCGGCATCAAGGTCGCCCCGAGTCGGCCCAATGTCGTGTACGTCATCGTCGAGGCCCGGGAGGGGTCGCTCTACCGCTCCGACGACGGGGGCGAGACGTTCCGACTCGTGTATAAGGACCCCAACATCGTAAACCGGGGCTTCTACTATGCAGAGATTCGGGTCGACCCGGCCGATGAAAACCGGGTTTATGCCATGTCCCTGGGGCTCTTCGTGTCCATCGACGGGGGTCGGACCTTCCGGCGGATCGCCCGCTCGGCCCACGGCGACTTTCACACGCTGTGGATCGACCCCCGGGACCCGAGCCGGATGTGGGTCGGCGACGACGGTGGCCTCTTTGTGTCCCACGACCGGGGCGAGACCTGGGAATACGTCAACACGATCCCCCTCGGCCAGTTCTACCAGGTCGCTTACGACTTTCGGGAGCCCTTCTACTACGTGTGCGGCGGCCTCCAGGACAACGGGACCTGGTGCGGACCGAGTCGGACCCGGCACTTTTCTGTCATCCCCAACGACTTCTGGTACCTCCTCAGCTATGGGGACGGCTTCCACGTGGTGGTCCACCCCAAGAACCCGGACCTCTACCTGTCCGAGTTCCAGGGCGGCGGGATCCTGCGGACCGAACTCTCCAAGGCCCGCCAGCAGGACGCCAGCCCCCAGCCGAAACGCAACGACGGCGGTCCCGTCAGCGAGCTCACGTACCGTTTTAACTGGAACGCCCCCATCGTCCCGTCGCCCCACGACCCCGACACGGTCTACTTCGGGGCCAACGTCCTGTTTCGGTCGACCGACTTCGGCCGGACCTGGCAGGCCATCAGCCCGGACCTGACGACCAACGACCCCGAGAAGCAGAAGACGGCTGGCGGTCCCGTCTTCCCCGAGAACACGACGGCCGAGTACCACTGCACGATCACGACCATCGCCGAATCGCCCGTCCAGAAGGGCGTCCTCTGGGTCGGGACCGACGACGGCAACGTCCAGGTCTCGCCCGACGGCGGTCAGACGTGGGCCAACGTCGTCCTGAACATCAAGGGCCTCCCCCCCGACTCGCCCGTCTCCCACATCGAACCGTCCCGGACCGGCGCCGGCGTCGCCTACGTGACCTTCGACCGGCACATGTTCGACGACTTCCGGCCCTACGTCTTTAAGACGACCGACTTCGGCCAGACCTGGACGAACGTCACGGGGAACCTCCCCGAGAAGGGCTACGTCCACGTCCTCCGAGAGGACCCCAAGGACCCGAACGTCCTGTACGTCGG
>FWWL01004329.1_pt1 | contig 21428 bp, 17 predicted proteins | sample 2228331 | NCBI WGS metagenome assembly FWWL01 (sample SAMEA103939775, study PRJEB20133) | metagenome | reverse complement strand
GATAGGCTAAACAGGTTCTCGCCATAAAATTAATCATCATATCATAAGATGTTCAAATGAAAATCGTCGACATTAAAACTACCCTTGTTTTTGCCAACTGGCGTAATTGGACTTTTGTGCAAATCTATACCGATCAAGGCATTGTTGGATTAGGAGAAGCCACGTTGCGCAGTCGGGAACACGCCGTGGTCGGGGCGATTGAGGATATGGCGCGCTACCTGATCGGCCAAGACCCCTTGACCATCCAGGCACACTTTCAGACGCTTTACAAAGATTTTCACCATCGCGGCGGTTCGATTCTGATGACTGCCATCAGTGGGATCGAAATTGCCCTGTGGGATATCCTTGGGCAATCCCTAAACGTGCCCATCTATCAACTCTTGGGTGGAGCGATGCGAGATCGGATTTGGGCGTACGCCAATGGCTGGTTTGAAGGGGTTACCGATGAAGATCAATTGGTTGCCTGTGCTCAAGAGACGGTAGCGCAAGGATTTACGGCGCTGAAATGGAATCCGTTTCATGGAGCGAGTGGCTGGATGTCACCGGCCGACTTTCGCAAGGCAATGCGCCAAATCGCTCTCATTCGCGAGGCGGTTGGAGAAGATGTTGAGTTGATCCTAGAAGCTCATGGTTTGTTTACCCCTGCGATGGCAATTCGGGTAGCTAACGAGGTTCAACCCTATCATCCGTTTTGGTTGGAAGAGCCTATCCCGCCAGAGGACATTCAAGCCATGGCCCATGTTCGTCAACAGGCTCCGATCCCCATAGCCAGCGGCGAACGTCTCTATTCCAAGTATGAATATGCTAACCTGATTGAACAACGGGCGGTCGATATTTTGCAACCCGATGTCCAACATGCTGGCGGTATCCTCGAGTTGCTTCACATTGCGGCGATGGGGGAAACTCATTATATGAGCATTGCCCCGCATAACTCTTCAAGCCCGGTTGGGACGGCGGCATCATTGCATATTGATGCGTGTATGCCGAATTTCACCATTCAAGAGCTGCCGCTTGGGGATGTCCCTTGGCGAGCAGAGATTGTGGAACCTGACATTGAGCAGGTGCGCGAGGGTTATTTCAGCCTGCCAACCCAACCCGGCTTGGGCGTTCGGTTGAATGAAGCCGTCGCTAAAAAGCATCCCTATCAAGACCCTGATACATCTGCCTTAGGGGCAGCCGTAACCCCTGAATCACAACAATTGGGCATGAAATTGCGCAAGAAAATGGAAGACTCGCAATAGGGAGGTTCCAATGTATTCAGCTACTGGAAAAGTTCTACGGGTTAACTTAACAGATCAAACTACTCGGATTGAAACCTTCGATGATCAATTTCGACGGCTTTATCTTGGCGGATGGGGGTTCATCGCCTATTACTTACTCAAGGAAATCCCGCCGGGTATCGACCCGCTTGGAGCGCAAAACAAGCTGATTTTTGCTAATGGCACGGTAACTGGCGCTGCCGTCGGTGGAAGTGGGCGTAGCTCCGTAGGAGCAAAATCACCTCTCATAGGCGGATTTGGTGAAGCTGATGTGGGGGGATATTGGGGCGCCGAGTTTGCCCGAAGTGGCTATGATGTGCTAGTTATCGAAGGGAGATCACCTGAACCAATCTATTTATGGATCCATGATGGTCAGGTTGAGTTCCGCCCTGCCGCCCATTTATGGGGAAAATTGACCGCCGAAACGCAGGAAGTCATCCGCAATGAGTTGAATGAGCCAAAAGCACGCGTTGCCCAAATCGGGCCGGCAGGCGAACGCCTAGCCTTAATTGCTGCGATCATGCATGATGTCAACCGGGCCGCCGCTCGAACGGGTTTAGGAGCGGTGATGGGCAGCAAGAACCTGAAAGCGGTTGTGGTTCGGGGCTCAGAGAGTTTTACCGTCTATGACCCCCGCAAAGTCAATGAGTTAGCCCGTTGGTATGCACGTCATTATCCCGATACATGGGCGCAGAGCCTGCGTGAGGTAGGGACTGCTGGTGCGGTGGAATACCATCAACTGGTTGGCGGTTTACCCACGCGGAATTTTCAGCAGGGGACTTTTGAAGGTTGGGAGTCGATTGATGGGACAACGATGATGCAAACCATCCTCAAACAGCGCGATACTTGCTTTGCCTGTCCTGTTCATTGTAAAAGAGTCGTTGCTTATGAGGATGAACGTTTCAAAGTGGAAGAAGTTTTTGGCGGTCCCGAATACGAGACAGTAGGTTCTTTTGGTTCAATGTGTGCCGTCTCGGATTTAGCTGCCATTGCCTATACCAATCAGCTCTGCAATGCTTATGGTTTAGATACCATTTCAACTGGGGTTACGATTGCTTGGGCAATGGATTGCTACGAACGCGGGCTGATCACCAAAGACGATACGGGCGGCATCGAGTTGCGTTTTGGGAATGCGGATGCCCTTGTCCAGATGGTCGAATTAATGGGTAAGCGAGAAGGGTTTGGGGCAATTCTCTCGCTGGGCAGCCGCGCTGCAGCGCGTCAAATCGGGCGTGGCACAGAAGAGTTGGCCGTTCAAGTCAAGGGCTTGGAAGTGCCGATGCACGAGCCGCGCGTCAAGTACGGATTGTCGGTTGGTTATGCGCTTTCGCCGACTGGCGCAGATCATAATCATAATTTTCATGATAGCGACTACACAACGGAAGAAGCTATCCGCCCTCTGCAGCCTTTTGGGATCACCAAGCCCTTGCCCGCCACGCAACTCGATGAGGAAAAAATGCGTTTAGCGGCGGTGGAGATCCCTTGGTCAGTGGTTAACAATATGATGGGATTTTGTGGCTTTATTTACTTCACCTTTGAGCGGCCGAAGTTAGCTGAATTAATGTCTGCCATCACCGGGTGGGATATCACCTTGCATGAGCTTCTTCAGGCGGGGGAGCGCGCTTACACCATGGCGCGCATGTTCAATCTTCGCCAAGGGCTGAGCCACCTCGATGATACATTGCCGCGTGTTTTCACCCAACCTTTTGAAAGTGGGCCTTCTAAAGGAAACTTTATTGACCCACAAGCTTTTGAAAGGGCAAAGATTGCTCTTTATGATTTGTTGGGTTGGGATGAGCAAGGCATTCCCCGCCAAGAGAAGCTAGAAGCCCTAGGCATTGGCTGGACAGCCAAAGAATTGTCCAAATGAGTTAGTTGGGATTCAACGTCGTCGGTCTTGCTGATGGAGATTTTTCTAGCCTTTGATGGTGGTCAATCGCATAGTCTGGCGATTGTTGCCGATGCACAAGGGACGATTCACGCTGTCCAACCCGCAGGACCGTGCAACCATTTTGACGAACCGGGTGGGGAAGAGCGTTTCCGGGAAACGCTGATCCAGACGACCCAAAAGGTACTCCAACAAGCGGGGATGCAAGGGGATCAAGTCATTCAGTCGGCTTGTTATGGTTTGACAGGTTACTGGGAACGCGCAGCAGAGATATTGCGTCCACGTTTTCCCTTTGCAAGCTTCACCGCAGTGGAAGACGTGGAAACAGCCCAAGCGGCAGCCTTTGGGGGTGGAGCAGGAATTGTGTTGATCGCCGGTACGGGGGCGGTTAGCTATGGCTTGACGGCTGAGACCCTGCGCGCGCGCAGCGGTGGTTGGGGGTACTTGATGGCAGATGAAGGGTCGGGGTATGCCATCGGTCGCAGAGCCCTTCAAGCGGTCTCCAAAGCGTATGATGGGCGTGGGCTTCCAACTGTGTTATTGCAGCACCTATTAGAGCATTTTCAACAACCCGACTTTTTAGCCTTACATCGTTTGATCTATCAGGGACCGATCGCACGCCATGAAATTGCAAATTTGGCAAAAGTGGTCGTCGGAGCTGCCACGCAAGGGGATCTCGTGGCTACCCAAATTTTAGATGAAGCGGCTGCTGAATTGGCAATGTATGTTGTTGCGGTAGCGCGTCAGCTAGGATGGAAAGACCCTCCCGTCAGTGCTGTGGGAGGGGTCTTTCGTTCGGGTGAGATTATCCTAGAACCGTTCCGCCGGCACCTCGGACGAGCTCTTCCAGATGCCCATTTGCAAACGCCGGCTTTCCCTCAAGTCATTGGCGCGTTATTGATCGCCTATCGTGCCTCGGGTTATCCCATTGACCACGCGTTGCTGCAGACCCTGCAGGATCAGACAAACCGTCAGAATTTGTGGCAGTTCGGTTAATTTCATCCTGTCCACGCTTAGCGAATTTGGTCGCCTGTAGGAAAGGCATCTAACACAGCCCAACAGCGTGAAAACTCATATTTGCCGCGTTCGAAAATGTGACGGATACCTTGAACGGTTATGGGGACATCGCTATCGACTTGCACCGCATAGGGTTGGTTGGCTAATACCCCTTCAAAGTCGGAAATCAGCGAAGGGAGAATGCGCTCGGCTTCAACCGTTAGGGAAACTTGAACCGGCTGAACATCAGATGGGGCAGTGTGAGTCATTTGCCCCTGGACATCTACATCACCACCGGGAATGAAGGTGATCTTGCAATGGGCAGCACGCTTATTCGGGTTTAAGATGGTCAGCCATTCCCGTTCTTCGAGGATGAACTTATCCGACACCAAATAGACACAATCGACATAATACCATCGTTTTTCCTTGTCTCCCAATGGCCCTGGATGGAGCATAAAGGTAGACATGCTATTGGTCACCCGTTCGTCGCCAATGCGGTCTCCGACGGTGGCTTGTACCAGCAGCGGTTGATCGCTGACGACCTTGACCCCAAAGCGCTTGCGCGGGTTACATCCTGGTGGCAAGTTGCTTGTGCCCAAGTTGTCTGGTTCTTCGGCTAAATGTAAGCGTCCTTGTCGATGTGCCGGCAGAGTGAAGGTAAACTCTTTGGGTTCTTCATCGGCGTAGTAGAACGTCACCGTCACAGAAGCTGTTTCGGATTCGCTCACGTTATAGAAGAGCATCCAAGCATCGTATACATTGATGCTCTGAACCAGCTTCCCATCCACCCAATCTTGGAAGGGATCATATTGAGAAAAAAATTCGGTGGCATACCATTCTCGATACATAAGCACTCCTGAGTTTAAAGTCTTTTTGTAATCCCCTCTTGGTGGGGATTATCCTTTCAGTGCACCCAAGGTCAGCCCTTGGGCAATGTATTTTTGCAAGAAGGGAAAGACGAGCAAGATCGGCATGGTGAGAAGAACGCCGCCAGCGAGCATAATCTCTTTTTGCCCCATACCTCCCGACTGGGCACGCATGGTGAAAAAATGATACAAGGCAACGGATGCGGTCTGCACCGATAGATCCTTGGTCAGAAAGATGACAAACAAAACGTCGTTCCAAACCAAGACGACATTGCTCAATAAAACCGCAACCAGCGCCGGTGTTGAGAGGGGAAGCACAACCCTCCAAAAGGCACCTAGACGGGTGCAGCCATCAATCATGGCTGCTTCTTCTAGCTCTAGCGGCAGAGTCGAAAAATAACCCCGCAATAACAACACCGAATACGGGATGGTGAGAGCAGTAAAGGCGATGATTAAGCCTAGACGGGTGTTATATAATCCAAGTCGGATAAAGATGATATACAAGGGAAGGAGCAGCAGTACAAACGGCAGCATCTGCGTGATCAGCATGGCAGCGACAATTCCCCTTTTGGCTGGATAGCGGTATCTGACTAAACTATAGGCCGCCGGGCAGGCAACGACCAATGAGATCAAGCCGGTCGAAAAACTGTAGATCACCGAATTGACCAGCGGTTGGGAGAAGACCTCAAAGGCTTTGGGATAGGCTTGCACCGTAAAGGTTTTCGGCAGGAAGAGTGGGGGATACACATACAGTTCGCTAGCTGGACGCAAAGTCGAAGAGACGAGCCACAGAAAGGGTGCTAGGATGATGATGGCTAGGAGCGCCAAAAATGCGTAAAGGAAAACTCTGCCGACAGTTCTGAACGGTTTGCTGTAGAAGACGTATTGGAGGTTCGGGGTGGAGGGCTTGTTCATCCTTCTTCCCGTGACCGCCATAAATATAACGTAGCAAACACCATACTAAAAGCCATCAAGACAACACCAATGGCTGCCCCTTTGCCCAAATTGAAGTAGCGAAATGAGGTTTTATAAACCAGTGGTGCTAAGGTGGTCGAATCAATGCCCGGGCCACCCTCGGTCAGTAAATAGATGAGGGTAAAATCATTCATTGACCAGATCAAGCCGAGGATGAGCAATAAGTTCAAGATGGGACGGATGCTGGGTAAGGTGATATGCCAGAAGGCCGTCCAAGCATTGGTGCCGTCGATCTTGCCCGCTTCATAAAGCTCTTGCGGCACGGCTTGCAGGGCAGCCATCAAGCTAACATAGTTATAGGGAAACCACATCCAAATTGCCACCAAGAAGATCGAAGGCCAAAGCCAAGCTCTATCAGTCAAAAAACCAACACTGCTTTGAATGATGCCCACACTGCTCAAAACGTAATTAAGAATACCCCATTGACGATCATAAATCCATCGCCAGGTTAATGAGGTGGTCGCAATCGGCATCATCCACGGGACAAGGACAACCGAACGCCAGAACCAACGCAAGCGCAGAGGACGATTGAGCAGCAGGGCAATCGCCAAGCCTGCTGTAACAGGTAAAAGAGTAGCCCCGATGACCCAGATGACCTGATTTTTTAGATAAACCGTAAGGAAAGGGTCTTTGAGAATGTCAAGGTAGTTGCACAGCCCGCAAAAACGTTCTGAATCGATTCCTTCCGTGATCTTAAAGCGGTTAAGGCTAAGCTGCAATGAGCGCACTAAGGGATAGCCAATCACCAAAGCTAAGAAAAGAAAGCTGGGCAGTAACAGCAGATAGCCCTGAAGGTACTCGGACTGGGCTCGATTGAGCCGAAACGGTAGTACCCAACCAAAGCGATTGTACTTGCCCAGCATACCTGTCAAAGTGACCCTTTCTTGTTAGAGATGGTTCTGCTTAACCGCCTCGAGCGGCTTGGATCAGGGGCAATGCCACTTCACGCACTCTTTCGTAGAGCTGATCAGGGGTCAGTTCTCCGCGGAACATGGAGATTAGCAGCGGGAAGGCTGCCCCAGTGATCTCATCGCGAGCGACGAAACCTCGAATTGAGATGTTCTCAGCGTTTTTCTTTACATTATCCCACGCATCCCACCACCAACCAATATCCTTGTCTTGAGCTACCTGCAATCGCTCTTCTGTGCTTCCATCAGTGGTGGCTGGATTGGTGCCATCCGAGTGTAGCCAAACGGTGCGCGTATTGGACAAGATTGCCATCAGATCAATGGCAGCTTGTTGATTTTTTTCAGAGCTGGTTTTGAGCAAGTAGAACCCCGTGTTGCTGAAGGTGTAGAAAGGCTTCTTAGCCGCATTAGCATTTCCATAAGGATAAGGCAGGAGGGTTGTCGTGTCAGGATTGACGATTTTTCCTTCAGGGTCGAGGGACTTGCCAACGCTGTAGAACCAGTTTCCATGATCCATCGCTGCAATCTGACCCGAACAATAGGACTGTTCGGTTTCGGCCCATGTCCAGTTTAGGCAGGCTTCTGGGGAAAGTTCCATTAGCCCTTTAATTAGGGCTGCTGCTTCGATCCAGGCGTCCTTTTCCGAACCATCCTCACGGAACTCACCAAAGGTGATCCCATTGCCTAACCAAGCGAAGTTAATCGAGTCCATGGCTGACCAATCGGCGCCGAGTTTGAGACCATACGGCTTTTCGAAACCGCTAATGGCGCTGATCTTCTTTAAGCCATCCAGCAGTCCTTGGAAACTAGCCATGCTTGCACCATCTACGCCAGCTTGTTCCAGTAAGTCTTTGCGGATGACCACACATTGATTTTCCAAGCCGAAGGTAGCCATGGCAAGGCGTCCATCGCTGCACAGGGCATTCGAGGGCGGTTTTAAAATATCTGGGACGCGCTGATCAACCCACCACTTGGGCATGCGATTGTTTAACGGCAGAATTAAGTCGGCACTGCACCAGTTTTCTGTCGCCCCTCCCCAGTTGTAGGAAACATCAACCGCCTCATTTGCCATAATGAAGCCGGGGGTTTTTTGGTCGATTTCTCCCCAGCCGACCAGTTCCCAATTGATCTTGCCATTGGGGTAACGTTTTTTCCACTCTGAGGTGGCAAAATCGAGTAAGGCTTGATTGTTCTCGCCGGGGGTATTGGGGTCAAACCAGTGGACAAAACGAACTTCGATCGGCTCTTCGGAAGCTACGGTGTTGATCCATTCTTCATAGGTGGCATCACTGGCGGGAGCTTGAACGGGCATTGCGGTGGTGGGGGTTGGCATTGCTTGGGGTTGCGAACCAGCGGGTTGTTGTGGGGTCGCTTGCTGGGCAGGTGTGCATCGGGCGACAATGACACCGCCAGTCATCGTGAGAGCGAGCTTTAAGAAACTGCGTCTTGAGATAGAGTTCTTGTTCATTCTTTCCTCCAAAAATTTGAAACCATAGGGATATTCCTTTAGACCGTAACGATAAGCTCATTTCTTTCGATATCCAGTCGTTTCACCTCCTTAATACAGAAAAAGCTCTATAGGTGACGAATACGGTGACGGTATTTTGAGAACACATGCTCGGGGTCGAGGGTGTTATCCAGATTTGCGCTGGTGAGCAGCGGTGGTTCAATGCCGTCCTGCAGAAGCTCTTGAACAGTATAGAAGACAACCGATTCTAGAATTGAAGCACCAATGATGGTTGAGGTGGGGCAAATCCGAAAAGGCAATCCCTCAACGCTCAAAGCAGCATCGCCAGGAATGCCTAAATTGTCTAGAACGACATCTGCTAGGTCGCACAAGTGTTTGCCGCTAGAATGTCTGGAAGCAAGGGTTCTGGATTGTTGCAGAGAAGTCAGGGCGATGACGGGTAAGCCCAAGCGTTTGGCTTCCATGGCTGCTTCGATTGGGGCGGGGTTGCGTCCAGAATTGGAAATCACGATCATACAATCTTCGGGTTTGAGGGAGTAACGTTTGAGCACGATCGAGGCGTACCCTTCCAAGCGCTCAAGCAGGGTGCTGGTCAAGGCACTTTCATGAAGCATCAAGCCACTGTCCAAGATGGCGTTGACCGGCGCAAGACCACCGGCTCGGTCGAAAAGCTCTAGCGCCATCATGTGACTGTGTCCGGTGCCAAATACGTGGATGATCCCATCGTTTTTGATGACCGTGGCGAGGATATGAGCAGCTTGGTGGATTGCCGGCATCTGCTCTTTTTCGATGCGATCTAACAGAGAACGCACTACTTCAAAAATTGGGTTCATGGTTTCTGCCTTTGGGGGGAAATCTGGGGTTATTGATATCACCATATCATCTTCTCATCTGATGATATTGATATTTTATCATATTTCTTGATTGAAATCAAGAGCTGAAATAAGATATTTTTAGGTTGAGTATCAAATTATGTGCTTAATAACGCATAAAATCCGCGTTAGAACGCCTGTTTCAGGGTGTTTTTAGGCCTTTCTCAGGCTACCGGATCGTCCTTGACTTTCTGATTCTTATCCGCTACAATAATATCATCAGATGATCTGAAAAGATTATCCGTACCCTTTATCTATTTGCGAGGAGTCTTGCGATGTCTGATTCTCCGAAACATGTACTCGTAACAGGAGGAAGCGGCAAAGCCGGGGGTTTTGTGATCCAAGAACTATTGCAGCATGATTATCAGGTTACCAATGTCGATTTAAAACCTTCTGCTGCTATTCATACCTTCTATGCTGATTTGACGGATTTAGGACAAGTCTATGGAATGGTGCAGGGCAAAGATGCGGTCATCCACCTTGCCGCCATTCCCTGGCCCGGTGAACATCCCCCTGAAGTGGTCTTCCGCAATAATGTCCTTTCGACCTTTAATATCCTTGAAGCGGCAACGGTCTTAGGCGTCCGTAAGGTTGTGCTTGCGGGCAGCGAATCTGCTCTGGGTTTCCCTTTCCGCTTTACCGATTTTGCTCCGCTCTATTTACCCATCGACGAAGAACATCCCCTGCTTGCTCAAGATTCGTATGGTTTATCCAAGATCATCTTAGAAGAACTGGCAAAGGGTTTTGTGCGCCGCAATCCACAGCTCTCGATCATCAGTTTGAGGCTTTCTTACATTCAAACGAACAAAGAAGACTATCTGCGTGAACTGCGCGCTTGCTGGAAGGACCCTGCAGCAAATAGCTTCAACCTATGGTGTTATGTGGATGCCCGCGATGTGGCGCGGGCGTTTCGCTTGGCGCTCGAATATCCTCAGGCGGGTTTCGAAGCTTTTTATATCGCCGCCGCCGATACCTTGATGCGTGAGCCTACCCTTGACCTTATCCGACGTTATTTCCCCGGCTCGATCGAGTTGCGTGGTGAAATCAGCGGCAACCAATCCCCTTTAGATTGTGAGAAGGCTCAACGTCTGCTCGGTTTTAACCCACAATATAAATGGGGGGATTGGGTCCGGGAAGAGGAGATCATGCCCTAAACGGAGGGAACGCATGAAACTGCTGGGAATTATGGCAAGCTCGCGCCGAGATGGCAACACCAATGACTTGATGGATATTGCCCTTCAAGCTGCATCGGAACGGGGAGTGATTTGTGAAAAAATCGTCTTGCTGGATTACAAACTCCATCATATCTTCAACTGCAAAGATTGCAAGACACAGGGATTTTGTCCCGAAGACGACTTTCCCCTATTGAAAGAAAAACTAGCTAGCGCGGATGGCATCTTGTGGGGAACCCCATTATACTGGTATACGGTCAGCGGGCTACTGAAAGTCTTTTTGGATCGCTTGTGTTGCATCATGTATTGGGACACCCCTGAGCACCTATTGAAAATCCTCGAGGGAAAACCAACCGCTCTCATTATCACCCGTGAAGAATTGGAAATGGAAAAAAGTGCCCATCTGATTGGCACAATGGAGATGGTCTTTTCGTATGATTACTGCCGCATGGTCAATTTGGGCGTTGTGCTCGGACCTGGAGGCAGTCGGGGAACGGCTATTCGAGATGACCAAGCGTTGGCTGAGGCGCAAGCTCTTGGGCGCAAGTTTGCCGAGTTTTGGCAACTTGGATGATTGGCTTCCCTTGCGGGAAGAGAGTCTCGGTTGATAGCCACCGAGTAGTTCAAATGATTTCTGATATGCTTGCTCGTGGTGGTCCGAGCAGGTTTTAGCGGTTTTTAGACTCTTGCATCTCTATTGGCATAGGTTGTAGAGCATAAGCCCTTTGCAAGGCAAGCGCGTCGGTTGTGGCTGATTCTTGTCTTTCAAACTGGCGATAGGCTAGATCGACAAACAGGAACTCCAAGAGCGCATCTCGTTGTTCGGTCGATAAGTCCCCGAATTGGACGCCGATTTGCCAGTTGTCCGATCCCTTTTGAGCTTTATATGCCACTTTGGCTATCGGAAGTTCCAGACAGCCGCAGCGGTTGTGATTACAACCCAAAATCCATCCATTTTGCGAGGGGGGTATTTCTTGTTTGGAAGATAATCCTGCACCGTGGATTGAAATATCCACGATGTGCACCGCAAGCATCTTCTGTGGTTGCTCGGGGTCGTAGAGGATACCGTCCACGTTTGCTTTGAAACGATACTGTTTGCGTTCGTGGCGTTTGGTTAGCACTTCCTTGATACTCGTCAAGAGAATGGCTGCATTGTAGCTTGCCCAAAAGACAGCGATTAAGTAGATGTTGAGATTGCCATCCGAAAAACCACCCAATACGGTTTTGCCTAATCCGTAAATGACCGTGCCAGATAAAATTCCCAGAATGAGCATGAACGACCGCATAGCAAGACGTTCACGCTTATAGGGATTTCCATCCACGGATTTCGGGGTTACCCGAAACTTGATCGGCCGTTTGGTGAATAGCGTTAGGGTGGATTGAATGAAAACGATCATCTTAAGTAGGTTATATTTCTCGGTCTTGAAGTATTGAAAGTATCCTCGCCCACCGACTTGATTGGCAAGGTAGTTTAGGGCGAAGTAAGGTAACCAGTGATAGAGAAAATCTAAGGCTCGAACATTCATGGGGTAAACATTGAAGACAATGATAAAGACCGGCGTGAGGAGCAAAATCAGCTTTTGAAAGGACTCAAAATAGGCTAGATAACTCGATAGATAGGAGAGGCGTTGTTTGATGGTCAGATTTGGAATCCAAAGAGGGCTTTCCTTACTTCGGTAAAGCTGCATGGTCCCCTGTGCCCAGCGCAAGCGCTGCAGTTGGAAAGCTTCGATGGTCTGCGGGGCAATGCCGTAGGCGAGTACCTCATTTACAAATAGCGAATCCCACCCTCTGCTGTGCAAACGAACCGAAGTGTGAATGTCTTCGGTGACGGTCTCTGTGGCGACCCCACAGACATCTTCCAGCGCCTTACGTCTCACAATCGAGGGACTACCACACCAAAAAGCACTGTTGGAATAATTCTTACCCGGTTGAATGACGCGGTAAAACAAGGATTGTTCATGCCAGTTTGAAGCGTTTGGCGCATGTTGGATCGAGTCGAGGTTGTAAAACTCTTGTGGCAATTGGATGAAAGCCAATTTGGGGTTTTGTTCAAAGTAACCGAGCGTGCGTTCAATGAAATCGGGGCGTGGGATCATATCGGCATCGAGGATGACAATGAATTCACCCGAGGTATGTTGCAAAGCATGATTGATATTGCCTGCTTTGGCATGCTCATTGGTTGGGCGTGTGATATAGCCACAAGAGAATCTCTCGGCTAATTTTCGAACCTCTTCGCGTCGTCCATCGTCGAGGACATAGGTTTGATGGGGATAGGTTAAGCAACGACAACCGGTCAAAGTGGCTTCTAAAACTTCAATGCTTTCGTTGTAAGTAGGGATGAAGACGTCAACGCTGATGCCAGGGCTGGGCGGCTTATGGGGATATTTGGGAGAGATATCTTTTGTGATCCAAGAAAATAGCAAGTAACTGAGCACTCCAAATGCTTCGGCTGCCCAAAGCACCCATGAAAAGAACAGTGCTTGGGGATTCAACGTTGAGGTGGCTCTCCACCACAAATAGTAAAGCAAATAAATGGCTGAAATTAGCACAATGAGTTTCAAGAAAGGCGGATTATAGGGTTTTTGCGGAGCGTCTTTCATATCGGTTCACCTATACAATGATGTATGTAAGTATGATAATATTAGCAAAAATAATTATTAAGTAAAAGAGATGATCCTTACAGCTCTGTTAGTTTGCCCCTATCGATTTTGTTAGAGAGAGCTCCCTACCACTCTGGTAGATTTGCGATAGATCGTTTTCCCCTACTAACCCAATATCTGGATATCCGATCAAATACCAGACAAGAATGGCTGCGGCTGCTCAATGATGGATTGATGGTAACTCAAGCCAGAATTTTGTACTGTAACTCGACTTGGCAGGGTTTTGGTGGGTACTTCTGCTAGGAATAAACCCTACCTTAGGGCATTACTGCCAACCAGCCATAAGGGGGGAGAAGAAAGGATGTTGCTTGAGAGTCGCCGACATACTCTTGTCGCTTGCCGTCTATGATGGCGCTGAAATCCACCCACGATGGCATGAAGTCCAAGGCGACTTGCCAAGCTTGTTGAGGGTGGCGGTTAACGTAGACCTGTAACCCGTTTTCGTACTGCACAAATACTTGCCAGAGTTGACCCGCTGGGAGAGCTTCTTCTATACCGACCAGTCGATCATTTACCCGATAAAGAATTTGCCTTGCCTTAGCTAAGGCACAGCGTTGATGAATCGGTGAAACCAAGCGCACTTCGCGTTCAACCCAAGCGAGCCAAGCTTCATTGCTTTCGAACAATTCCGGCGTATCGACGTAACCAGCATGACAAAAAGCAATTTCGTTTGCCATGTAATGATAATGATCCGCTAAAGCGTACCTTCCCCATTTCGGTTGCTCTTGCGAGCCGAAATAGGTGGGGAAATAGCCCATTCCGTGATTGACCATCAAAGGATGGATGCGCAGAAGTGCGAAATCAACGATTGGAGGTGTATCGCGCCCAATGCCTAGGTCTCCTTGGTCTTCAGCTTCTACGCCGTCCACCAGACCGGCATATAAAAAATGGGCTCCTCCTTCACCTAGGATCGGGCCTTGATGAGCAGACCTTAGCAAGCTGAGTAGGTCTGTGTAAGCCTGAAAGACTGCATTGAAGTGCGAGTTTCCTGCGAAGCGGTGGTTATAATCTATCTTTTCCCAGGGTGGAATGGCGGTGTGAACGTCCAGAAAGGCGGCATTAGTGCTATAGCGGTGATGAATTTCGGGAGCAAACTGCTGGGCGACCTCAGTGGAACGGAAAGGGCTGAGAAGGTAAGATTGAATGCCGCTTGTCTCGTTAAACCAAGCTTTGACATAATTGCCTTCAGAGTCGAGTGCCAGATATTGATCTGACCAGAAATCGGAGTTCGGGTAGAGATCGGCATAGTTCTCGTGGAGAGCGAAGAGGTAGCCCGCCTGACGCGTCACTTGGCTCAAAGTCTGCATCGCCGCATCGCCACCCCACTCAGAGCGCGCTGGAAGCACAGAAGGATAACAATCGTCATAACCGCAGCGTTGCCAGGCATGACGGATCACGATCAAGTCTTTCACACCGCGTTCCTGAAGGGTTTGTATCAGGGCTGCGCTTTCGGCAAAGTGCCCCTCGCTCCATAAATCGATTACGGTACGACCGAGTAAGGTTTGTCGATGAGGCGAAGGCGGATTCGGGATGACCGGAAGGACTTCGGCGAGCCGATCCGAGACGGTCAGATAGATCACCTCATGCAGTGAATGTCGTTCTCGATTTGTGTTGGGTTTATAAAAAGCGATTTGGCTAAAGTGAAACGAATGATCGGAAAACTCTTCGCTCACTGCTTCGTAGAAGGAGGCGTTAGATTGCGTCCAGTCAAAGTAGGCCGAAATAAAGTAGCCACCATAATACAGCAGGTCAAAGGTAGAAAGGTAAGGGATGCGCAGGATGCGCGCTGCGGGTGTCCCTTCTGTGCGGTCGAGCGAAAAGGCACTGATTGCCTCACTGGAAGAGTCCACCTCTAGACGCAGCGTTTTTCCATGGATAGAAAATCGGTAAGTGTATTCAATTGCCTGACGGCTGTTGGCAGCGCGCCATTGGATGGTCAGGGTATCTTGGGTTAGGATGGGTTGCGAATGAGACCAGATAAGGGACTCCGCATCCCAAATCGGTATTTCGCCCTCATCAAAGGCGAAAATAGGGCCGCCGTAAAAACTGATCCAGAACGGTGGCAAACCAGCCGCTTCGACGGTCAAGTCATGCAGGGAGCCGCTTTGAGGCAGATAACGATAGCGCAAGATATGCTGCTCGGTGGCATATTCAAAGACGTAGGCTTGCCCCTCTGCAAAGATCCGATTTTGAAAGGTTATAGCTGGTGCGGGTGGGGCAGCCGGACCAGCATACCCTCGCTGAGGAAAAGACGGAGTGGCAAGGTCAGGGGTAGGTTCGACTGCTGGAAAGGCGAAGTTGGTTGGCGTAGAGGGCAGCGTGGATGGAGGGGTGGTGACGGTTTTTTCTTGTTCTGCTTGGGGTATGGGAGTGGATGGGGTAATGCAGGCATAGAGAAGGCTGCCAATAGGCAGAAGCTTTTGGAGCGCTTTCATCCTGCGGTGTATTTTGGACTGGCAGAGAGGCTCTCTGCCCCGTAGCGCCGGCCGATGATGATGACCAAAAGGATGACGGCAGCAGTTGTAATGGCTGCTACCGCGCCATCGGCGCTTGCTACCGCCGCGTTGAATGTGCCGTGCCAGATAGCTATTGCCAATACACTGCCGCCGGTGCTGTTATACAGCCAAGTGAGCAAGATCGCACCAGAAAGGATGCTGACCGTGAAGGCAAGCACGCTGAAAAACGAGAGTTCGTAATTGTAAAAAAAGGTGGGAGCATGCCAAGCTGCCCATAAAAGGCCTAAAATCAGCGTCGCGGTTCGTGCAGTGTAGCGCGCTTGAAGGCGGGGTAAGGCAAAACCTCGCCAACGGCTTTCCTCCCCTAAACCGAAAGTGAGTATCCAGACTGCCCATCCAGCTAGTCCCCCCACGCCGGGGAATTCCGCAACCCGCCCAAAAGATGCTAAGTTTGCTGCGTTACCGAACAAACGGGCTAGCAGCACTGCGATACTAAAAATCAGCAAAGGGCTGCCCACTGCAACCAGCCACCATTTCCAACCGATACGCCAGCGGGTGATTTGTGAAGTTAAGCGGCGCACGCCATCCATGCCTTCAAAAGACAAAGCACTAATGAAGGCTGCCAAGAATGGCCCATACGCGCCGAGCAAATGTAACCATTCAGGGAGACCTTTTAGTAAACCCTGCACTTGTAAAGCCAGGGGCACAAAAGCGCACCAACTGAGCAGATACGCTAGGAAGAAGAAGGTGACGATGGAGCGAGGATTTTTCATCTGTCAGGATTTTATCACCCTAACAGGGATAATGGGATGTCATTTGAATAGTGAAGATAGCTAAAATTCCTCGCTTCGCTCGAAGAGAGGGGTTATCAGTGTACAGTTTTGGGTTGGGTGTTTTGGGTGGAAGGTGAAATAGGTTGTTGCGACAGGCTCAAGCTAGATGGTTTCGAGACTTATCCCGTCGTGTCCTTCTACGGGCGCGCGAGGTTCCCCTTGCATGTCCTTCCGCAGGTGTGCGGCGTTACCCTTGTGTGTTGTTCCGACGGAGCGCAGCGATCAGTCTCCCATGTCCTTACGTAGGAGCGCAGTGGCTTGCCCCTCGTGTCATTCCAAGGAGCGGATCTTTACCCTCCCGTGTCATTCCGACGGAGCGCAGCGACTGAGGAATCTTTAAGATGCCTCACTTCGTTTCCCCCCATCCCCGGCCTTTCCCCCAAGATGGGGGAAGGGAGCTTGACTCCCCTCTCTCGCAGCGCGGGAGAGGGGCTGGGAGTGAGGGCACACTCCCCTCGCCCGCTGGGAGAGAGTCCGCGGGGCAGGGCAGCCTCCCCCCTTTAGGGGGGATTGAGGGTGTCCGCTTGGGTTTCGATACGCTCCACTTCGTTCCGCTACTCAACCCGCGGCTTCAACGCGGGTCGAGTAGGGCGTCAGCCCGTATCGAGACCCAGTCGCGGGGTTTCGACAGGCTCAACCCGCGACGGGGTGTCACCCCGAGCGAAGCGAGGGGTCTAAAGGTTTCTCACTGCGTTCGAAACGACATGAGAGAGCGTTCGAAATGACAGGGGATGGCATTCGAAGTGACGCGGAAGAGCGTTCGACATGACACTAGGGGGTGCCCTTCCGCAGGAGCAAAGCGACTGATCAACCTAAAAAAATAACACACTCTACGACCGCGCAGCTTGAAAAAGCCTGCCCCCAGCTTTGACAAATCCTCTCTATAATGTTAAAATCAACCTAGATGAAGTTGGCAAACTTTGCCGACTGTGTACGTTGTTGCTCAATCTTGAGGAGAAGGTGTTTGAATTCATTTGAACCATTCTTTAATCCATTTCTGACTCACAGCAGCAGCCCGGTCGGTCATTTGCCGTTCGGGCTGTTGTTTTGTTGGATTGCTCAACGTTGTTAACAATCATTTCAAAGGAATATAAGGAAGTATGACGGATAATAAATTACGCATTCTCCCGCTTGGTGGCTTGGGAGAAGTTGGAAAAAATATGATGGTTTATGAATACGACGACCAGATTTTGGTTGTCGATGCGGGCTTGATGTTCCCCGAAAACGATATGTTGGGGATCGATTACATCATCCCCGATTTTCAGTATCTGGTGCAGAATCGCCACAAAGTTCAGGGGATTGTCTTCACCCATGGACACGAAGACCATACTGGAGCGGCGCGCCATGTTCTGGAACAAGTCCAAGTGCCGATCTATGCTACCGCCTTGACCAGAGGTTTTTTGGAAGCTAAGTTGGCACGCAACGGCTTGTTGAACAAGCTCACCTTGAACACCGTACGGGCGGGCGATCGCCTGCGGATAGGTGTGTTCGATGTGGAGTTCTTCCATGTTTGCCATTCGATTCCCGACGGAGTGGGCTTAGGCATCCGCACGCCGTTGGGCTTGGTGGTTCATAGTGGGGATTACAAATTCGATCACACGCCGGTGGATAACTGGCCGACGGATTTTGCCAAGCTGGCGGAATACTCCCAACAGGGAGTCTTGGCTCTGCTTGCCGATTCGACCAACGCCACGCGGCCGGGGTGGACTCCCTCTGAGCGGGTGATCGATGCAGCCTTCGACAGCGTCTTTCGAGAGGCGTCTGGACGGATCATCGTGGCAAGTTTTGCGTCTTTGGTCTCTCGGATGCAACAGGTTGCCAATGCAGCGATGCGCTACGGGCGCAAGATGGCTTTTGTTGGGGCAAGTATGGTGGAAAATGCGCGCATTGCGCGCAAATTGGGCTATTTAGACATCCCTGAGGAGGCGATCGTAACCATCGAACAAGCGTTGCGCATGCATCCCAACGAGATCGTGATCATGTCCACCGGCACCCAAGGTGAGCCAAGCTCGATCATGGGGCGGCTTTCGACAGGCACCAACCGCCAATTCGACATCCTACCCGGAGATACGGTCATCTTGTCTTCCCACCCTATTCCTGGCAATGAGGAAAGCGTTTATCGCACCATCAACCGCCTCTTTCGGCGGGGTGCAAATGTTATCTATGAAGATATTGCCCCGGTGCATGTCTCTGGCCATGCCAGCGCTGAGGAGATCAAGCTGATGCTCAATCTGGTTCGACCGCGCTTCTTGATCCCCATCCATGGCGAGCTGCGCCATCTGCACCAACATGCCCGACTGGCGCAAGAAGTGGGCATTCCATCCGAGCGGATTGCCATTGTGGAAAATGGAATGGTGATCGAGCTAACCAAAGACCAAATGCACATCGCGGAGCGCGTGCCAGGCGGCTACGTCTTTGTAGATGGCGCTTCGGTTGGGGATGTCAGCCCTAGCTTGGTGCGGGAACGCGAAATCCTTGCCAGAGATGGCTTTGTGTTGGTCAATATCGTCCTAGACCGGCGCTCTTGTCGCCTGCTTGATGAGCCAGAGGTGATCACGCGCGGCTTTGTCTCGGCTGAGGAATTGGATGAGCTGATCGCTGAAACGCGCCAAATGGTGCGCAAGACGGTGGATTGTGCCAGCAATGGCCGCTTGCAAAACGATCTGGAGCAGACTTTACGTTCGTTCCTGTACAACAAGACCAAACGCCGCCCGATGGTCTTTGTGACCATCAGCAATGCCTGAACCGCTCAGTCCCATTCCCAGCGGTCTTCTTTCCAGCCGGCTTCTCCCCGTAAGGGGACGAAAGCCACTGGCACGAATTCTTCTTGATCAAATTGGTCGCCGTGGCGTGTCCAGCGTTCGAGCATTTGCCCCCATTGCCCGCCGACCGGGATCACCAGCCGCCCGCCGTCCTCCAATTGCTCTAAGAGCGCCGCGGGTGCTTTGGGGGCGGCTGCGGTGACAAGGATCCCTTGATAGGGAGCAAATTCCGCTAAGCCAAGCGAGCCATCTCCAATATGGACATGCACATTTTGATAACCTAATTCCCGTAAGATCAATTTCGCTCGTTCGGCAAGCTCAGGGTGACGTTCGATGGTGTGCACCTGCTGAGCCAGTTCGGCGAGGATGGCTGCCTGATAGCCTGAACCGGTGCCGATCTCCAAGACGGTTTCATCACCCTGCAAAAGGAGCAATTGGGTCATCAAGGCAACGATATAAGGTTGGGAGATGGTTTGGCCGGCTCCGATCGGCAGGGGACCATCGACATAAGCAAGATGACGGTGTTCGGAGGGCACAAAGCGGTGGCGCGGCACGGTCAGCATGGCTTTCAACAAGCGGGGGTCGCGTATACCGCGACGGCGCAGTTGCTCTTCCACCATACGGATGCGCTCGCGCTCGAAGACCGCTTCCTCGTCCTGATTCATCGCGCCTGCATCTCCTGCACCAGATTGCGCCAGAACGTATCGCGCTGTTGGGGGATGAAGGGGAGGTATAACGCCAGCCGCTGAGCCAGACCGTCATAGCGTTGATGGAGTTTTGCGGCTAGATGTTCTTCATCGGCTACCACTGCAAAGGTCTCCAACATGGTGTCATCAATCAAGGTTGGCATCTCGCCCCACTGGGCGCGGCTTGCCATGGCAGAGAGCTTTTCACCAATCTCCCCCCAGCCGTGATGCTCCAAGACCCGCCGATAGGAAGGCGTTGAGGCATAGAAGGCGATTTGGGTGCGGACGAATTCAGCCTCCTCGCGGTTGGTGGCGGTGAAGGCAGTAACGCAGATTTGAACGGCCTCGGCAGAACGCTCTTTCTTTTCAGCGCCACGCTGAACAGCGGGGAGGATGATCTCGCTCAGATAGTCCGCCGAGTGAAAGGGATGGGCGAGAAAGCCTTCCGCTTCTTCCCCAGCCAGTTGGGCTAAGCCGGGGTTGACTCCGGCGATCAAAATGGGGATGTCAGGGTGAGCGATGGCGCCGGGATTGAAAAAGGGTGACATGAGGCTCAGGCGATAATATTCCCCTTGATACCGCAGTGGAGTGCCGTACTGCCAGCACTGCCACAGTGCGCGCATGGCTTGAATTTGCTCGCGCAGTTTTCCGACCACCGATTCGGGCCAAGGCATTCCAAAGCGGCGCTCGATGTGCGCCTTGACCTGCGTTCCCAAACCTAAAAGGAAACGGCCCTTTGAAAATTGCGCTAAATCCCACGCCGTATAAGCTAGCGTGGTGGGGCTACGGGCAAAAGAAACGGCAATCGCCGTGCCAAACTTCAAGCGCTGGGTGTGTTCGGCAATCAAGACCCCAGGCAGAAAAGGATCATGACTTGTCTCAGGACACCACAGCGCATCGAAGCCGATGGTTTCGGCGGCACGGGCGATTTCGGCAACCGCGCTCAGATGGGAGGGGGAAAGGGTGGCATCCACATACATGGCTTCATTCGCTCAGCAGATAAGCCACAATCCATTGGGTGGTGGCTAGCAGAGCGTCGAGATGGGTGCGTTCATAATTGTGAGAGGCATCTACCCCTGGCCCGATCAATGCCACGGCAACATCTCCACCTGCCCGCCAATAGGCGCCCCCATCCGAACCGTAGTAAGGATAAGTGTCGACCTTATAGGGGATGCCTGCTTCTTCGGCGATGTGCCTTAATTGCTGGCTGAAATCGTGATGGTAAGGACCGCTTGAATCTTTGACACACAGGGTGCAATGAAACTCATCGGAGGTTTGTCCCTCACCGACTGCAGCCATATCGACCACCAAGAGCTCTGTCAATTCGGCTGGGAAACCGGTCGCCGCTCCATGCCCGACTTCTTCGTAGTTAGAGATCAGGAAGGTGGTTGTTTGGCGAGGCTTTTGGCCGCTATCGTACAGTGCCTTGATCGCCGCAAACATACAGGCTACACAGGCTTTGTCATCCAGATAGCGAGAACGCACGAAGCCCTCCGTCACCTCAACCCGCGGATCGAAAGCCACAAAGTCGCCCACTTCGATGCCCAAGGCACGCGTATCCGCCTCGCTGGTCGTGCGCGCATCTAAGCGCACTTCGAGGTTGTCTGCCTCGCGGCTCAATTCA
>FWWL01004987.1_pt1 | contig 21447 bp, 19 predicted proteins | sample 2228331 | NCBI WGS metagenome assembly FWWL01 (sample SAMEA103939775, study PRJEB20133) | metagenome | reverse complement strand
ACTTTTTCAGCTGCTATAAATAAGTCTCCCTCATTTTCTCTGTCCTCATCATCAACGATAATAATCATCTTGCCTTCACGAACATCATCAAGAATTTCTTCTATTGTGTTAAATTTATACTCCTGCTTTTTTCCTCCCATTATTTCCTCCTGTTATTTTCCCTAAAAATTTAATTAGGCTGAATAGTATAATATATCAAAACCATTGAATATTTTTCCAAAATTTAAATAGTTTCTTAGGTAAGCCATTTTTTATAACACCTTTTTTAATCTGGCATTGCGAATATGCTTAAATAATTTTTTTGAGATTGCTTCGTCGCTATCACTCCTCGCAATTACGGAGAGGTATTCACCATTCACTATCCACCATCCACCAATCACCAATTAGAGACTGCTTCGCCCCAGATTGCCACGCTTTCGCTCGCAACAGGTGGGCTTGCAGTGACGGTGTGGGGCATGAAAGACGAGATTGCTTCTGGTGCTAAACCTTTCTCGAGGTGAAGGCATGGCTTACCCTTGTAATGACACTTGAGAATCACTCAATTTAAATACTTAATACACTTCATCGTATGAGCCTATATCAATAAGATGTATTGTATCACTGGTAATTTTGAAGATTATACGAATTTCATAGGTCAAGGAACATGCATATTTGCCTTTTAGTGCTCCAGAAAGGGCATGTGTTTTCAGTTTTAGTGAAAAAGGGTCATTAACTAAAACCTCTAAAATTCAAAGAACGGATCCACTAAGTGCGGATTTCGTTTAAGAAGTTTTGCAACTTTTCTGTCAAAATAAGAAGAGGTCTTAATCCTGTATTTCATTCATGAGTCTTAAAATATGATTTTTATAATCCTCAACTAAATCGTAAATCTTGGCAGGTTCTTTTTCTGAATACTTTATTCTATCAATTAAAGTTTTTCGCCTTTTCTCTCTCATAAAGAAAAGATACGAAATCAAAAACTTCCTGCAATTTTTCATTTGGAAGCTCTTTTAGCATTTCCTGGATTTTTTCAGTTTTAGACATAAAATATTATAGCAGAAAAAGTTAGCTCAGAACTATTTATCGAATATCCTTCTCATAAATGCGAAGGGTTTTGTATCTTTTGGCATTGACTATTTGGGTTAGATTGATTGTGTCGTAATTGTCCTCAAGAATCCATGAAAATTCTATTTTCTTAAATCCATGCTTTGTAACACCTTTGAATACTTCTCTTAACATTATGGATTCAACACCTTTAAGCCTGAAATATTTTTTAACTCCAAAAAGCAAGAGCCTGATAGACTTGATTTTTTTTCTCCAGTACAGAGCTTTTAAAATGTTTATTGGTGTTAGCCTGCCATGAATTCTTCTTAAAACTTCATTGAAATCTGGTATTGCTCCAAAAAAACCAACAGGCTTAGAATCCTTTTCAGCCACAACAACCAATTCTTCAAGTGCAATGGGTTTTAACTTTTCAGCCATATAGTCCACTTCTTCCTTTGTTATTGTGATAAATCCCCAATTTTCTCTCCATGCCTCATTATAAACTTCCATGAATGCATAGAGTTCTTCTTTAAGATTTTTAATTTTTACAGTTCTTGCCTTGATACCAAGTTTTTCAGCAAAACGGGCAATTCTGTCAATTTTAGATGGAAGCTCTGAAGGGATATCAGCGATAAAACAATATAGGTCCTTTGCCTTTGTCATACCATAGGATTCTGCAAGTTCATTGTAATAGGGTGGATTGTACGGTATCATAATCATGGATGGAGTCTCAAAGCCTTCATATAAAAATCCGCATTCCTCGTTTGTTGAAAGATTCATTGGTCCACGCATTATTTTAAGCCCTTCTGCTTTTAGATAGTTCTCTGCAGTATTAAAAAGAGCATGGGCAACTTCTTTGTCGTTTATGCATTCAAAAAGTCCAAAAAAACCAGCCTGTTCTTTATGAAATTCAATGTGGGCATAATTTACAATCCCTGCAATTCTTCCAATAGGTTTGCCATTTTTAAGGGCTATAAAAAATTTTGCCTTTGCTCTTTTGAAAAATGGATTTTTTGGAGTAAGATGATCCACCATGTCTTTTATTAGTGGTGGAGCATAAAAAGGATCGTTTTTATGCAATTTTATTGGTAGACAAACGAATTCCTTTAAACCTTTTTTGTCAATAACTTCTTTAATTTCTATTGACATTAAAAATTAAATTACGCCTAAGGCTTTACCTACTTTATAAAATGCTTCAAGGACCTTATCAAGATGTTCATCTGTATGGGTTGCCATGTAACTCGTTCTTATAAGAGCTTTTCCCGGTGGCACTGCTGGAGATACTGCGACATTTGCAAAAATTCCCTCTTCCTGAAGCATCATTACGAACTTAAATGCAAGCTCATCTTCACCAACTATGACAGGAATAATAGGAGTTTCAGCCACTCCTATGTCAAAGCCCATTTCCCTGAAACCTTTAAGCATCTTATTTGTGTTTTTCCAAAGCTGTTCTCTTCTTTCGGGCTCATTCACGATAATATCTATTGCCGCTGAAACAGCTGCTATTGATGCAGGTGGTGGGCTTGCACTGAAAATAAATGCCCTGCCAAAGTGTTTGATGTAATTTATGACATCCTTTTCTCCTGCTATAAATCCACCTATTGAAGCAAGAGATTTGCTGTATGTTCCCATTATAAGGTCTACTTCCTTTTCAAGTCCAAAATGCTCTGCAGTGCCTCTTCCAGTGTCTCCCAATACTCCAATTCCGTGAGCATCATCAACCATAATTCTGGCACCATATTTTTGGCAAAGTTCATAGACCTCAGGAAGCTTTACGATGTCTCCTTCCATGCTGAAAACTCCGTCAACCACTACAAGCTTTGATTTGTCTTCGCATTCTTTAAGGACTCTCTCAAGGTCTTCTATGTCATTGTGTTTGTATCTTTTTACTTCGCCAAAAGAAAGCCTGCATCCGTCAACAATACTTGCATGATCCATTTTATCTATTATTACAAGGTCATCCTTGCCAACTAATGAGGAAATAACTCCAAGGTTGACCTGAAAACCTGTTGAGAATACAAGAGCGGATTCTTTTCTTACAAACCAAGCAAGCTTTTCCTCAAGTTCTACATGAATATCAAGTGTACCATTTAAAAATCTTGAACCTGCGCATCCTGTTCCATATTTTTTTATTGCATTAATTGCAGCTTCCTTGACCTTTGGATGGTTTGTAAGTCCGAGATAATTATTTGAGCCAATCATAATCATCTTTCTGCCATTCATTATCACTTCAGGGCCCTGCGCAGACTCAATAATCCTAAAATATGGATACATACCTACTTTTTGTAATTCATAGGCGGCTGTAAATTTAAAGCATTTTTCAAAGACATCCTTTTTTATAACCACTGATTCTCTCTGTACCATTTCGCTGTTCTCTCCATCCCTTCCTCTAATGTAGTTTTTGCTTTAAAACCAAGCAAATGCTCGGCTTTTGTTGTATAGCAAACCCAACAGGGTTGCATCAGTTCTTTAAGTTTATCGTTATTTATTATACTTGTTTTGTCAAATTTTTGAAAGAGCCCAACAAAGAATTTGCCAATTGTTGGAGAAATTTTAATTTTTAGTGGCTTCTTTTTTAATACCTTAGAGATTACCTCAACAATCTGACAAGTTGTATAGGCATGGGAGTTAGCAATAAAAAGTTTTTCACCTGCTGTATTTTCATTTTTTGCAGACAGAATAATACCGTTTACAAGGTCATCTACATAAATCATAGAATATCTTCCTTCAATGAAGTAAAAAACCACACCAGCCTTAATCATTTTGAAAAAGGTAAGAAAATCAGTATCTCTTGGTCCGTAAACTGCAGGTGGACGAATAATGGTGATAGGAATCTTATCTTTAAAATGTTCAACAGCTTTCTCACCTAATAATTTGCTCTTTCCATATTCTGATACTGGATGGGCATTCGTATTTTCGTCAACAGGTATTCCGTCTCTGCAAGGTCCAACTGCCGCAAGACTGCTTACATGGATAAATCTTTTTAAGGATAGATTTAGCTCTGCCACTATTTCCACAAGATTTTTTGTTCCGATATAATTTGACTTGTAAAACTCTTCATAACTTTTTGCCTTTGTGATTCCTGAGAGATTAAAGATATAGTCAAAGTTCCAATCTATCTTTCTTAAACTTTCTTTGTCAGTGCAATCTGCTTTAATAATCTTTGCATTAAGCCCTTCAAGAAAACGAAGCTTTGCTGGATTCCGAACAATACAATGAACCTCAAAACCTTCATCTAAAAGCTTCTCTACAAGATGACTGCCAATAAAACCCGTTCCTCCGGTAACCAATGCCTTCACTTAATCTTCCTCACCTTAAGAGTAAGTCCGTCAACTTTTTCAACAATAACTTCCTCATCCTTCTTGATTTCCTCATCAGATATTGCCTGCCAAAGCTCACCATGAACCATGACCAAACCTTTTCCAGATGAGAAATCTTCCTTTGCATACCCTTTCATTCCTATAAGTTCCTCCACTCCTGTAACAGGTTTTCTTTTATGTGCCTTATAAGCAAGTCTTAGAAGAACAGCAAAAAATAAAGCCGTAACAATTGCAACAGGTATTATAACAGAGAGAGAAAGTTTAAAAAGAGGATTTGCTGTATCAAAAAGCATGATAGAACCCAAAACAAAACATACAATGCCTCCTAAGGTTAGTAATCCATAAGAGGTAAATTTGAGTTCAAGTATGAAAAGAATTATTCCAAGAAGTATTAATCCAGCAGCTGCATAGTTTATAGGAAGCGTTTGTAGACTATAAAAAGCGAGTATTAAACTTACAGCACCAATTACTCCGGGGAATATGGCTCCCGGATTGCTTAACTCAAATATAATTCCGTAAATTCCTATCATTAGTAAAATATAGGCAATGTTGGGATTACTTAGAAAGTTTAAAAACTTTAATCTAAAGCTCATCTCTATTTCACTAACCTTTGAATCCCTTGTGTTAATTACTTTTTCACCTGCTGAGGTTTTAACCTTTTTCCCATGAATATCTTTCAAAAGTGTCTTTAAATCCTCAGCCAATAAATCTATAACACCTTTTTTTAGTGCCTCTGTCTCAGTTGAGGAAATTCCTTTTCTCACTGCAAGCTCTGCCCATTGCTCATTTCTTCCTCTCTCTTTTGCAATAGCTTTTATATATGCTACTGCATCGTTCGTAATCTTTTCTGCAAGCTTTTTATCCATCTTTTCTCCACCCATTGCCACAGGTGAGGCTGCACCGATGTTTGTTCCAGGTGACATAGCAGCTATGTGGGCTGCCAATGTAATAAATGCACCTGCACTTGCTGCCCTTGCTCCCTTTGGAGCAACATAAACAATAATAGGAATTTCGGAGTTTAACATCTCTTTAATAATGTCCCGCATTGAACTGTCAAGTCCTCCAGGTGTGTCAAGCTGAATTATTAATGCCTCTACCTTTATTTCATGGGCTTTTTTTATTCCTTTGGTGATATACTCAGCATGTGGAGGATTAATCACTCCTTCTACTTTAAGCAAAAGTATCTCTTTTGCATTGGCTTGAGCAAAAAGTAAAACAACTACAAAAATTGCAAAAATAAGAGTTCTTATCATGTTAATACACCTTTAATTTTCTCCTTTAAAATACCTATAATTTTTCCTGCAGTCTCCTTATTTAGAGCTCCATTTGATGAGGGAGTTTCAAATATTCTTTTAGGAAGAGAAAGATTGTCAAGGTCAAATCCGCAATTTATCTTAAAACGAAATTTTTCTGCATATATTTGCTTTGCAATATCGGAGAGTTTGTCTTTGTCAAATGAGTATCCTGCAAGTTTCAGACATCTTAAAACTGTATCTGGTGGATAAATTTCCCTTGCAAAGAAACATATGACAAGGCTTGAAAGTATCTGTCTCCAGCATTCTTCATTGAATATTTTTTCTGCAATCTGATCTTCGCTAAATTTTTTTGTCATTGCCTCTTTATCAATGCTATATCCGGCACTATCAAGATGACTATGCCTTGCTCCAAATAAATAGCCTATGTGTGAAGCATATCCTGTATGATAACCGGGCATCTCATTTTTACCATAAGTTAAAGCAAAATCTTTACCACCGTATTTTGATGAAGCATAATCAATGCCCTTTGCAACATCTCTGAAAAATTCACTCTCTCCATAAACGATTTTTTTTATAAGCTTAATATAATAGTCAACATCTCCCCACTTTGGAATAATACCTTCTGTATGCTTTTCATTTATAACTCCTCTTTCAAATGCCTCTGTAATCCATGCAAGCACAACTCCTGCAGATATTGCATCAAGTCCCATGTCTTCAACAGCTTCAATAAGTTTTAAAACTCCTTCAGTTGAGGTAATGGCAAGCATTGAACCCAGTGAATAAATAAGTTCATAATCATAGGAGAGATAAATTGTCTGATAAAAATAAGGCTCATCTTCATAAGGCTTTCTCAAAGTTGCAAGATGAATACATGCAACTGGACAATGAGAACATGCAACCCTTCTTCCAAGATGTTTTTCAGCAAATGCCTCACCAGAAATTTTTTCTAACCCCTCAAGTTCATTTGTAAGAAGATTTTTTATTGGAAGACCCTTTGAAAAAATAAGGGGAAGAACATTTGCAGGAGTGCCAAGTTCATGATATTTTTTCATCTTGTCTGATTCTGTAATCTGCTTAAACAACTGGGAATAAAGTTCCTTGTATTCTTTGAAGTCTGTGACATTCAAATCCCTTTTGCCTGAGACAACAACTGCTTTCAAATTTTTGCTTCCAAAAACTGCACCAAGTCCAAGTCTTCCAAAGTGTCTGTAAGTCTCCAGAGTAACACAGGCATAATTTACAAGTCTCTCACCTGCAGGACCGATTCTCATTATTGTCCTCAGGCCTGCTCCTGGTTCTTTTCTACGAATAAGTCCTGCGGCAGAGACACCTTCAAGTCCCCAAAGGGTTGTAGCGTCTCTGAAGTAAACTTTATCTCCATGAATTGCAACATAGCATGGTCTTTCGCTTTTTCCTTTAATTACAATTGCTCCATATCCTGCCATTCTTATTGCAATCGCACTTCTTCCGCCTGCATGGGACTCTCCTAAATTTCCTGTAAGGGGTGATTTAAACATTGCAACTGTTTTTGATGCAATTGGGAATAGTCCATTAAGTGGACCAACAGCGAAAATTATAGGATTCTCTGCAGAGAAAGGCTCTATATAAGGAGGACAATTTTCATGAAGAAGTTTTATTGCAACGCCTGTGCCTCCTATGTATTTTGAAAATAAATCATCTCTTTCTTCTGTCCAAAACTTTTTCTTTGAAAGGTCAATGTATAAAACTTTCATCTTCTAAGCTCCAAAACCTTGTAATGACAGCTTCTTGCACATTCTCCACATTGAATGCATATTACAGGTTTGTTTTTCTTGTTATTCCAACCAATTGCATCAAGAATGCATGCTTTCACACAGTGTCCACATCCTGTACATTTGTCTTCCTTAAGCATAACTCCCCCACCTTTTCTTACAACCAATGCATCCTCTGGACATGCACGAGCACATGGTGGATCTTCACACCCTCTACATACCAAAACCTGAAATCCCCTTGAAATTCCTCCTCGGGAGCTTACCTTTATGCATGAACTTTCAAGACCAACTGCTTGATGTGCTCTGCCACATCCGAACACGCAAAGAAGACATCCAACACATTTTTCACTGTCTATTACAAAAACAGGCATAGATAAATTATAACATGTTATAATTGAATTCTAAAATGGAAAAAGCAATTCAGATTTTTTTCCATAAAACCCTTGCAAACAGTTTTCTTGATACCACTATGGTATTTTTAACTGAAAGAGGCTGGATTATGTATGTGCCTATTTTGCTTTTTTATGTATTTAAGCTTTATAAAACTAAAGAGAAAACCCCAATTTTATACTTAATTCTCTCACTTTCTTTAGGAATTTTTCTTTCTGATTGGCTAACTCAGGAGATTAAAAACATCGTCCAAAGAATTAGACCATGCCATTCAGAGTACTTTAGAGCTATTGTTGGATGTACAGGTTCTTTTAGCTTTCCTTCAAATCATGCAACAAATCATACTACAGTAGTAACAATTTTTGCCTTTTTCCTAAAAGAGAGTTTACTTTCAAAAAGATTGAAAATTGCTTTAACAAGTTATGCCATAACAGTAGCAATTTTGGTCTGCCTGTCAAGAGTATACTTAGGAGTTCATTGGTTCAGCGATGTTTTGGCTGGTTGTTTCTTAGGAATACTTTTTGGTTATATCGTTTATAAGGCATATGTAAATACAAATTCTATCAAGAGAGTTTTCTATTTGTGTTTAATTGTTTTAAGTCTTTTTAGGATTTATTTTATTCTTCATGCACCTGTTGACATTTCACCAGATGAAGCCCATTACTGGGAATGGTCAAGAAGACTTGATTTAAGCTACTATTCAAAGGGTCCAATGATTGCATATCTAATTGCCTTTTCAACTTGGATTTTTGGAAACAATCCATTTGCAGTAAGAGTATTGGCAGTAGTATTTTCTTTTTTAAGTAGCATTTTTATCTATAAAATTGGAAAAGAGTTTTTTAGCGAGAGAGCTGGATACATTGCAGGAATACTTTTTCAGCTAATTCCTCTTTTTACAGTCTTTGGAGTAATTTTCACTATTGACAGTCCATTTATTTTTTTCTGGATTCTCTCAATTTATCTTTTTGCTGAGGCATTGAAAGGCAAAAAAGTTTGTTGGATTTTACTTGGAATAATAATTGGTTTCGGACTTCTTACAAAATATACAATGGCTTTCTTCTATTTGTGCATGCTTGTTTATTTATTAAAGTACAAAAGTACAAATGATTCCCTATTATCTAAACTTTCACTTGCACCTGCACTTTCACTTACAATTGCTCTCTCCCTCATTGTTTTTTCTCCTGTAATTATCTGGAACTTTCAGCATGACTGGGTAACTCTTAAGCATACTGCTGGACAGGCTCATGTTTATGAAGGATTTAAAATCTCATTAAAATCTTTAGCTGAATTTATTGGAAGCCAACTTGCAGTTGTAACACCTTTAATTTTTGCACTTGGATTTTATTTTATTTTTAAACCATCAGCTCTAAATATTAGCAAAAGGCAGTGGTGGTTTGTTTTGTCTTTTTCAATGCCAGTCTTTTTATTCTTTTTACTTAAAAGTATACAGGGAAAAGTTCAGGCAAACTGGTCAATGATGGCTTACATTCCATTTTTATTTACAATTGCCTATGCTGCTGAGAGAGAAATTTTAAAAAAGCTTGTCATTGCATCTATTGTTCTTTCAAGCATATTTACAGTTCTCACATATGCAATACCTTTTATGAATCTGCCTGCAAAATTAGACCCATCAGCAAGGCTTAAAGGATGGAAAGAGCTTGGAGTGAAAGTCAGTCAATTAAAAAAAGAGCTTGAAAAAGATGGAAAGGTTGTGATTTTTTCTGACAGATATCAGATTTCAAGTGAGCTCGCATTCTATGTTGAAGGAAAACCAAAGGTTTACTGCATTAATCTTGGCAGAAGAATGAATCAGTATGACCTGTGGGAGTCAATAAACAGTGAACTTTTAGGAAAAGAAAAGATTAACGGAGTATTTGTCATGTACGGAACAAAAAATAATGCACCAGAGGAAGTTAAAAAAGCCTTTGACAGATGCGTAGGAGAGAGTTTTACTGCCAAGAAAAAAGGTGTTAAAATTAGAGATTATACAATATTTAAATGTTACAATTTTAAAGGTATTGAAGATAAAAAACCAGAAACCTATTAAGGAGTGAAAAATGGAGCTTTCAGTAGTCATTCCTATTTACAATGAAGAGGAAAATGTTGAAGAGCTTCATAAAAGACTAACTGAAATCTTAAATAAACTTCAAATTTCCTATGAAATAATTTATGTTGATGACGGTAGCACTGACAATACTTTAAAAATTCTTGAAAACATTCAAAAAAGCGATCCACATGTTGTTGTTCTTAGCTTCAGAAGAAACTTTGGACAAACTGCAGCATTCGCAGCAGGATTTGATTTTGCAAGGGGAAACATTGTAATTACAATGGATGGAGACCTGCAGAATGATCCAGCTGACATTCCAAAACTCCTTGAAGCAATAAAAGATGCTGATTTAGTAAGTGGATGGAGAAAAAAAAGAAAAGACCCTTTCCTTACAAGAAGACTTCCATCTATTATTGCAAATTGGCTTATTGGAAAAGTTACTGGAGTGAGAATACACGATTATGGATGTTCGCTTAAAGCTTACAGAAGAGAAATCGTCAAAAATCTAAAACTTTATGGTGAAATGCATAGGTTTATTCCTGCCCTTGCAAGCTGGTATGGAGTTAAAATAAAGGAAGTTGAAGTAATTCATCATCCAAGATACAAAGGTAAATCAAAATACGGCTTAAGTAGAACAATAAAAGTTCTTCTTGACCTCCTTACTGTAAAGTTTCTTCATAGTTTTTCCACAAAACCACTTCAGTTTTTTGGACCAATTGGATTTTTATTTATGGTGTTAGGGACTTCAATCGTTGGATATCTTTTATTTTTGAAAATCTTTCAGGGAGCATCAATTGGTGGAAGACCTTTGCTTCTTGGTGGTTTCTTTTCAGTCCTCATAGGATTGAACTTTATAGGAATGGGGCTTCTTGGAGAGATGATTGTAAGAGTCTATCATGAAACTCAGAAAAAGCCTATTTATATTTTAAAGAAAATTTTGGGACCGGGAGATTGAAAAAAGCCTTAAAAATACTCTTTAGAGTCTCTGTTACTTTTGTTTTAATTGCTTATTTACTAAGTAAGATTGATTTATCCTCATTATTTCAATCACTATCAAAAATCAACATCTATTTTTTTCTCTCTGCATCATTTCTTTATATTGTCTCATCCTATATATCCACCTTAAGATGGAAACTCTTTATCATACCTTCAACCAATCACCACTCAACAATCACCAACCACCAAACACCATCCACCATTTCCAACTACAGCCTTTTTTCCTTATACATGATTGGTTGTTTTTTTAATACATTTTTACCCGGAATTATGGGAGGAGATTTTGTAAAAGTGCTTTTAATGAGAAAACACTTATCAATTAAAGAAGCTGTTGCTTCTGTTTTAGTGGAAAGATACATTGGGCTGATGGCTCTTTTGTTTCTGGGATTTGTCTTTTTTTGCATTTTTTATGAAGAAATGCGAAAAAATTGGATTCTCTATTCAGTTCCTGCATCCTTCATATTTTTTTTGCTTTTAACATTTGGAATTTTCTCTTTTGGAAAAAAATCAATTTTTAAGGGCTATTCAAAAACTTATTTTCCAATTATTAAAAAAAACTTTTTTAAAGCCCTCCTCTACTCTTTTTTAGTTCAAATTGTTGTAATGATCTCTGTTTATTTAATTTTCATTGGGCTTGGAATTTCAGTGAAATTCTACGCAATTTTCATTTATCTGCCAGTCATCATTATACTGACAATGCTTCCTATTTCCATATCAGGCATAGGAGTAAGGGAATGGGGATTTTTTCTTTTCTTTGGAAGTTCAATAGGATATGAAAATGCTGTTTCAGCCTCGTTTCTTTGGTTTCTCTCAGTTGCCCTTGCTTCTTTATTTGGTGGGATTGAATACTTAAGATTTAAGGATTTTTTTGATATGAAGCAAAAATAAGAATCTCTTTAAATCCCTGAGATTGTTTAGAAATGGGTCTTTCTTAAACTTTTCAATTACTTCTGGAGCATTGAGCTTATCTTCAATATTTAATTTGTATTTTTTTACAATCTCTCCTGCAATATAGAAAACATCTTCTCTTCTTTCCCTAAGAGGTGGAATCCTAAAAAATACTGGATTGAGAAATTTAATAAGCTCACTTGAAAATTCTCCTGTAGTCATTTTAATTCTTAGGTCCTCTTTTCCAACCAATATAAACCTTATGTCTTTCAATTCAGTAGGATATATATCGCCAACTCTATAAAAAATCTTATTTTTCAACGCATTATAAAACTTCTCTTGAAAATCCCTTGGCATTTCATCAAAATTCTTTATTACCAATGTGCCTCCTTCTGCGTGTTTTAAAGCACCTCTTTTACCTTTTTTGCCCATATATCCGTCTTTTATTCCAAAAAACTCTTCCTCAAGTAATTCTTCTTCCAGGTCGCAGAAAATCATTATAAAAGGCTTATCTTTTCTTGGATTGTTGTCCGCAGAATGCAGAGCTGCTGCAAGAAGTCTTTTCCCTACAGCTCTTTCACCATATATGTAAATATTTCTGTCCTTAGAATTTTCTTCAAACAAATTTGCAAGCATTTTTGCAAAAACAGGATTTTTACTGTCAAACTTGAACTTTTTGAGATGAAAGACATTTTCTGCAGAAAACTGAATTTCCTCTCCAACATCAAACTCATTAGCAACAGAAATTACTCTATCCATTGCATTTTGGAGAATTTCGGTTGAGTCAGCCTCTTTTATCCTAAAGTATCTTTTAGCAAGCTCAAGAAATAGTTCTCTGTTGTCAACTACAGATGGAAACATAAGAGCCTGTGCACCATAGGTAGATAAGTCAGCAAGTAATGCCATATCATAACTGTTTTGCAATGCTGAACCGCGAGGTGGTATAGCACCTTTTATGTCCTTAATTCCATCTTTTGAAAAAATTTTATTAAGAATTTTTGAGACTTCCCTGAAAGGTGGGCATAATATATTTCTCTGAAGAGCTTCCAAATTGTTTGTCCCTAAAATAGATTGTTCAAGAAACACTCTATCTTCCAAAGGAAGTTTTATTAAAAAAGGAATAACGCTTCTGTAAGATGGAAAGTCATTTGTCATAAAAAGTAAACCGAGACAAGGAAGAAGACCTGCAAAAAATGCCTCATCCCTGTGAATATGGGGCAATTTTTGAGCTAAAGCAGTTGATACTTCAGCGCTGAGTATTCCGTAAAACCAGATGTTTAAATCTTCTTCCTCAAGAAAAAGGTCACTCTCAAGAATAATCTGTTCAACCTTTTTAGTGCCAAGAAAATTAATCATCTGAGAGAAATTTGTAATCTCTGTTTTTCCGCAAGGAGAATTAACAGCCTGAAAAATTAGGTATGCAATTATAGGATCATACTTAACCAAATATGAGAACTTTTCGCTGTCTTCTGTAAAAAGTTCCCTGAACTTTGAAATAGTATGCTTAAAAACTGGTAAACTCATGCTTTCTTATTATAAATCAAAAAAATAAAAATTCCAAGAGGTATTCCCAAAATAGCGATAGAAATCAAATAATTGGTATAACCATTTGAAAATTGAGTATTTTTTGCTGTCATGGCGAGCCTTACCGAATGTGAGGCGTGGCAATCTCTCCGTTATGAACCGACAAAGACGTGGCGATGCCTCGCAATGACACTTGATAATTGCACAATTTAGATTTAATCAAACTCAAACTTCATTATAATTGCGTCTTCATCTGGCATAAGGTAATATTTCTTGCGAATTGAATACTTCTTAAATCCTAATTTTTCGTAAAGATTTATTGCTTTTAAGTTGGAAACCCTTACTTCAAGAAAGCAGCTTTTTACTGTATTTTTCATATCTTCTAATGCTTCTCTGACGAGAGCCTGAGCAATGCATTTTCTTCTAAATTCAGGTTTTACAGCAAGAGAGAGAATTTCAGCTTCATCTAAAATTTTTCTGTAAATGATGTAACTAACGACTTCACCATCAATTTCTGCAACTTTTATTTTTGAGGATGGATTGGCTAATTCTTCTTTAAAAGATTCTAAAGACCACGGAGTTGAGAAACTTTGTAGGGCAATTTTATAAATAAATGGCAAATCTTCTTCCTGAGCAAATCTGATTATCATCCAAATTTTATTTCAGCCTCTGATTTCCTGAGATAAAGCGGTTCAAGCTCTTTTGCAGAGACTACTTCACCTTTTTTAATTTTCTCCTCAGCTATCAAAGCAACCAATGCCGGATTTAAAGTTGAATAAAAATTATTCGCAAAAAAAGCATACTCATGTAAGTGTTCTTTTAATTTTTCTTTATAAATTTGTACTGCATCGCCTACAAAAATTGTTTTTTCGTTAATCCATTCTAAAAGATTTTCCAATTTTAAAACCGAATCTTCTTTAAGTCTCTGCAGAGTCTCTCCGCTCCATTTAAAAAGTGCTGCATAAATCTCTTTTTTTCTTGCATCAAGTATTGGACATATTTGATAACAGGCAAATGGAAATCCTCTTGCAATTGCCTCTAAAGTTGATACAGCAACAACAGGCTTTCCTGTTGCAAATGAAAGCCCTTTTACAGTGCTTACTGCAACCCTTAATCCTGTAAAAGAACCCGGTCCTGCTGTAACAGCGTAGTAGTCAATTGTTTCAAAAGGAATTTTCATGATTTCAAGAAGATGAGCAATCTCTGGAATAAGCTTTTCAGAATGGGAAGCCATAAACTGCATGGTTGCCTGTGCTGTTAAAACACCATTCTCAGTAACTGCTACTGCTGCATATTTTGTTGATGTATCTATACTTAAGATTCGCATCTTTCAATTTTGATTATAAATCTTTTAGGGCTCTCATTGGAAAGGGGAAGAGTAAATTTCTTAAACTCTGCTTTAAAATTATGCGGCAATTCCTTAAGTTCCTCTTGCATTTTTAGAGCTTTGCTGATTATGAAAAATCCATTCTCTTTTATAAGATGTTCACAGTTTTCTATGAAATCCCTAATGCTCCATACTGCTCTGCTTATCACAATATCAAACTTTTCATCTATCTCCTTAGCCTTTGCCTGATAAACAAATATATTCCCAAGTTGAAGCTTTTTTTTGATATTTTTCAGAAATGCGCATCTTTTCCACGAAGGATCAATCAATGAGACTCTAAGTTTTTCTCTTACAACTGCCATTGGCACTCCGGGAAATCCCGCACCTGAGCCAACATCTGCAATAATTAATTTTTCATCTGGAATGTAGCAAAGATAAAAAAGAGAGTCCATAAAGTGTTTTACAATAATTTCCTTTTCATCTTCAATTGCAGTAAGATTATAAGCTCTGCTCCATTTCTTAAGCTCCTGAAGATAAAGGATAAATTTTTCACTTAGCTGATTGAGCCTTTCAGAGGGTAAATTAAGAAACCTAAACTGTTCATCCTTAAGACACTCTTTTAAAAAATTTTGTAAATGTTCCACCTCAACCAACCACGCTTCACCACTCACTATTCACCAATCACCTTTTTTTCTGAAGGGCTATCATAAGAATAGATATTGCTGCAGGGGTAACACCGGGAATTCTCATTGCTTGTCCAAGCGTTCTGGGCTTTACTTCGTTGAGTTTTTGGATGACTTCCCTTGAAAGTCCTGAAAGATTAAAGTCAAAATCCTCAGGTATTGTTTTTTCCTCAAACTGCTTCATTCTCTCAACAAGCTCCATCTGCTTGGCAATATAGCCTTCATACTTGATGTGAATCTCTACAAGTTCTTCAACTTCCTGTGTTATCTGAATCTCTGACAGAGCAAACTTTTTAATAAATTCGTAGTTAATCTCTGGTCTTTTGAGAATTTTATCCAGAAATGTCGCTTCTTCAATAGGTGTAGTTCCCGCTTCAACCAATGCTTTATTCAGCTCTTCAGATGGCTTTATAGTGGTTTCCTTAAGTCTTTTAATTTCTCCCTCAAGCATTTCTCTTTTTTTTCTAAACTCCTCGTAAGTTTCCCCATCAACAAGACCAATTCTGTGACCGTACTTCCTTAGTCTAAGGTCTGCATTGTCGTGTCTAAGAAGAAGTCTAAACTCAGCACGGGAAGTAAACATTCTATACGGCTCGTTTGTTCCCTTTGTCACAAGGTCGTCAATCAAAACTCCGATATAAGCCTCATCCCTTCTTAAAATCAAAGGCTGCTGCCCCTTTATCTTTAATGCTGCATTTATTCCTGCCATCAATCCCTGAGCTGCAGCTTCTTCGTATCCGCTTGTTCCGTTTATCTGCCCTGCGAGATAAAGTCCGTCAATACCCTTTACTTCAAGGGTATGCTTTATTTGGGTTGGATATACAAAATCATACTCAATTGCATAGCCTGGTCTCATTATTTCAGCATCTTCAAGACCGGGAATTGTTCTTACAAAAGCAACCTGAACATCATAGGGAAGGGATGTAGGGATACCATTTGCATAAAACTCTTTTCTGCTTAACCCCTCGGGCTCAAGAAAAATCTGATGCCTTGTTTTCTCTCTAAATCTTACCACTTTGTCCTCAATTGAAGGACAATAGCGAGGTCCTATTCCCTTTATTTTTCCACTGTAAAGAGGAGAACGGTCAAGGTTATTAAGGATTATTTCATGGGTTTTTGCATTTGTGTATGTAATGTGGCACGGAACTTGTGGATTTGTGATTGCCTTTGTTGAATATGAAAATGGAGGAGGTGGGTCATCGCCCCACTGCTCTTCAGTTTTTGAAAAATCAATGGTTTTTGCATCAATTCTTGGCGGTGTGCCTGTTTTAAGCCTTCCTAACTTAAGTCCAAGTTTTTTAAGTGAATCCGAAAGTTTTTTGGAAGGAAACTCGCCAGCCCTTCCTGCTTCAAAGCTATCAAGTCCAATGTGAATAAGCCCGTTCATAAATGTGCCGGGAGTTATTATTACTGCCTTTGCCTCATAAAAAACTCCAAGAGAAGTAACAACTCCATTAACTTTTCCATTTTCAACAATAATATCATCCACCATTGCCTGTTTTATAGCAAGATTTTCAGTGGATTCAAGAAGCTTTCGCATGTAAACATGATAGAGAATTCTGTCAGCCTGAGCCCTTAATGACCATACAGCAGGTCCTTTTGAGCGATTTAGCATTCTAAACTGTATGCCTGCCTGGTCTGTAATGACTGCCATGATTCCACCTAATGCATCAATCTCCCTTACTAGATGTCCCTTTGCAAGACCTCCAATTGCAGGATTACAGCTTAATTGAGCAATGGTATCAAGGGAAATCGTAAAAAGAGCTGTTGCAAGCCCCATCTTTGCACAAGCATGGGCTGCCTCACATCCTGCATGCCCTGCACCAACAACTATTACATCAAAATCTCTTTCCTTGTACATTTCTTCCCTTCATTAAAAAATTGAATACCTGTAATCGTTACAGACACATTTGCAGTCAACAAAAAATTCTATTATGATTATAACCTGAATTGTACGATTTTTTATAATAGATTGCGAGCCTCACCTTTGGTGAGGCTCGCAATGACGCCTTTTTCGTCACTACGAGCCCCTCGATGGGGCAAAACAGTCTCTGAGATTTCTTCAATACACTGTCAATGATATTTAAAAATTGATTAAAAAAGCGGGTTTTTCTCAAAAAATCAATAAAATTCAGGCTTTAAAGCTCTATTCATAAGGTCAGATGCTGCTTCCCGAGGGGACTTTCCTTCGTATATGACCTTATAAATTTCTGATGAGATAGGCATTTCAACATTGAGTGTCTGTGAAAGTTGCATAGCAGAAACACAGGTCTCAACGCCTTCAGCCACTGACCGCATACTTGCAGATATTTGCTGCATAGTCTCTCCACTGCCAAGTCTGTAGCCAACAGTATAATTTCTTGAAAGCGTTGATGTGCAGGTCAAAAAAAGGTCTCCCAACCCGCTTAATCCTGAAAATGTTATCTCCTTTGCTCCCATTTTCTTGCCCAGTCGCATAATCTCATGCAATCCCCTTGTTATTAGAGCTGCCCTTGCGTTGTTTCCAAGTTGCAATGCGTCGCATATTCCTGCTGCAATGGCAATAACATTTTTGACTGCACCACCTATCTCTGCTCCCAATGGGTCATCATGTTCATAAACCCTGAAGTAGGAAGTATTAAAAATTTCCTGCAACAAAAGTCTTTCTTTTCTTTCTGGTCCTGAAACAGTAACTGCTGTTGGTTTTTCCTGTGCAACCTCAATTGCAAAGCTCGGACCTGAAAGCACATAAACTTTCTTTCCCAATATCTCTTCAAGAATCATAGAGGGTGTCTTTAAAGTGCTTTTTTCAATTCCCTTAGATGCACTGACAACAATTGATTCTCCGTTAAGTTGCCCAGCTATTTGACTAAATACAGCTCTTATATGTTGAGTTGGCACAACATTAACAATAAATCTTGCCTTTTTTATAGCTTCAGTAACAAAATTTGTGCAATAAAGATTTTCAGGAAGCTTAATATTTGGCAGATAAAGAAAATTCTCCCTCTTTGAGTTTATTGCTTCAGCTAATTCAGGCTCCCTTGCCCAGAGGGTAACATCAAATCCTTTTTTGGAAAGCAGGAAAGCAAGGGTTGTTCCCCAACTTCCTGCTCCTATGACCGCTATGTATGACATTTTTATAGCTTACCAAACTCCTTCAGTTTAAGCTCTTTTCTTTTTATTTTACCACTTATTGTTTTTGGAAGTTCATCTACAAAGTCTATTTTTCTTGGATATTTATAAGGAGCGGTCTCCTTTTTCACGAAATCTTGAAGCTCTTTTATCAGTTCCTCAGATGGCTCATATTCCTGCGTAAGAACAATAAAGGCTTTTACAACCTCTCCTCTTACCTCATCTGGACTTGCCACAACTGCTGCTTCTTTTACCGCAGGATGCTTTATAAGTGCGCTTTCAACTTCAAAAGGACCAATACGGTAACCTGCACTAATTATAACATCATCTTCTCTGCCTACAAACCAGAAATATCCGTCCTTGTCTTTGTATCCCCTGTCTCTTGTGTAATACCAATCACCCCTGAATGCTGCAGCCATTTCAAGTTTGTCTCCGATGTATTCTTTGAAAAGTCCAACAGGTCTGACAGGTTTTATCTTTATGGCAATATTGCCCTCTGTTTCTGGTGGAACAGGATTTCCCTCATCATCAATAATGTCAATTTCAAAGCCTGGTGTAGGTAATCCTGTTGCTCCTGCCTTCATAGGAATTCCCCTAAGCATAGCAAGAGTATTAACGGTCTCGGTTTGTCCGTAACCATTGTATATGTATTCTCCAGTTGCCTCTTTCCAGATATTGATAATTTCAGGATTGAGTGGCTCACCTGCAGCAACAAAATGTCTCACTGTTTTGAATTTTAATTCACTTGTTGGGATTTCCTTTACTATCATTCTATAGGCTGTTGGTGGAGCGCAGAGGGTGGTCACTTCAAATTTTTTCAAAGTCTCAACGATAAATGCAGGAGAGAATTTGCCTTTTCTATGAAAAGTGAAAACAGTAGCTCCCATGTTCCACGGTCCGAAAAAGCTTGACCATGCAGCCTTTGCCCATCCTGTGTCAGAGATATTCCAGTGAATATCACTCGGCTTAAGGTCAAGCCAGAACTTACCAGTTATCACATGGGCAAGTGGATAGCTGACCTGTGTGTGAAGCACCATTTTTGGAAGTCCTGTAGTGCCTGAGGTGAAAAAGATAAATGCAGGGTCATCTGAAAATGTTCTTTCTCCTATGAATGCTTCGCTCTGAATAAGCTCATCGTAGTTTTTCCATCCTTCTTTTTTCTCTGTATTAATCAAAATGACATCTTTGCCGTATTTATTTACAGCCTCTTCAATTTTTTCTGCATTCTCAGAGTTAGAGAAAACTGCCTTAATATCCGCTGCCTTTAATCTATATTCAATATCCTTTTCTGTCAAAAGAGTTGTTCCGGGAATTGAAACAGCATTGATTCTCATTATAGCAAGAATTATCACCCACCACTGAGGGACATTTGGCAGCAATACTAAAATCCTGTCACCCTTTTGTATGCCAAGTTTTTTAAGCCCGCCTGCCAATTTGCTTGAAAGAGAAGTCAAATCCTGAAAGGAAAACTTTTTTACCTCTTCACCGTTAGTCCATATAAGGGCTGTCCTGTCCCCCCATTTGTCAAAGACATCCAATGGGAATGAAAATTTTTCTGGCACATCAATTTTAAAGTTTCTGATCTCATCGTAAGACTTTTCAATACTCTTCTCCATAGACTCCCTCCAAAGAAATGTGAATAATTTTAAATCATAAAAAAAATGATAAACATTAATCAAGAAATTTTTCTCTGCATGTGATTACTATATTAAAATGTCACCTGTATTTACTACATTGAAATGTCACATATATCTTAACCTCCTTCTTTTTAGACAAGCAATAAGATTTTTAATATTTAGAAAGGTTTGATTTTTATGAAAACTTGTACTGATAATCCTATTACTCAAAAATTGCAGAGTTACGGATTATGGTAAAATAATTGAAAAATTATGCTACATTACGCAATAGTTACATCTTTATAAGCTTTATGGGAGCAGTATATGGTAACAAAGTGGTAACAGTAGCTAAAAATGAGGTGGGGCAGTTTTTGTAAGTTATTGAAAAATAAAGTGGACAGTAGGGGAGTTTGAACCCCCAACCTCCAGAGTGCGATTCTGGCGATCTCCCAGCTGAGCTAACCGCCCTGTATTTTTATAATATCATAACTTCAATATTAATTGAGCACATGCCTACCGAAAAATTACTTAAAGACTTAATAATTGGCATTTTTCAAAAGGATATTTATACTGCTCCCCATCAAGATTGGACACAGCAAATGTGTAGAGGTTAAAATCTCTGCATGAGCAGAGATAACCTTTTAAAATGGGAATGCAGTAAAATGAAAGCAAAAAAATGGACAGCAGAAGAGAAAATGGCAATAGTGCTTGAAGGTCTCAAAGAAAAGAGGTCTGTGGCAGAGATATGCAGAGAGCACAAGATAAACCAAACACTGTATTACAGATGGCGGGATAAATTTTTAGAGGCAGGCAAGAAAGGACTAATGAATGGCTCTGGTGATGATAAATATTATAAGGCAGAGATTGACAGACTTCAAAGAATTATTGGGAAACAGACTATACAGATTGAGATAAAAAAAACAGAGGAACTATTTCCAACAAGGTAGAGGCAGTGCAGAGACTTGAGGGGCAGGGTTATAAATTAAAAGAGGCATGTGAGGCTCTTGGTATACCAAGAAGCACTTACTATTGTTCGGTCCAGAAAGTAACAGTTGAAGAAGAAACAGAACAGACGAAGGATGATGAACTAATTGAAAAGATAAAAGCGATAAAGACTGAGCATCCTTTTTGGGGATACAGACGAGTGACAGCATGGTTAAGGCATAGAGAAGGGATATTGGTCAATCGCAAGAGAGTTTACAATCTCATGAAGAGAGAGGGACTTTTAGCAACACGAAATATACATAAGGCAAAGAGGACACCACAGAGTAGTAACCCCAAGACAGACAGACCGAGACAATATTGGGGAATAGATATGACGAAGTTTATAATTCCAGCGATTGGATGGGTCTATTTAGTGATAGTGCTTGACTGGTAAACCAAAAAGATGGTTGGATGGAACCTATCATTAAGGAGTAAGGCAAAGGACTGGAAAGAGGCGATAGAGAAGGCTGTAGAGAAGGAATTTCCTGAAGGGGTAAGAGACAGGGGTTTAAAACTAATAAGTGACAACGG